>Ga0315294_10000056_pt1 | contig 105543 bp, 115 predicted proteins | sample YL17G13_40_MG_FD_203626 | JGI IMG/M metagenome (GOLD analysis project Ga0315294, IMG submission 203626) | Sediment microbial communities from Yellowstone Lake, YNP, Wyoming, USA - YL17G13_40 | ecosystem: Environmental > Aquatic > Freshwater > Lake > Sediment | place: USA: Wyoming | collected...
GTTTTCAACTTCCGGGTTCACGGCCGGTGCACAAGGAAGAAGAAGTTTTTGCGGGCGCTCTTTAAAAAACCAAAAATAGGACATTTCTAAATTGCTAGAAATAGGACATTTTTATCTTGCTAGTGCAGGGCTTTTTATTTTTCTTGACTTATAACAACTAAATGATAAAATTATTATGAACATACGTTCATAACTAAGAACTACTATGAGGCCAAAGAAGACAAGATGGATTAAGTGCCTGCCGGGTGAGCGATGCTTTAAGCCGCGCTGTAAGCCTTTACGTAAATTAGAAGTAGTATCCTTAAGTCTGGATGAATTTGAAGCAGTAAGACTTTCTTGTCTTGAAGGACTCAGACAAGAAGATGCCGCAAAAAAGATGAAAGTTTCCCGGCCTACTTTCTCAAGAATTGAGACCTCAGCGCATAGAAAAATAGCAGATGCGCTTGTGAATATTAAAGCCATCAGAATTGAAGGCGGGTGTTGCCAGATCATCAGAAGGAGTAAGAAATGAAGGAATGGAAGAAATTTTTATATATTGTAGCGGCATTTTTGGCATGTTTTTATTTGCCTATTGAAAATATCCGTTTCAGCAACGCGATATTTGAAGCGCTTGCCTTAGTCAAATGGTATGCCCGCGAGCACGTGCTTTTGTGTCTCGTGCCAGCTTTTTTTATTGCAGGCGCCATATCTGTTTTTGTAAGCCAGGCATCAGTGATGAAATATTTCGGGGCAAAGGCGAATAAGTTTCTTTCATATAGCGTTGCATCTATTTCAGGTACTATTTTAGCTGTCTGCTCTTGCACGGTTTTGCCTCTATTTTCAGGAATATATAAGAGGGGCGCTGGCCTTGGCCCTGCTATCGCTTTCCTTTATTCCGGGCCTGCTATAAATGTTTTGGCTATTATTCTGACCGCCCGCATTCTCGGCTGGCAACTCGGCTTGGCAAGAGCAATAGGGGCAGTGGTTTTTAGCGTTGTTATCGGTTTATTGATGCACTTGATATTCTTGAAGGAAGAAAGAACGCGGCACGCAAGCGGAGATTTTAATGTAGGCGAAATTAAAGAAACCCGTTCTTTGGGGCAGACAATTCTTTACTTTGCCTCGATGGTTGCGTTCCTTGTTTTTGCCAATTGGGGGAAGCCGCTTGAAGGCGATCACGGGCTATGGTCTTTGATTTATCAATATAAATGGTGGATAGCAGGGATATCTTTGCTTAGTTTGGGTGTTATCTTGTTTGGGTGGTTTAAGAAAGATGAATTAAAAGAATGGACTTCTGTAACTTGGGGCTTCGCTTTACAGATTCTTCCTTTATTATTAGGTGGCGTCCTTATTTCCGGATTTCTGCTTGGACGAGTAGGCCATGAAGGCGTTATCCCTTCGCGTTATGTAACGGCGCTTGTGGGCGGCAATTCCCTTTGGGCGAACTTTTTCTCATCAATCGTCGCAGCATTTATGTATTTTGCTACGCTTACAGAAGTACCGATACTACAGGGATTAATTGGCTCTGGCATGGGTAAAGGCCCTGCGCTTGCGCTTCTTCTTGCCGGGCCCGCCTTGAGTTTACCGAGTATGCTGGTTTTACGCAGTATAATGGGAACTAAGAAAACCGTTATATATGTAAGCCTGGTAGTCATTATGGCTACTATTAGCGGAATGATTTTTGGTTTTATCATTAAATAATTATTAAGGTGGCCTATGAAAAATAAATCAGATGAGATAAAGAAAATTGTTAAAGAAGGCTATGCTAAAATTGCGACGCAAGGTACTTCCTGCTGTTCAAGTAGTTTTTGTTGTGGAAATACCGGTTTAGCCAAGGATATAAGTAAAAGCGTAGGTTATAGCGATGAAGAAATAAATATTGTTCCCGAAGGCGCAAACCTTGGACTTGGCTGTGGTAACCCGGTTGCTATTGCATCTCTAAAGGAAGGCGATGTTGTTCTGGATCTGGGCAGCGGCGCAGGATTCGATGCATTCCTGGCTTCACCGAGGGTTGGAAAGACCGGGCGGGTTATCGGCGTGGATATGACTTCCGAGATGATAGAAAAGGCTGCCGCAAACGCCAAAAAAGGAAACTACAAAAACGTTGAATTTAGGCTTGGCGAGATTGAAAAATTACCGGTTGAGGATAATTCTGTAGATGTTATCATCTCAAATTGCGTGATTAACTTATCGCCGGACAAAGAAAGTGTTTTTAAGGAAGCTTTTAGAGTTTTAGGGCCGGGCGGAAGGCTTATGGTTTCGGATTTGGTTTTACTTAAGGGGTTGCCGGATATTATAAAAGAATCTGTTGAAGCGTATGTAGGCTGTCTTGCCGGAGCGATTATGAAAGAAGAATATATTAGCTATATTCAAAAGGCAGGTTTTAAAGATGTAAAAATCATGGGGCAGACAAACTATTCCTTTGAAGCAATGGCAAATGATGTTACTGCGCAAGTTGTAAAGAATAATCCGAAAATCAAGCAAAGGGATTTAGACGGCATTGCGGATTCAGTAGCAAGTATAAAGGTGCATGCCATCAAGCCCCTGGATGCTTAAGGAGAAAAGAGTGAAAGTAAAACCAATAGGCCTGATACACACCCCTTTTAAGGATAAGAAAGGTGTTCCTATCCAGCCTTTTAAGTCAAAAGCCATTGGCAGAATAGAAGTCTATAAACAGTATCAGCTGGGCCTGCAAGATATAGACGGCTTTTCTCATCTCATCCTTATTTTTAAATTCCATAAATCAAGGGGGTATAAATTGTTAGTCAAGCCGTTCCTGGATACTAAAATACATGGGTTGTTTTCCACCAGGGCTCCCAGGAGGCCAAACCAAATCGGAATCTCGGTCGTTAAATTATTAAACAGAAAAGGTAATATCCTTAGAGTTGAGGGAATAGATGTCATAGACAAGACGCCGCTTCTTGATATCAAGCCTTATGTCCCTGAATTTGCCGCCACAACAAAAGTAAGGATTGGATGGCTAAAAGGTAAATTACAAAAAAGGGAGAAAATATGAAAAAGAAAAGGATTATTAAGGAGATGCTGACAATGCTTGCAGGCCGCGGTAGTATAATTGTTTTTTTTATCATGGCTTTTGAAGTTATGATTATGATAAGCCCTTTTGCATTTTTCTTTTATTCAGTTTTTAACCCTATATTTAAATGGCTGGACCAGTATACAGCAATGCGATGGCTTACCTCCTTCTTTTTACCGCATATGATCTTGCCGCCAACATTATTTCTTAAAACCGTCCGTGTTCTCGGATCAGCATTCTTCATTATAGGATCTTTAACCTTTATCATATGTGCATTACAGGTTTATCTTGGCAAAATATTCAAATGGGGAGTGGCAAATAAAGGATTGTATAAATACATCCGTCATCCTCAGTATGTTGCGCTCGGAATATGGGGCATTGGCATGAGTATATTATGGCCGAGATTCATTGTTCTTGCTTCTTTGTCATTGATGTTTATCCTTTATTATTTTCTGGCAAAGGATGAGCAAAGAAGAATGCTAAACCAATACGCAGATACATACAAAGACTACATGAGCAACACAGGTATATTTTTCTCCAGATTTGTGGAGAGGCGTTTTACTTTCTTGGGACGCATTATCCCTGAGGTTGGGCTTAGGCATGTGGCTATATCGGTGGCAATTATCGTAGCAGTCATAGGAACAGGTTTTGCCCTGCGCGAGATTACTTTGCGCTCACTCTATTTTGAGTCAAAGAATAATATTACTCTCTTGTCTATGCTCCCAGAAGACAATAGATTGGAGGCAAATGCCATTAGCAGCATTATAAAAGCTCATGCCGATGGCAAACTGGATATTCTACGTACTGATAAGGATTATTTGGGATACTTGATGCCCGGTGATTATGTTATGCAAGGCATGATTGCAAATACAGGGGATGACTTCCATTTATTTAAGCAGCATAATACCGTTATGATGATAACCGAGTGGGTGCTACATCCCTTCCAGCATTTAAGAAGCTCTCCCTCGCTTCATATGGCGAAGATGCATGGAGTTGATCCATCTGTTGCAAGGAGGCATCATTGCCCGCTGGGAATAAATGATCCATCCTTAGACTGCAACACTTGCCCTTATAGAAGGGTTATAATCGATGAAGTGGATAATGGAGAAGGCAAGCATCGTACAGCGAAAGAATTACTGTCGTTTGATGCTGTAAGAGTGCCGCTCGCCTTCATCGATATAAACACTAAGACAGGGGAGATTGTGAAGATTAAAAGGGTTGAAAAGGCGACAGCGTGGGCCGATGTCCCTACGCCTGCGATTTAAGACAATTAGATGCCTAATAAGGAGTTAAAGAAATGAAGATAGAAATTTTAGGTCCTGGCTGCCCAAGGTGCGCCAATGTTGAGGCAAATGTAAAAAAGGCCCTGCTTGAGTTAAAAAAAGAAGCTGAGATAGTTAAGATAACCGATATCAATACTATGATAGAAAAAGGGGTTATTCAGACTCCTGCGCTTATCATCAATGGAAAAATAATCATCCAGGGAAAAATTCCCACTGTTGAGCAGGTCAAGGAAATTATTCAGAGGGAAGATTCCTTATGAAGAAATTTATTGCGTTAATTCTGTTATCGGCTTTGTTACTGCCTGCTTTTGGCCAAGAGGCACCTAGGAGTAAAGTTGTTGCATATTACTTTCACGGAGATTTCCGTTGCCCCACATGCTACAAGTTGGAGCAATATTCAAAGGAGGCAATAGATACACATTTTAAAGGCGTTCTTTCTTCGGGAAAGCTTGAATTTAAGACAGTTAATGTTGATGAAAAAGCAAACAGGCATTTCGTTGGTGACTATCAGCTTTACACAAAGTCCCTGGTGTTATCACTCGTAAAAGAGGGCAAAGAAATAAAGTCCAAGAACCTTACCAAGATTTGGGAGTATGTTGGTAACAAACAGAAGTTTTTTGAGTATGTAACGAGCGAAGTGCAGGATTTTCTAAAGGATTCGTAATGGATGGTATTTTAGTAGGATTTCTATCGGCGTTTTGGCTTGGGATATTGACTTCTATTAGCCCTTGCCCGTTGGCTACTAACGTCGCCGCGATTTCACTTCTTTCCAAAAGAATAATTCATCCGCGTATCGTTTTCTTTTCCGGCCTTGCGTATACGATTGGCAGGATGCTTGGCTATGCGCTTTTAGGCTTTATCATTATTAACTCACTACTTACTATTCCGGTCCTGGCAAACTTTTTGCAGAAATACATGAATAAGGCATTAGGCCCGACTCTGATTTTTACAGGGTTGTTTTTATTAGGCATAATCAAATTCAATATCCCCAGTTTTTCGCTTTCCGAAAAACATCAAAATAGGCTTGCCGGATCAGGGGCAGGGGGAGCGTTTGTTTTAGGCCTAATTTTTGCCCTGGTTTTTTGTCCAATCTCTGCGGCACTCTTTTTTGGGAGCCTCATACCGCTTGCGCTTAAATCTCAATTAGGAACAACGCTTCCGCTTATCTACGGCTTTGGAACGGGTTTACCGGTTTTGCTATTTGCCTTTGTGATTGCGCTTGGGGTAACATCGCTTAAGCCTTGGTTTAACCGGATGACAAAGCTAGAATATTACATGCGAAAGATTACCGGTATCGTATTTATACTTGTTGGCCTGTATTATGCGGGGATATATTTGCTAAGGATATTTTAGGGATTAAAATTGGAAATAGGTAGAGATAAAAATTACGAAATAATAGTTTTACCTAATCAGGATGTAGGGCTAAAGGCTCAACAGATTTTGGTTACAAGACAAGTAGATTTTAAACACATATCTACTTTAGCAGTTGTTGTCCCAGAAGAAAAACGCCAAGAAGTCTGCCGCCTTCTAATAGGCGAAGGTGTTCTTATTAGCGGTTATTATAAATTTTTGTACCGCGATTACGAAGAAGATTTTTTTAAGGAAGCACAAGACTATAAACCCCCTGCCACAGAAAAAGAGTTCTTAAAATCGATTACCCTTTGTTATGTTGCTCCTTGTATCGCAGATGAAACAAAAATTCGCCTCATTGCTTATTTTTCCTATGATATCTCAGAAATCTTACCCTATCTTAATGCAGTAATAAAAGGTGCTTCTTACAACAAGAATCTTCCTGTGTTGACCTATACCAAAGGCCGCAGGATGATTAATCTTTATAATATTAAGGTAGCGATTGCCAAGGCGGACGACATTATTGATGCATGGAATATCTTAAATGAAATTAAAGAATTGGTAAATAAAACCTACCGGGATAAAGATAAGATAAAACCTAATTATGAAGAGAAAGTTAAAATAACTGCTCTGCAAATTTACGGCTGGCTTCCCAAAACTAATTGCAAAGCCTGTGGTGAAGCAACCTGCCTTGCATTTGCGGTTAAACTCTTGCAGGGAGAGCAGAAATTGAAACATTGCCAACCTTTATTTACCGAATCTAAGTATTTTGAGAATAAGAATATTATGCAGGAATTAGCCGATGCCTTAGGGATTTAATTTTATTTTAATCGAAAGGGAGTTTTTCATGTCGACAAATAGCATTGGTGCGAAGTTGCCTGTTTTTGAACGCTATCTTTCTGTCTGGGTGATTTTATGTATTATCTGCGGTATTGGTTTCGGTAAAGTGTTTCCGCAAGCAGTAGAATTCTTAAATCGGATTGAGGTAGCTAAAGTTAACATACCGGTAGCTATTCTTATCTGGTTGATGATTTATCCTATGATGGTGCAGATTGATTTTTCAAGCATTGTCAGGGTCGGCAAAAAACCAAAAGGATTGGCAATAACCTTGGTGGTTAATTGGGTTATAAAACCATTTACCATGGCTGTATTTGCCGTGGTCTTTTTAAAATATTTATTTTCCGCATTTATAAATCCTGTATTGGCTAAAGAATATATAGCCGGGGCAATTCTTTTGGGAGCCGCGCCCTGCACGGCAATGGTTTTTGTCTGGAGTTATTTGACTAAGGGAAACCCCGCCCATACTCTAGTTCAGGTTGCGGTTAATGACCTTGTAATATTAATAGCCTTTATCCCTATTGTTAAATTTCTATTGGGAGTAAACCAAATAACAGTGCCTTATGACACCCTCATATATTCTACCATTCTTTTTGTAGTTGTGCCTTTGGCCGGAGGTTATATTTCCAGGCAGCAGCTTATAAAACATCAAGGCGCGGCCTGGTTTGAGAACGTATTCTTGAAGATATTGAAACCAGTCACGATTTTAGGCCTTCTTTTGACTTTGATTTTGCTCTTTGCTTTTCAGGGCAAGATTATAATCGAAAACCCGTTACATATCCTTTTAATCGCTATTCCCTTGACTCTCCAGACGTATTTTATTTTTGCCGTCGGTTATTTCTGGGCAAGAAAATGGCGAGTGGAGCATTCAATTGCTTCCCCCGCAGCGCTTATTGGCGCAAGCAACTTTTTTGAGCTGGCAGTAGCGGTCGCGATTTCTCTTTTCGGATTAAAGAGCGGAGCGGCCCTGGCTACCGTCGTAGGGGTTTTAACAGAGGTACCCATAATGCTTAGCCTGGTTAATTTTTCCAATAAGACTCGTCATTGGTTTGCTAGGGAAGAAAAAATGCACCCGGAGGTGATAATGGCAAAGAAAAGAAAACTCCTTTGGCAAAATTCACTGATTGCTACTGATTTATCTGAAGCTTCTAACGAAGTTGTGGATTGTGTTGTAAAAGAAGGCAAGGATTTTACTAAAAAAGCAAAACTAGTTCACGTTATCTCCGTAGAAACTGCTGGGGGTATTGAGGATGTGCTTGAAAAAGCGCATAAGCCGGTTATTGAAAAACAAGTTGAAAGGCTAAAAAATGCGGGAATAGACGCGTCTTATACGATTGCATACGGTATTCCTGCTGCGGAAATAAATCGCCTTATTTCCGAAGAAAATTATCAGTTATTAGTTTTGGGCTCGCATAGTAAAAGTTTAGGCAAAGAGATGCTGCTAGGTAGCGTTTCAGATAGCATCATAAGGAACCTTACCATACCCGCTCTCCTTATCAAATGTAAAGGAGAAAAAGATGCGGTTTGTCCTCTCGTATTTTCCGGGAATATACTTTTCCCTACGGATTTTTCTGAAAATGCAAAAGCTGCTTTTGATATGTTGACAAGCCTTGTTAGTAATTATAATCCCGCAGTAACTCTTTATCACATCCAGGACAAAAATATCGTATTTCCGCACCTTAGTCACAAATTGGAAGAATTTAATCGCATAGATACCGAGAGGCTAAATACGTTAAAAGAATCTTTGTTAAGCGCGGGAGCAAAAAATGTAATTACAAAACTTGGAACGGGCCACACTAAGCAATTGATTATTAATGAAATCAACAGTAATGATTATAGATTGGTCGTGATGGGAACACAGGGCCGCGGCTGGATTAAGGAAGTATTAATCGGAGGCGTAGCGCACGCTGTAATCAGGAAATCAAATACCTCACTATTATTGGCCCCTTTTAGAAAATAAGAGCTTCGTTTATGTGGAGAATGAGGTAGCTTGTATGGGACAATCTGAGGTTTCTGAGACCGTGTCTGCTATAAAATCTAAACTATAAAGGAGATGCTTTATGCCAATATATGAATATTTTTGTCAAGGATGTGAGGATAAATTTGAAATAAAGGCAAGCCTATCAGAAAAAGAAAAAGGGTTAAAAGTAAAGTGCCCTACCTGTGGTAGTAATAAGACAATCCAAGCCCTGGGTAGTTTCTTTACTTTTTCCAAGGGCAGCGGTGGATCTGGCGGTGGCTGCTGCGGGCCAAATCCAACTCCTGGCTGTTGCGGATAAAATTTGCCAACACGCGGTGCCTATAAATCTTTCTTCTTGCAACCGTGGATTGTGTCTGGTAAAATTATAGGGAAAGTAAACCAAGGGGAGTAATATTTAACAGAGCCCTATCGCTCGTGATAGGGTTAATTTTTGCGATGAGGTCGCGGGGATAATTCTTTACGGTGAGATTTTAAAAATGAGCAAAAAATATTGTGCAATGCGATTAAAAACAAAAGAAATAACTATGAGTATAATAGGCACGATATTTATTTTGTTAGGATTTATTTTTAACCAGTGGTTTATCGCTATTTTATTCAGTAGCGATGGCAGGCTTGCAAATATTACCAAGATTATCATCTGGGTTTGCGAGATAAGTTTTGTTGCTTATGGATTCGCTTTGCTGTGCTTTCGGAAGAATATTAAAATGATAGCTAATTCAAGCCTTTTGTTTGTGACTTTTATATTATGCTTGTTGGTTTCCTTAGAAATTTCTCTTTCTCTTAAAGAATCAATAAGAGAAGTTGTGAGAATTAACATGCCTAATCCACATGGGACAGGTTCGTTTAGGTTAAAGCCCAACTTTTATTATAAAGATAAAGAAATTACCATACAAACAAATTCTCATGGCATGAGGTGGAGAGAAGTTTCTATTAATAATTCGGCAGGTAGAAGACGCATAGCGTTTGCAGGTGATTCGTTTACATTCGGCTGTTGGGTCGCACAAACAAAAAATACTTTTGTTGGAGTTGTGGATTCCCAATTGGATTCTAAAAAATTTGAGATTTTGAATTTTGGCGTTGCAGGATATGGTTTAGATGATATAAAACTTCAAATTGAAGAGGAGATACTTAAATTTAGGCCAGCGTATATAGTGGTCGTATTCTTTAACGGCAATGATTTTCGCGACACATATTTAGGGTTTAATAAGTACAATATAGTTGATGGGCTAACTGAATGGAACCAAGCCAATTTAGATAAGAAAATACCGAGAGAGTTTCACAAGAAGGAATACATAGAAAATCGTGGATTTGCAAGATTAAAATCCCTGAGATTACTTCGTGGTTATGCTTCCAAGGTTATCGACACTTTACTTTCTGGTAAATCCTCAGATTTTTGGTATCGAGACGATTTTATGTCATACACATTTTGGTCTCAGGTAAATTATCCGGAAGTTGCTATAAAAGCAAAGGGCCAGTCATTAAAAACATTGGATGATATAAGAAAGACCTGCGAGTTTAATAATATAAAACTAATTATAATCTCTCTGCCTTTTAGAGAACAAGTTTATGCTAAAAAGGCATGCGATAAATACCATGATATTTCTTTGCCACAGAGATATATAGAAAAATATGCATCGAACTATTCAATTCCATATTTGGACCTCCTTTTAAGCTTAAGGAGTTATCTTGCCACAAATCATGAGGATATTTACTTTGGAGGGGATGTACATCTCAACGATAGAGGACATTACGTTGTTGGGAAATTAATAACGCTTTTTCTGAATTCAGAGGTTCTAAAATATTAAGATTGTCATAGGGGGAGTTCCTTTAAAAATAATTCTAATCTGAAAATATTCCCCGCTCAACGGGAGGAAAGAGAATGCAATTTTTAGACTGGCATCAAAAACTAAATCGCTTTTCAAATTTACAAATCTACGCAAATCTACAATTTTTATTGTAAATTATTTTGAACTTAGTATAATACAAAATGTCAGAAAGCCCACAGACATAGAGATGTTTTCCGCTTTATTTGGAAAAGTGTCTCATTTCTGATCGGGAAACTTCCTTTTTAGTTTCGGTGACGCATACTCAAGAAAATGGCCTTCGGCCAGAACTCTTTAGCCAGTTTCAGTAGTTGGGAAAGTGCTTTATGCTTTCCCATACCATAAATTAGCCAAAAACAAAGACCTAATTTAGTGATGGATTATTTTGACGAAGATATTCGATTAATGCTACGGTTTCAGGACGGCGAGGAGTCTTGCTTTGAGCAACTGGTAGAGCGCCACAAGGATAGAGTTTTTAACTTAGCCTATAGGTTTTTAGGAAATTATGCAGAAGCAGAGGACCTGGCGCAAGAAATATTTATGAAGATTTACCGCGCAAAAAAAACCTATAGACCAAAAGCAAAGTTTACTACCTGGCTTTATGCTATATGTAAGAATACGTGTCTAAAAGAGTTACGTAAAAAGAAGCCAGAAATAGTATCCCTGCATGAGCGAATAGAACTGCAAGAAGATACGGTTACTCACCAGATTGCTGATTCGCATATTCCTTCGCCTTCAGTTTCAACTTTAAATAATGAACAAACTTTGGTAGTGAAAGAGGCCATAGATTCTTTACCAGCGAACCAAAAAATGGCTGTAATTTTATATCGGTATGACCGGCTTTCTTATGAAGAGATTGCAAAAGTAATAGGTTGCTCTGTAAAGGCAGTAAAGTCTCTTCTGCATCGGGCAAAGATAAATTTGAAAGAAAAATTGGCAGATTATTTTAAAATATGATGATTTTTTGCGTAACTTTCCCGCATTATTTGGGTTATATAAAGTAGGGAGGGTGAGAGAGATGGATTGCCATAGGGTAAAAAAAATATTAGTTCCTTTTTTAGAAGGAGAACTTTCGGAAAAATTAAAAGCAAATGTCCAGGCCCATCTTAAAGTATGTGTGCATTGCCAGAAGGAAAGAGAGCTCCTTTCTAAATCCTGGCAGATGCTGGATAGTTATGTTGCGCCAAAGTTAAAGGACGATTTTACGCCCTCTTTGATGAGAAGGATTCATTCAGAACAGGCCAAGATTATAAAGGTTACTTACAGGCTTCCTCAATTTAGTTTGCAGCGCTTGGCCCCGGTTTTGACTCTGATGCTAATAATGGTGTTGACATTTTCCTTGTTTTGGAAAGAGCAAATAGGCAAAGAGAAATTAGCTAAAGTAACTTCCCCTGTTTCTCGGGAAGCTGTAACTATAACGGAAGCTGTAACTACAATAACTGATGAAGAGATTATCCGCGATTTGGATATTTATGAAAATATTGAGGTATTGGAAAATATGGAGTTAGCAAGCGAGTTTGATATTGTTGAAGGTTGGGAAGAGACAACTTCATAAAATGATGAACGCAAAAATGAACAAATATTGGCTTATCCTGCAATTAATCGCTGTGTTTTTCTTCAGCCCATTTGTTTATGCCCAAGAAGAATCAGCGCCTGTGGCAACTGAAGAAATAGCTACTGCTCAGGCGGAGAGTACAGCGGAGAGCACTTATGAAGAGAAGCTTAAACGCTGGCAGAGTCTTTCTGAGCAAGAGCGCCAGAAGATTAAAGAAAGGGCAAAGGGGCTAAGTCCAGAACAGATAAAGGAGCTGAGAGAGAAATCCGCGAAATTTAGAAATCTGCCTAAAGAGCAACAGGATAAAATAAAGGCTAATTACCGAAGATTTAAGGAGTTACCGCTTGAGAAAAAAAGAATCTTAAGAGAAAGAGCTGAACGTTTTCAAAAACTTCCCCCGGAAGAGAGAGCGCAGTTACAGCGTAAATTCAGAGAAAGAAAAGAGGCTCCTGCAGGTGGCCCAGGCGCAGGAGCGGTTCCTCCCGCTGCAGTAGCTGATTGGAGGGAAGATGTCCGCGACCGCAGAGAAGATGTCAAGGATAAAAGAGAGGATATCCTTGACCGCAGAGAAGATGTAAAGGATAAAAGAGAAGATATCCGCGACCGCAAAGAAGACATCCTTGACCGAAGCGATGATAGGCTAAAAGCCGAGAAGTTAAACAGCTTAGAGGAACAGCTCGCAAATACCACTGATCCTGAAGCGCGAGCACAACTACAAAGTCAAATAGGAGATTTAAAACAAAACATCAAAAGGGATAAAAAAGAAGATGTGCTCGACCGCAAAGAGGATGTCAAGGATCGCCGCGAAGATGTCCGCGACCGCAGAGAAGACAAGAAAGACCGCAGAGAGGACATTAGAGACAGGCGCGAAGATAGAAGAGATCGTGGCCCACTTCCCGATAAAGGCAGAAAACCACAATCTAAGCCAGCTCTTCGTAAAGAGCTCCGCGCTCCCAGAAAGGCACCCCTGCCTGGCCGCAGAAGATAAATTAATCGCCAGAGCGAAACTTTTTGCACAAAATAGGGTTTAACTATATAGAAGGGAGGATAGAGCCAAATGAGGAAAAATAATAGAAAAGGAGATAAGACAATGAAAGGGAAAATATTGCTAGTGGTAGGGATTCTTGTGTGTCTAAGCGGCTTAGGGTATGCTGAGGAAGAAGAAGTCTCTTATACGAGTTTGCTCGAAGAACACAAAGAATATATCCAAGAACAGCGCGCAGAAAAGAAAGAGTGGTGGCAAGATTACAACTCGCGATGGAAAGAGTCTGTTGAAGCTTATAAAGAACAAGGGCTTTCTCCTCAAGAGGTTAATGCCTCGCTTGGAGATTTGCGGCAGGAAGCCATAGACCATATGAAAAGCGAAAGGACGGAGCGCACGGAATATAAGCAGGAATTTAGAGATACACTCAAAGAAAACCATTTACAAAAAATGCAGGCTAGGCAGGAAAGGGTTCAGCAGTTTCGCGAAAGCCATCCTAATTTTAATCCTCCTGGCCCAGCAGGTGGCCCAGGAGCAGGACCAAGATTCAACCCCCCTGGCCCTGCAGGCGGCCCAGGAGCAGGACCGGTTCCTCCCCGTGCAGTAGCTGATTGGAGAGAAGATGTGCTCGACCGCAGAGAAGACATCAAGGATAAAAGAGAAGATATCCTCGACCGCAGAGAAGACAAAAAAGACTACAGAGAGGATATCAAGGATAAAAAGGAAGATATCCTTGACCGCAGAGAAGATATAAAGGATAAAGCGGATGATACGATCAAGGCCGAACGCATGAATAATTTACAAGAACAATTATCAAGCACAACTGATCCTGCTGAAAGAGAACGTTTACAGGGAGAAATAGGCAAGTTAAGGGAAAACATCCGTAGGGATAAAAAAGAAGATGTCCTTGACCGCCGCGAAGACGTCAAGGACCGCCGCGAAGACGTTAAAGATAAAAGAGAAGATATCCTCGACCGCAGCGAAGATAAGAAAGACCGCAGAGAGGATATTAGAGACAGGCGCGAAGATAGAATAGATCGTGGCCCACTTCCGGATCGTAAACCAAGAGTAAATCCTCCCGGACCTAAGCCTGGTGGCGGTGCAAGAAGAGGCGGCGGCGGAAGAAGGTAATCTTAAGAAAAAATCATCAAAAATAGACAGCCTCAGGATTTATCTTGGGGCTGTTTTGTTTCGGGAGCATAATCAAGGTTAACGTAAGATAGCAAAAGGAAAGATAGGAGAGCTAACAGTGACTAGAAGATTCAGCAAGGCCTTTTTTACTTTTATAATAATTTCTATTTTCCTTATCTTTACTTCAAACCTGCTTGGGGCGCAGGAAAGATTTGAGGATTCTCGTTTTGGGGTTCAGGGCGCAATAGTTAAATTTCCGGATGAGATGAAAGAAGCCGGTATTGAAATTACCAGGGACTGGATAGATTGGCAGGATATGGAACCTGTGAAAGGCCAGTACAATTGGGCGCCGATGGATAAAAAGGTTAAGGCAGCAAATCAAGCCGGCATTGAAATCCTCGGCTATTTTGTCCATATGCCTTCCTGGGCAAAGAAAGAAGAAAAAGATTTAAAATCCACTGTTTCGATGAGCAAGAAATACCCACTCCAAGAGAAGTATAAGAAGAGTAAGAAGCCCCCTCTTTCTGGTAAGAAAGGCACAACTTCCGATTTTTGTGCACCTAAAGATATAAATGATTTTAAGGAATTTGCCAAAGCTGTTGCTGAGAGATATAACGGCAAAAATGGCCATGGCCGGATGAAATATATTGGAATTCTAAACGAAGTCACGATTCCTGAATTTTTTGATTTCAAGAATGCCGATTATGTATTATGGCTTGTAAATGGCTATGAGGCGGTTAAAGAAGGAAATCCCGATGCCAAAGTTTTAATTGGAGCATTTGTAGACCCGCTATTTTTTTTGGGAGGTAAACCTGACCAGGTTGCCCAGAAATTCATAGACAAGATGTTAGGAAATTATAGCCAATATTACGACATAGTTGACTTCCATAGTTATAGTAAGGATGATAAGGGGATTGTTGAAACAACGCAGTACATTCAAGGACGAATGAACGTTTATAATGTAAATAAACCTATGTGGATTACAGAAACAGCAACCTTGACATCTATGTCACAAAGTGATTGGCAAGATAATGTTGCAAAAGGAATAATAAGAAGATATGTCGGGGCATTAGGAAATGATGTTGAAAAAGTATTTTGGTTTCCTTTTGTTGGATTACCCGCTCCGGATGAAGATCCAACTGGAACAGAAACTAAAACAATTGCTTTAGGTTGGGCTTTTAAAAATAGTCAGACATATCACCAGAGGCTTGCGTATAACGCATATAAATTAATGACCTCTAAATTAGCCGGATTTACCTCAGTGGAAAAAATAACAGACACTCAATACAAATTTATAGTGAACAAAAAGAGTGTTTATGTTTTATGGTGCGATTCAGAAAGCTGTAGTTTACCTTCAGAGATAATAGGAGCAGTTAAGTTAACCGATTATTTGGGCAATGAAGAGATAAAGAATGCAAGCCAAGCAACTCTGGGAGAAAGCCCGGTTTTCGTGGAGGAGAAATAATATGGGAAAATATATTTTGCTAATATCCTTGGCTGTTCTGTTGGCCTCATCGGGTAGTTACGCTCAGTCAAACAGCAGGGATACCGAAGAAAGCCATTTTGGGGTTAATTTAGGCAGTTTAAGCTATGATTCAGCTGTCAACCACATTAGAGAACTTGGGAATATTTATGTAAGAAACGGAATCTGGGGCGATTTATACGGTTGGAAAAAAGTAAAAATAAAAAAAGGTTCTCGCCTTATTCTTGCCAGTAAGGAGTTGTGTGAAAAATATTGCGATCCGGAAAGGTCATCGAGCGATCCTAATAATCCCCAGCCGAAAAGTTATTATTGTGAAAGCGGGCAGCTTTATTTCTGCAGGCCGCCTTCAAGAGAAAGTTTGATTGAAGGGATGCCACCGCTTGCGGATTTTTATGAAAATCCAAATAATCTATCCTTTAAATGGTTTGTAAGCGTTGCGACAAGCAGATATGATAAAAAACCGCCAAAAAATTTCCTTGCCGGAACATATCCTTACGGTAACGAAGATACATATAAGGGGTATATCGAATATTTAGTTAAACGACTCGGCGATAAGGTAAAATACTGGGAAATAGGAAATGAGAATGATGGCGCTGCATTTTGGGCAGGAACCCCAAAAGAATATGCTGATATGTTAGTAATCGCTTCAGAAGAAATTAAAAAAAATTGTGCGGATTGTAAAGTAGGGATTTCATTTGCACATCCCGGCCTTTCGCCTAAATTCCCTGACCGGATAAAAGAATGGTATCTTGCCATGGGAAAAGTTTGCGATTCTTTTGATTTTATAGATGCGCACTTTTATTCCCCAAGTTTTATTAAACCGGGAGAATTAGACGAGTGGAAGAAAATTTGTCCTGGGAAGGAGTTTATATCGACTGAAACCGGGATACCAGATAATATTCATAAAGGAAAACCGCAAAATGCAGGAGGAAGCCCAGCAAAACAGGCTCAAGATTTAATCAAATATAATACACTTCTGTTTGCTGAAGGGTATAGTAAGATATACTGGTTTTTAATGGATACCGAGTATGGCATGGGGGAGATTTTTCTGCATAATGGCCTGATAGACGATGTGGATAATTCTAGAAAACCTGCTTTTTATTCATATAAAACGATGATTAACAAGGTTGACTACTTTACATCTATAAGTAAATTAGCAGAAGGTCAATACAAATATACTTTGTCAAATAAAGGCCCTGTTTATGTCCTATGGTGCGATACCGGGACTTGTACTTTGCCTTCTGAAATAGGAGGGATAGTTAAGGTTACTGATTATTTGGGCAATGAAGAGATAAAGAACACAAATCAAATTACACTAACAGAAAGCCCTGTTTTTGTAGAAGAGAAATAATATGGATAAAAAATATTCTCGTGTCTTTGTGGGGATTTTTATTTCGTTTATCTTTATTTCAAACCCGCTTCTGGCGCAAGGAAGTGGGAGAACAGAAGAGTCAAAGACTGAAATTTTGCAAATAGTCAAAGAAAAAGTGGTTTCTCCTCAAGACGCTCGCTGCGGGCGCGCAGAAGTTATTGTCGTGAATAATAGGATATTTTTAGCATTTAATAATTTGGATGCCAATCCAAGAAGTTTCCAGCTTGTTGAGCTGAATGAAGATTTATCTTATAAGGGCCCGATTATCGACCTCTTCTCTGATTCCGGTGGTCGCAAATTTCCCACTGATATTCGATTAGCCGGTGACGGAAAAAAATTATGGTATGCTTTTGAAACCGTATTAGGAAGGCAGGTAAGTTGCGATAATCACTGCTTGAATATGGCCAGATATAACATTTCCGGAACCGAACCTAAACTTGAAGATAAAAAGGTAGATATTGCAAGAGGCTGTCCTACTACAAGAAATGCATATCTAAACCCTCCCCCTCCCGATCAAATTCCTAAAAATCCAGAAGCAGTAGATGATCCGACTCCTATCTTTCATAATGGAAAATATGTTATTTTGACTCGGGCCTGGAGAGGTGGTGTTCAGCACATTCGTACGTTTGACCAAGATTTTAATATAATAAAAGATTTTACTTTGGATTTAAGCCCGCTCATTGGAAATAGGAGATTATCACAAAATGCCCTTGTAGATATAGAAGGGCAGATATATCTTCTTGGTGCTTTATTTGACGGCCCGCCCATAAATCCAAACTCAAATTCCGCAATTTATGCCATTCCTCTGACAAATGACTTACGTGCGGTAGCTGGCAAGATAATACCTTTATTCAAACATCCGGGTGAATATTTCTCAAAAGTCACCGCTGCCAGATATGACAGAGGGAAGCTTTACATCAACTATGTAAGAGCCGAAGGTGGTAAGCAATTCCAACATTTAGCTGTATTTGATGTAGAAAATGATTTTGCATTAATTACTAAAATCCAATTCCAGGATAAATCAGTTCCTATTAATCATTCAAGTATGGATATATTGAAAAATAAGGTATATGTTGTTTATCAAGAGAAAGAAAATGAGATTGTGGGAAAAGTTTTTGAATAGAAGGAAGATCATTAAGTTGTTAAAGGAAAACACAGAACAGTTTTCAACCTAATCATCTGGGAGAATTCGGGAGACACATTAGTGTTCTCGGAATGAGCGGATATAAGCTGTAAGAGGTATAACAATGAATAAGAAAGCTTTTTATATTTTTATAGCAATTTTTATCTCAATCGTCTTTACTGCAAACCTGCTTCTGGCTCAGGAGGGATATGAAGATTCTCCTTTTGGGATTTCAATTGCCGGGTTTTTAGGCAAAGATTACGAAAGGTCATTAGAATACATGAAAGAAGCAGGGGCTGGCACTGTGAGGTTTATGTCAAACCCTCGCTGGGGCGCTTTGTCATGGGCACATATCGAGCCTGTAAAGGGAGTATATGATTGGCCTATGACAGACGAACGTTATCTAAAAGCCAAAGAAATTGGCTTAGATATGATGGTTAATATCTATCCTTCAAGCCCCAAGTGGGACCCGAATTATAAGGAAAATGTAATTATGCAATATCCGGGTGATATGAATGCATATTTAGATTTCATCAGTCAGGCAGCTGAACGTTATGACGGCGATGGCATTAATGATGCCCCAGGTTCTCCGGTAGTGACTTATTGGGAAATAGGGGTTGAGATGTGGAGAGGTGAAGGTTGGTCAGCGAAGCATGGCGGTAAAATATGGTTTGGAGGAACGCCCGAGAAATATGCCGACCTTTTTGTTAGAACATATAAGGCGATAAAAAGTGCAAATCCTGATGCTGTTGTAGGGATGGCCGGAGCCAATCCTCTGCGTGATTTAGAAACAGGTACTAATTATGAGGAGACTCTCTTACAAAAAACTAAAGAATTGATAAAAGATATTCCTGATTTCTCATTTGTTTATGGCCTCCATTTTTACCCTGGTGGCAAAGGGAACTTTGATACATACGCTGAAATGATAAATGTTGCTCGCGCAACCCTTAATGAAAATGGATTTTACAATATACCAATTGCAACAACTGATATGGCTTCCTTCTTACTCAGGGATGACCCGTTAAAAGAACAAAAAGTAGCAAAGGACATTATTATGTACAATGTTTTTGGTTTAGCTCGCGATATGAAAATAATTATCTGGGCGCAGTTAAGCGATGGTTTAGATGAGCTATATGGCAAAAAGTTTGAAGCAGGGCTTATTAGTACTCCAAGCATGAGTCCGCGCGATAAGACATGCTATAAAAACCTTGGGTTTTATACCTACAAGCTGATGGTTGAGAAGCTGGAAGGAAGCGACTGGAAAAATATTCAAACAATCCAAGAGTCGGACGGAATATATATCTACAAATTCACCAAGAAAGATTCTGGCAAACCCATTTGGATTGCCTGGGGGGATTATTCCAAAATAGTTACCCTCAAAGTAAACTCTGATAAGGTAACTATAATAGAAGCTATCCCTGATGCTGAAAATAGTGTCCAGCTCACTAAAGAGGCTAGCTTTAGAACAGAAGTCAAAGAAGTAAGCAAGGGTTCTGTGTCTGTTTCCTTAGGTTCTAATCCTGTATATATAGAAGAAGGAGAAGTCTCTGTTCCTGTGTATAAAGTAGAAAAAATCGCTCCCTCAACTATGCCTAAACAGGAAAGACCCTCTCATGGAGAGCGCGCACGTCCTATCTCTGGTAGAGTTAGATTTAACTAATCTCACTGCAGAGACGGAGCCATGTTTAACAGAGCCCTATTACTAGCAATAGGGCTTTTTATTTTTGGCTGAATTAAAAATTCGCCATTGAAAAGGAAGTCTTTTAGCGGTAGAATATAGCCATGATAGAATAAGAAGTTGCCTTTTTCTTTGTTATAAAGGAGGATAATATGCGCGTAGAAAATTTAGAAGGTAAATTAGTGCTTTTTAAGTTTTCCGAAGAGATAAAAGGAGACCTATCTCTTTTTCAGATTTATAAGGACGAAGTATGGGCGGTAATAACCGGAATTGATAACGAAGGAATTTGGATTGAGAACCCGGCATATGAGTTGGGAATTTGGTGGGATGAGAAAGGCAATTTAATCCCGCAAGATAAGCAGGTAAAAGAAAAAGTTAAAACCAGCATACTTATCCCTTGGCGTTATATAAAGGCACTGATGAGCGTTGAGGATGAACGTTTTCAAAAAGCCAAAAACGACCGCCTCCCTGGTTTTCAAGTTTATCGATAAGATTTTAGGGTAAGACAAGGATAAGAGAGGTGCAATATGAGGTTATTGCTTATTTCTTCAAGTCCGCACAGAGAGAAAAGCAGGAGTCTTCTTTTGGCTAAAGAAGTTTTAAGAGGTTCTGCGAGTGAGGCTGTAGACTCCGAAATAATTTATTTATGTGATTTCAAGATAAATTTTTGTCGGCATTGTGAGGAATGCCACAAGAAGATTATGCATTGTTCAATAGAAGACGGCGCGACTGCAATCCTTAAAAAGATGCTCGAAGCTGATGGGATAATTTTAGCCTCCCCTAATTATATAAACCAAATTACCGCTTCCATGAAGGCGCTTTTTGACCGTTCCAGCCATTTCATCCATTGCAAGCGGCTTTTAGCTAAATTTATTATAGGTGTTGTCTGTTCAGGAAGCGGACAGGATAAAGATATTTTGGATTACATTAAATTTTATGCCCATACCTGTGGTGCCCAATACTCAGGGTGCGTATCTTCTCGCGTGCCGCTTAAGCAAGAAAAAATGGAAGAAGCTTATAAATTAGGTAATAAGTTTACCTTGGATATTAAAGAAAAAAGAGTATATCCCGACCAGATAGAGCTTATTGAGAAAGGTAAGCAACATTTTAGAGGAATAATCGAGGCAAGAAAGAATGACTGGGAAGAAGAGTATCAGTACTGGCGAGATAAAGGCTGGTTATAAATTTATAAAAAATTGGGTTCGGGACTATTTAAGTTATCCGCTTTATATGTTCAATCACATCCTGCGTGGTAGAATCAGGCGTTGATGCTCCGGCACTAACCCCCACGCTTTTTGCATCCCTAAACCAGCCAGATTTTATTTCCTTTCTTGAACTAACCCAATAGCTCTGTTTATTTAGCGATTTTGATATTTCGTAAAGCCTTTGGGTATTTGCGCTATTTTTCGAGCCAATGATAACCATGACGTCATTTTGCAGCGGCAGGGTTTTTATTTCTTCCTGTTTTATCCTCGTAGGTTTACATATAGTATTGAAAAATTCTAACTCAGCAATATAAGTTTTTAGAATTTCTACAATTTCAAGCACCTTTTCTAGATTCTGCGTAGATTGGACGACCACGCACGCCTTCTTAATTCTTTTAATCGCTTTAAATGGAATCTGTTTATGGCTATCAACCCCGCATCTATGCATAGCTGCGGGGTCAATCACAATTGCCTTGCTTTTGAGTTGGCCGACGATACCGTGTACTTCATCATGTTTTTTATCGCCGATAACTATAATCTTGTAATCTTTTTCTTCCATGCCTTTAGCGATTTTGTGTATTTCTTTGACCATAGGACAAGTAGCATCGACAATCTTATAGCCAAGGCGCCCTGCCTTCTTGAGGGTATGCATACTGGTTCCGTGTGCACGCAGCAATAGAATTTTATTCTTTCCCGAAAGCCAGAGCCGCTTAATTTTTTTTATCCCCGTATTATTTATTTGTCTTACTACATCTTCGTTGTGGACAATGTCACCCAGCATATAGACTTCTGTCTTAGGATGGGCGGTTTTAAAAGCAATATCCAGCGCCCTCTTTACCCCAAAACAGAAACCTGCGGATTTAGCTAGATTAATCTTTACCTGGTGCATAGCCTTATTTTACATTTATCAAAGCTTAAATCAAGTTAAAACTTTAGTCTAAAAAAAAGATTGACAATAGTTCTATTGCGTGTTACTATTTTTAAAAATGTAATACTAACATAAAGATAAATTATGTCAGGCTTAATCAGATTCGGGGTTTCATTGGAAAAAGAATTGTTACGTAAGTTTGATGCGCGATTAAAAGAAAGAAATTATACCAACCGTTCCGAGGCTATTAGAGATTTAATCCGCGAAGACCTGGTTAAGAAGGAATGGCAAGCAGGTAAAGAAACCACCGGCGCAATTATCCTTGTTTATAATCATCACCAGAGAGAATTACTGAATCATCTGATGGATATACAGCATGATTATCACGATAACATTCTTTCCACGCAGCATATCCATTTGGATGAGAATAATTGTTTCGAGATAATCGTAGTTAAGGCAAGGCCCAGAGATATAGAAGAATTATACACCAAATTAAAATCTGCAAAGGGTGTAAAGCACGCGAGTTTTGCTATGAGTACAACCGGAAAGGAACTAAACTAAATAAGGGGACACTTCTCAGATTTGCTTAGTACCCCGCCCTATCGGATGGGCGGGTACGCCGCCTCCTGCGGCAGCACCTCGCCTTACAGGATGGGCGGGTACGCCGCCTCCTGCGGCAGCACCCCGCCTTACAGGATGGGCGGGTACGCCGCCTCCTGCGGCGAAACGTCCCTAAGGAATTGAGAGGAGGTGAAAGGAATGTGCTATTTAGTACCCACAGCAGCAGCGATAACTACAACCTTTATTTGGAAGAAGAGCAAGTCGCTTAAACTTTGGTGGCTTTTGCTTCTTTTTTATGGTGGTAGCTTGTTTGGGGTAATTGACCATCTTTGGAATGGAGAGTTGTTTCTGATTTCTGAAAACTGGGCGAAAGACCTTGCTTTGGGAGTGGTGATAACTGCCGCGATAACTTTAGCCTGGAGTCTAATTTTGCTTCTTGCCAAAAGGAATCTTTCTCTGATTGTATACCCAAGAGTTGCGGAGATAAAATAACAGAAAGTTTCAAACAGCAGCTAAGGGGGTACCTTTTTAAACTTAAGGGTATCCCTTTTTGCTAAATTTATCTGTTGATTTCATAAAATAATATGGTATTATTTTAGTTAAATTATGAAGATAAAACTATCTTTAATTTTCTGGTTTTTATGCCTGTCGCTTCTGGAAACCGGGTGCTTGGCGCAGAAGGTAGCGGTTGTAGCGGATAAACCGGATACCAGAAATTCCTATTTTTGGGATTTTGGACAGGTAAAAGAAGGTGAAGTCTTAAAGCATAATTTTAGATTAAAGAATGAATCTAAGGATATTTTAAAGATAAAAGATGTCCATACTTCTTGCGGTTGCACAGTTTCTGAAGTTAAAAAAAAGACCCTTTTAGCGGACGAGGAGACTTTAATTGAGGTTCAGTTTGACAGCAAAGGCTATTCTGGGCCAATAGAGCAGTATATTTATGTGCACACTGATAATCTTGACAACAATCCCATTATTGGCTATATAATTAAGGCAGAGGTAGTAAAAAAGTAGGAGGAATAAAGATGTGGTTATTAAAATTAAGGATGTGGCTTTTATTAGCGGTTTTGTTTGCCATAGTCTATGCGGTAATATCTTGGATAAGTTATGCTGCAGGAATAACTAATTTCTATTTTTATCTTATCCTATCCTTGGTGATGATGTTTGTCCAGTATATGCTTGGGCCAAAGTTAGTGGAATGGACGATGCGGGTAAGATATGTCAAAAGAGAAGAATATCCGCGGCTATTTCAGATGGTGGAAGGTTTAGCCATGCGGGCACAGATTCCCATGCCCAAAATAGGGATAGCCCAGATTGCGCTTCCCAATGCCTTTGCCTTTGGCAGAAGTATAAGGGATGGACGAGTCTGCGTTACCGAAGGTATTTTGAAGCTACTGAATGAAGGGGAGTTAAAGGCAGTTTTAGGCCATGAACTGAGCCACCTAAAGAACCGCGATGTTCTGACGATTACGCTCCTTTCGGTTATCCCGATGGTGATGTATCGCATTGCCTGGCAGTTTTTATTCTATGGACGCCGGCGCGATGAAAGAGGAGGTAACGCTGCCTTGGTAGGATTAGTGGCTTTTATATTTTATTTTATTACTAATCTCTTGGTGCTTTATGCCTCGCGTATCAGAGAGTATTTTGCTGACAGAGGTTCTATCCTTCTGGGTAATCAACCCTCCAGCCTTGCCTCCAGCCTTTATAAACTGACCTATGGAGCAGCGCGGATGGATAAAGAATCCTTCAAGCAGGTTGAAGGATTAAAGGCATTTTTTATTAACGACCCTTCCAGGGCCTTAAATGAAATCAAAGAACTTAGCCAGCTTGATTTAGACAAGAGCGGTACATTAGATGCCTCTGAATTGGAGCAGTTAAGGACTAAAGAGATAAGTTTAAGTTTCGCCGATAGGTTGTTTGAGGTACTAAGCACCCATCCCAATATGCTCAAGCGTATAAAACAGCTCTCCACCTATCAGGCTTAGCTACACTTTTTGAAATTCTTTAAAAAAGCCCTAAAAATTACCCCGGCGTTAAACTATTCCCTTAAAACAACTTTTATCTAACTCTTTGTAATACAATAAGTTTTATCTTTTCTTAAAATTTAGAGGGGCTAAACGACAGGGTTAGGGTTGACAAAACGCCTTTTGTAGTGTATACTTTTTCATACACAATTGCGGCTTTTGTCCAAAAGCTAAATTTCTGAAATAGTTAAGAGAGAAAGCCACGGACCTAAAAAAGAAGGTGGTTTTTGGTCGCGAGAGCGAGTAAGATAACCTTTAAATGATGGCCGGGTACCTAAGATAAGTTAATTGGGTTAACCCGGCTTTTTTATTTATAGAAGGCCTAAAAAGAAAAAGATAATGGTAAATAATAAGGTCCATTTCCAAGACATTATCCAGGGTATTGGCGCAGGCCTTTGTCTTTTAGATAAAAATTTCCGTATCTTATGGATAAATAAGTGTCAGTCAGATTGGGTTGGATTACCGCACGATATATGCGGTAAGTATTGTTATAGCATATTCGAGCACCGCAAGCATATCTGCCTAGGGTGTCCTACCTTAAGGGTGTTTAGAACCGGTAAGGTCCAACAGGCAAAGCGGATAGGTTTTACTAAAAATGGCCAAAAGCGTTATTATCAATTAACCGTCAGCCCCATCAAAGACAACCATAATAAGGTTGTTTATGCCTTGGAGCTTATTCAAGATATCACCGATAGCGTAATCCAAGAAAGACAGAAGTGTAAAGTCGACCGCAAGCTAAAGATGATGTATTTGCATCTTTCTTCAGTGAATAACAGATTGCGCCACAATATCCAGAAGCTAAAGACTATCACCCATAATTTGATAAATCATAAGAGTAGCCTGAGACAGAAATATAACCATAAGAAAAATGAACTGACTAAGATTAAAGAAGAGCTTCAGGATATATTTAAGGTTAACCACGTCCTTAGCGCAAGCGTGAATTTAGAAAAGATATTTTCTTTAATTACGCGGCTTACCTGTGAACTTATGCTTACGGATGCCTGTATATTAAGGTTATTGGATGAACAGAAGAAAGCATTAGTGGTTAATTCCAGCTATTGCATTAGCGGTGCCTACCTAAAAAAAGTGCATATGCTTAACTTAGGCGATAGTATCAGCGGCAGGGTTGCCCATACCAGGAAGCCCATCGCCGTCTATGATATAGATAAAGATTCCAGAATTGCGCACCAGGAATTATTAAGAAAAGAAGGCGTTAAGTCCGCGCTCTCTATACCCATACTATTCCACGATAAATTATTAGGCGTGATCTCGACATTTTCTAAAAAACCGCGGCATTTTTCCAAAGAGGAAATCGAGGTCTTGAGTATATTTGCTTCGCAGGTAGCCATGGCACTTCAGGAGTCTAAACTTTATGAAGATATCCACCTGAATTATTTTAATACCGTGCATGCCCTGGTATTAGCCATGGAAGCCAGAGACCCTTATACGCGTGGGCATACCGAGAGGGTGACTAAATATGCCCTGGATACGGCTAAAAGGCTAAATATGCCCCAAGAAGAACTGGAGATTTTACGTTATGGCGGTGAAGTCCACGATATTGGTAAAATCAGTATCCCGGATTTTATCTTGGGTAAACCCGGAAAACTCACCCCTGCTGAAAGAGCGGTAATTGAACTTCATCCCGTAAAAGGCGCAGAGATGCTTGAGCCATTAGAATTTTTAAGACCAGCATTACCGGTGGTCAGGCACCATCATGAAAGATACGATGGCACAGGTTACCCTGATGGCTTGGAAAAAGAGAAGATTCCGATTATGGCCAGAATCCTTGCCTGCGCCGATGCCTTTGATGCCATGACTTCAGAACGGCCCTATCGCAGAAGAAGATTGAGCATTGGAGAAGCCATCGTGGAGATTAAAAATAACTTTGGTTCCCAATTTGACCCGAATATTGCCCGCTTATTTATTAAAACCATACAATCCCAAGCTCCCCTAAAAGCCTTATCATAAACATCTAACGGGTTGACAATCAAAGTGTTATAGTATATACTTTAATTAGAGGGTATATAAAGAGTAGTTTTATCGAAAAAGGCAAACCTGTCGAAAGGCAGGGACGCAAAGCTACGGGTCTAAAGATAATAATAATCTATTCGACCGCCGGGCTACCGAAGTAAATTATCCATGATCGCCGAGTTGCCGAAATAAAATAAATTGAGGTGACTCGGCTTTTGTGTTTTACGCTGATAAAAGAGGTGCGCAATGGAAAAAAATAAGATTTATTCGCAACTGCGCCTTTCTGAAATGCAGGGAAGGTTGCATCGTAACTTACATAAACTAAAAGATGTAACTGAGAATATAGTAAGGTTTAAGTCTATGCTCAAGGAGAGGTATCACAAAAAGATAGATGAATTAATTATGGTGAAAAAAGAGCTGCAGGGTATATTTAAGGTCAGTCGGTTCTTGAAATCGAACATAAATCCCAAGAAGATATCTTCTTTAATTACACAGCTTACCTGCAGGCTGATGCACACCGATGCTTGTATCTTAAGGCTGATTAATGAGGATAAAAAGACATTGGTAGTTGATTCTAGTTATCGTATCAGTGACGCTTTCATAGAAAAAATTCCCATGCTTAAAGTGGGCGAGTGTGTATGTGGTATGACTGCGGAATTAAAAAAGCCTTTAGCGGTTTATGACATAGATAAAGACCCCAGAGTTAAGTATGCGGAATTAATAAAACAAGAGGGTTTTAAATCTATGCTTTCTGTGCCGGTAGTATTTCAGGATAAAATATTGGGCGTTATCTCAACCTATTCTAAAAAAGCGCGGCATTTTACAGAGGAGGAAATAGAGGTATTAAGTATATTTGCCTCTCAGGTAGCTATAGCCATCCAAGAATCAGAGCATTACCAGAATCTCCATATGAACTATTTTAATACTATCCGGGCGTTAGTATTAGCCATTGAAGCCAAAGATCCTTACATGTGCGGGCACACCGAGAGGGTCACAGAATATGCGCTTGCGGTGGCCAGAGTTTTTAAGATGTCTGAGCAAGAATTAGAGATCTTACGTTATGCTGGCGAAGTGCATGATGTAGGAAAAATCAGCATCCCGGATTTTATTTTAGGTAAACCAGGCAGGCTCACGCCTGCAGAGAGGGCGATAATTGAACTTCATCCGGTAAAAGGCGAAGCAATGCTTGAGCCTCTAGAATTTTTAAAACCGGTAATACCCATTGTGCGGCATCATCATGAAAGATATGATGGCACAGGTTATCCTGATAGATTAAAGAAGGAGAAAATCCCGTTTCTGTCTAGGATTTTGGCCTGTGCTGATGCCTTTGATGCTATGACTTCGGACAGACCTTATCGTATCAGAAAATTAACCGTTAGAGAAGCGCTCAAGGAGATTAGAAATAACTCCGGTTCCCAATTTGACCCGCATATCGCGCACATATTTATTAGAACCATACAGTCCCAAGCTCCTTCCAAAGGCTTATCATAAATATCCTACTTGACCTTTTGCGCCTAACCTTTTCTACCCACGCGGTGTAATTGAAAGCGAAAGAGTTTTCTTAATTGACAGGCGATAAATTATACTATATAATTACAAGACTATGGAATTAAATGAGATTATACAACAGAGAAAGGCAAAATTAGAGGCCCTTAAGGCAAAGGGTGTAATTTTGTATCCCGGCAGAGTACCTGCGCATATAGATGTCTCTCGGGCGCTCAGTGAATTTCAGGAAGCTAAAAGTGTAAGCCTCTGTGGCCGAATTATGGCTAAACGTTCCCACGGCAAGGTGGTTTTTATGGACCTAAAGGATGCTACAGGAAGAATCCAGCTGTATCTTAAGGCAGATTTTATCGGTGAAGATAATTTCACGCTATTGGAGAACTTAGACATTGCCGATATTATCTATGCGCAGGGAGAACTTTTTAAGACCCATACAGGAGAGCCGAGTGTTAAAGTAGAGGAATGCCTGGTTTTGGCAAAGGCGCTTCGGCCTTTGCCTGAGAAGTGGCATGGTTTAAAAGACAGGGAATTGCGTTACCGGCAGCGTTATTTAGACTTAATTTCCAATGAAGAGATAAAAAAGGTATTCCTGATGCGCTCACAGATTATTAAAGCCACGCGTGATTTCTTAGATGACAGGGGATTTCTGGAGGTAGAAACACCAATGATGCATTACATCCCTGGCGGAGCAGCGGGCCGGCCATTTAAGACGCATCATCATGAATACGGTTTAGATTTATACTTAAGGATTGCTCCCGAGCTATATCTAAAACAGCTTTTAGTCGCAGGCTTGGATAGGGTCTATGAGATAAATCGCTCCTTCCGTAATGAGGGCGTATCCACAAAACACAATCCGGAATTTACCATGCTTGAGGTCTATTGCGCATACGCAAATTATGAAGAGATGATGAAATTGGTGGAAGATTTAATTATTTGCATCGCCAATAAGATATTGGGCAAGACCAGTTTTAATTATCAGGGTAAGTCTGTAGATTTAACTACTCCTTGGCAGAGAATTTCTTTTGCGCAAACCGTCAAGGAAAAATTTGATATTGCAGCCAGCGATGAAGCCGCGGCGATGCTTGAGAAATTAAAAGCAAAAGGTTTTGCCAAGGAGGCCACGCGTCTTAGCCGTTCGCAGATTGCTAAGCTCATTGAAGATATATTGGGGCAAGGGATGAGTATGAATCCGGTCTTTGTGACGGACTATTTTACTAATCTCTGTCCTTTGGCGAAAACTAAAAAGGAAAATCCTTTAATTTCGGAGAGGTTTGAGTTGTATCTTGCTGGACTAGAGATAGGTAATGCCTATACTGAGTTAAATGACCCGCTTGAACAGAAGAAGCGCTTTGAAGAAGAGATTAAGGAATTAAATACCGATGAGAAAAAGGCGCTGGATGAAGATTATATCTTGGCATTAGAGCATGGTATGCCACCTGCGGGTGGCTTAGGGATAGGCATAGATAGGCTGGTAATGCTTCTTACTGACCAGCCCTCGATTAGGGACGTGATTTTATTTCCCTTACTGAGGCCGCAGGAATAAAAAGGGGTCAGGCGCTTTTTTAAGATGAAAACTGAATTATTCATCAGTTGGCGCTATTTAGCGACCAAGAGAAAAGAGAAGTTTATCTCTTTGATTAGCATTATTTCTATCCTTGGTATAGCCATCGGCGTGGCTGCGCTTATTGTGGTGATTGCGGTAATGACGGGTTTTGACCAAGACCTGCGCGACAAGATTGTGGGAAATTATGCACATATTACCCTGACCAGTTTTAAGGCCATAAATAATACTGAATACGAGGAGATAACCAAAAAGATTAGCGCAAACCCGCATATAAAAGGCATCAGCCCTTATGTCCAGGGGCAGGTTTTACTCAAAGAAGGCAAGAGGTTCTTTGCCGTGGGTTTAAAAGGAATAGAGCCTGCTTTAGAAACCCAGGTTACCAAAATAAAACAATATATAACCAAAGGAAGTATTGATAACTTGGGTCAAGACGCGGTAATTGTGGGCAAAGAGTTGGCTTTGTCTTTGGGCCTGGGTTTAAATTCCCAGCTTACCTTTTATTCGCCTTTGGGTAAAGCGTATAACTTAAAAGTAGCAGGCATCTTTAATTCGGGAATGTATGATTACGATATGAACCTGGTCTTTATGCATTTGGCAACGGCGCAGGAGATTTTAGGACTAAATAACCAAATTAGCAGCCTCGCCATAAAATTAGATAACCTTTATTTGGCCGATAAAGTAAGAGATGAATTAAGCAGTGCCTTAGGTTTTAATTATAATTTAAAGACCTGGGTAGAGATGAACCAGAATTTCTTTGCCGCCTTAAAATTGGAGAAACTAACGATGTTTATCATTTTGACCTTAATTATTCTGGTTGCTGCTTTTAATATTGCCAGCACCCTGATTGTGATGGTGGTAGAAAAGACCAAGGATATCGGTATATTAAAAGCTATAGGCATGACCTCCTCTAGTATCAGAAAAATTTTTACTTACGAGGGTTTAATTATCGGAACCTTAGGTACATTTTTGGGTACATTAGGCGGGATTGGACTATGCGCAATACTAAAAAAATATCAATTTATAAAATTGCCTCAGGATATATATTATATTGATCGGCTTCCGGTAGCAATGCAGGTTTGGCCGGATATGGTTTTGGTTGTTTTAGCAGCTATGGTAATTACTTTAATCTCAACGATATATCCGGCAAGTAAGGCTGCAGGATTAAGGCCGGTTGAGGGCTTAAGATACGAATAAAATTAGTTGTCAGTTGTCAGTTGTCAGTTGTCAGATATCATCTAACAACTAAAAACTAACAACTAACAACTAAAATAACTGACAACTGCTTATGCTAGAAGTTAGGAATATCCATAAGACTTATCACAACGGTAAAAAAGCGCTACAAGTATTAAAAGGAGTAGACTTAAATATCGAGAAGGGCCGATTCGTCGCGATTGTGGGTCCTTCTGGCGCAGGTAAATCTACCCTCTTGCATATATTAGGCGGCTTAGATTCTCCCACGCAGGGTAAGGTTATTTTTGACCAGGAAGATATTTATAAGTTAAATGACGTTATACTTTGCCGAATGCGAAATAAAGCAATAGGTTTTGTCTTTCAGTTTTATCACCTCTTATCTGAATTTACCGTCTTGGAAAATGTAATGATGCCGGCATTGATTAGTCGCGATGTAGGAAGTACAATGTACGATGTACGAAACGATGCCTTAAGGCTCTTAGGGCAAGTCGGATTAGGCGAGAGAATTACGCATTTTCCCAGTCAGCTTTCTGGTGGAGAAAAACAACGGGTGGCGATTACGCGCGGATTGATTAATAGGCCGCAACTGCTGCTTTGCGATGAGCCTACAGGAAACCTTGATTCTAAAACCGGAGAGGGAATAATCTCTTTGCTTAAAAAAATAAACTTAGAAAGTCAAATGACCGTGGTTTTAGTCACGCATAATTTAGAGTTAGCAAAGGTAGCGGATCGGGTGTATCATTTAAAGGACGGAGTATTGGTAAATTAAGCGAACGCACAATTTATGGAACGATAGTGAACATAAATTGTAAGCGTGAGCTTACACCGCCCTTTCTAAAATGCATAGCTAATAAATCAAGAAAGGGCGGTGTAAATTCGCACTTATAACTTACTCACACTCGCCTGCCGGCAGGCAGGCGGTTCGTAAGTTATGTGCTCATTTAAGGAGGCAGGAATGAAGGTCTATATCAATGGGAAATTTTACGAAAAAAATGAGGCAAAGATTTCCGTGTTTGACCACGGGCTTTTATACGGCGATGGAGTGTTTGAGGGCATACGTTCTTATAATCGTTTAGTTTTTAAGTTAAAGGAACATATTGACCGGCTCTTTGAATCAGCGCATACGATAATGCTGGAGATTCCTCTAAGCAAAGAACAACTGATCAAAGCAATTATTCAAACCTTAAAAGAAAACAATCTTAAAGATGCTTATATTCGCCTCGTGGTTACCCGCGGCGAAGGAGATCTAGGGCTTGATCCGCGTAAATGCAAGGGCCGCGCTACAATTATCATTATTGCGGATAAGATACTTTTGTATCCGGAAAAATTCTATAAAGAGGGATTAACTATTATTACTGTGCCTACGATAAGAAATTTACCTGAGGCGCTGAATCCCCAAATAAAATCCTTGAATTATTTAAATAATATCTTAGCCAAGATTGAGGCAATAAATGCCGGTTGCGATGAGGCAATCATGCTGGATTTCTTAGGTTATGTGGCAGAATGTACCGGAGATAATATCTTTATTGTGAAACACAATCAACTCTATACTCCCCCACAATGTATGGGAACCTTAAGGGGAATTACCAGGGATACGGTTTTAGAGATTGCGAGAATTGATAAGATAGCGGTGCACGAGCATGTGCTTACCCGCCATGAGGTGTATATTTCTGACGAGTGTTTCTTGACCGGAACCGCCGCAGAGATTGTATCCGTGGTCAAAGTGGATGGTCGCATCATTGGCAGCGGTAAACCCGGAAAACTTACCTTGAGTTTGATGAAGAAGTTTAAGGAGCTGACTAAGAAAGAAGGGGTAGGATATTAAGGGAGGAGATAATGCTTTGCGATATTTGTGGTAAGAATCAGGCAACTGTGCATCTGACGGAGATTATTGATGATCAGATGACCGAACTGCATCTTTGCGAAGAATGCGCGCGCCAGAAAAGCACGCAGATGGAACAGCAGTTTGGCTTGAGTGATCTTTTAGCCGGATTAGCGGAGTTTGAAAAACCGTTGGCAAAAGAAAAAGAAGCGGTAATGGTTAAATGTTCAAGCTGCGGCCTGTCTTATACAGAGTTTAAAAAAATAGGTCGTCTGGGGTGCGGGGAATGTTACAGCGCATTTAGGAAGTATCTGGGGCCTTTGTTAAAGAGAATTCACGGCTCAAGTATGCACTTTGGTAAGTCGCCACTTAAGGTTACCAAGGTATTGAAGAAAAAGATAGATTTGCAGGACTTACGCCATAAGCTGCAGAAAGCAATTGAGATGGAGGAGTTTGAAGAAGCAGCCAGGATTCGCGACCAGATAAAGGAATTAGAGAAGAAACAATTGCAGAACAACGAAGAGAAAAAGGAAGATAAATGAATCTCAACGATCTCCTAAATCATACCAGCGAATGGTTAAAAGGCAGCGGTCCGCATTCGGATATTGTTATTTCCAGCCGTATACGCTTAGCCAGAAATTTGGATAAGTCTGCTTTTCCGAATTGGGCAAATAAAAAACAGTCTGAGCAGGCACTGAATACAATTGAAGAAGCAATTACTAAGGTTGATTATCTAAAAAATACCACCACTTTTAACCTGGCGGATTTGGATAGCATAGATAAACAGTTTTTGATTGAAAGGCATCTGATGTCTTACGAACATGCCCAGAAGGCAGATAGCAAGGCAGTGGTAATTGATGATGAAGAGATTGTCTCGATTATGATTAATGAAGAAGACCATATCAGAATGCAGGTGATGCAGTCAGGTTTTAATCTCTTTGAGGCCTGGAATATTATCAATAGCATAGATGATTGTTTAGCCAAGGAGTTAGATTTTGCGTTTTTAGCTGACTGGGGGTATTTGACTGCCTGTCCCACCAATACAGGGACGGGTATGCGCGGGTCAGTGATGTTGCATCTGCCGGCATTGGTAATGACGCGTCAGATTAATCGCGTGTTAGCGGCGATTGCCAAATTGAGTTTTACTACGCGTGGTCTATATGGTGAAGGCACACAGGCAAGCGGTAATTTCTTTCAGGTTTCAAATCAGGTCTCCTTGGGCCATAGCGAAGATGAGATTATGGGAAATATTAACGGGCTGATCAAACAAATTATTGAACAAGAGAGTCAGGCAAGGCAACTTTTGTTCTCTCGCAACAAAGCAATGTTAGAAGATAAAATCTATCGCAGCTTTGGTATCTTAAAGAGCGCCCATATTATCTCCAGTCAGGAGACCATAGAATTAATGTCTATGGTAAGGCTGGGCTGCGATTTGGGAATGGTTAAAGATATCGACCGGCGCACTATTAATGAATTATTTATTATTACCCAGCCCGCGCATCTACAAAAAAGAGAGAATAAGAAACTTTCTACGCAAGAAAGAGATGTAAAGCGCGCAGAAATTATTAGAAGTAAACTGAAAATATAAATTCGCACAATCAAACAAGCGTTTCGTAGTAGATTGACTTACGTCGTCCTGCGGACTCCGTAAGTCAAGTGCTCTATTAGAAGGAGGAAGTATGTTCAATAGATTCACTGAGCGAGCCAGAAAGGTAATTATCTTAGCCAAAGAAGAGGCCAGGCGCTTTAATCACGATTATATCGGAACCGAGCACATACTTTTAGGCCTTATCCGCGAGGGCGAGGGCGTGGCTGCAGCGGTATTGCAGAAGATGGGTGTTTCCTTAGAGAATATCCGTCTGGAAGTTGAGAAGTTAGTCCAGCCCGGGCCAACCACGCAGATTATTGGCGATATACCTTTTACCCCCCGCGCAAAAAAGGCATTAGAATTAGCCGCTGAAGAGGCGCGTTCCTTGGGGCATAATTATATCGGAACCGAGCACATACTTTTAGGCCTTATCCGCGAGGGCGAGGGCGTGGCATCGCAGGTATTATTGAACTTAGGCCTAGATTTAAATACCGTAAGGAATGAGGTGATGGAGCTTTTGGGTTCAGTCTTACCCGGACTAGGTCAAGGGCCCCAGGTAAAAACTAAAACGCCGGCATTAGATGCTTTTGGCAGGGACCTGACTGTATTAGCCCGAGAAAATAAACTTGACCCGGTAATTAACCGACACAATGAAATTGAGCGGGTGATTCAGATATTAAGTAGACGCACCAAGAATAATCCGGTTTTATTGGGCGAGGCGGGAGTAGGTAAAACCGCAATAGTAGAGGGTCTTGCCCAGTTAATTGTCGCCGGCAATACCTCTGAGGTCTTAAGAAATAAACGCATTGTGGTTTTGGACTTAGCTTTAATGGTTGCCGGGACAAAATACCGTGGTCAATTTGAAGAAAGAATCAAGGCAGTGATGGAGGAGATAAAGCGCTCTCAGGATGTAATTATTTTTATTGATGAATTACATACACTCGTGGGCGCAGGCGCTGCCGAAGGCGCAATCGATGCCTCAAATATTTTAAAACCCGCGCTTTCTAGAGGTGAGATGCAATGTATTGGCGCAACTACTATGGATGAGTATAGAAAATATGTGGAAAAAGATGCAGCGCTGGAGCGCCGGTTTCAAACTATTATGGTTGAGCCGCCGACGGTTGAACAAACTATTGAGATATTAAAGGGCCTGCGCGATAAATACGAAGCCCACCACCGCGTTACATTTAAAGATGAGGCCTTAGAAGCCGCTGCCAAGTTAGCTGACCGTTATATTTCCGGAAGATTCCTGCCGGATAAGGCCATTGATATAATTGATGAGGCGGGTTCGCGCGCCAGATTAAATGTTTTGATTGTCCCGCCGGATATAAAGAAACTGGAGGAGAAGGTAGGGTTATTAAGAAAAGAAAAAGAAGCCTACATCAAGAGCCAGGACTTTGAAAAGGCAGCCTCATTAAGGGACCAGGAGAGACTTGCGCGTCAGGAATTAGAGCAACTAAATAGAGAATGGTCACAAGCCAAAGATAAGATGCGGCCGGAATTAACTGAGGAAGACATTGCTAAGATTGTTTCACAATGGACGGGTATTCCCATATTTAGACTGGAGGAGAAGGAGAGCGAGAAATTATTAAAGATAGAGGAAGAATTGCATAAGCGTGTGGTCGGCCAGGATGAACCCATCTTGGCAATTGCGCATGCCGTGCGGCGCTCGCGTGCTGGCATCAAGGATCCCAAAAGACCCATTGGTTCGTTTATATTTTTAGGCCCTACAGGCGTGGGCAAAACTTTGTTGGCGCGCGCCTTGGCAGAATTTATGTTTGGCGATGAAGATGCGCTTTTACAGTTAGACATGTCGGAGTATATGGAAAAATTTAATGTCTCGCGTCTGATTGGCGCGCCACCGGGATATGTAGGTTATGAAGAAGGCGGTCAACTTACGGAAAGAGTAAGGCGGCGGCCTTATGCGGTAATACTTTTGGACGAAATAGAAAAAGCGCATCCGGATGTATTTAATCTGCTTCTACAGGTCCTTGAGGATGGCCGGCTGACCGATAGCTTTGGCAGAAAAGTGGATTTTAGAAATACCGTGGTGATTATGACTTCTAATGTGGGCGCGGAATTGATCCGTAAAACCGGTTCTTTGGGATTTAAGACCCAGAAAGAAGAAATTACCTATCAGGAGATGAAAGAGAAATTGCTCGAGGAGGTGAAGCGGACCTTTAAGCCGGAGTTTTTAAACCGTATTGATGATATCATTGTTTTCCGGCCGCTGGTTAAAGAGGATTTACAGCGCATTATTGATATTGAGCTCGGCTTTGTAGCAGATAGACTCAAAGAGCAGAATATAGCCTTAGAAGTTAATCAAGAGGCAAAAGATTTTCTCATTGAAAAAGGTTTTGACCCGATATTTGGAGCAAGGCCTTTAAAGCGAACCATACAGAGGTTTTTGGAAGATTACTTGGCATCGGAAATAATCTCTAAGAAGTTTAAAGAAGGCTCAAAAGTTAAAGTCTCGCGCAAGAACGAAGATTTGATTTTTGAATGAGCGCATAACTTATGTCTCCGCCTGCGGCGGACTCCATAAGTTATGGCCTCACTTAAATGAAAAAGCTCTTTATAGCTATAGGCAAGCAAATACTTTCATCTTTATATTTTATGGGAGGCTTAAGCAACCTCATATCCCAGTCTTTTCATTGGGCATTTGTCCCGCCCTTTAAAGGTGAACGCGTCTTTGAACAGGCTAAAAAAGCTGGCGTAGACAGTCTGCCGATAGTTTCACTAGTTGGCCTATTTATCGGTGTAATTATGGCTTTGCAGACTGCAGTTCAGATGCAGCGTTTAGGTTCTGAGATGTACATCGCCAGTATCGTGGCTCTTTCTATAGTAAGAGAATTAGGGCCAGTTATAACTGCCCTGGTAGTTGCAGGTAGGGTGGGCGCAGCAATTGCTGCTGAGTTAGGCTCGATGCAGGTAACCGAGCAGATAGATGCGCTTCAGACACTGGCTACAAATCCGATAAAGTTTTTAGTGGTTCCGCGCTTTCTGGCTTTAGCGATAATGTTGCCCCTATTGACATTATACGCCGATATAATTGGTATATTCGGAGGGTATTTTATCTGTGTCTATAAATTAGGCATATCTTCGAGCATGTATCTGCACATTACCTGGAGCGCTCTTTTATATAAAGATCTATTCACTGGACTACTGAAGGCGATATTTTTTGGTATGATTATTGCTTTTGTGAGTTGTTACGAAGGTTTTAATGTTGAAGGCGGAGCAGAAGGCGTAGGCCGCGCCACTAGACAGGCAGTAGTGGAGACATTTATTTTAATTATTACGGCAGATTGTTTCTTTACCGCCTTATTCTATTTTATATTTCCATAGGGACTTTCATTAATGAAAGTCCCTATGGATGCCGAAATAATGTATTTCGGAACTTTCAGCTATTCGTCAATCCTAATATGATAGAAATCCGAGATTTAACTAAATCTTTTAATAGCCATAAAGTTCTGGATGGAGTTAGTCTTAACGTAGAAAGAGGCCAGACCAAGGTGATTATTGGTCGTTCAGGCTGCGGCAAGAGTGTCTTATTAAAGCATATAGTGGGGATATTAAAGCCGGATAAAGGTCAAGTTTTTGTTGACGGTCAAGAGGTTACCAAATTAAAGGATAAAGAATTAGATCGAACCCTCATGAAGATTGGCATGGTCTTTCAGGGTGGAGCGCTTTTTGATTCTCTGACTGTGGGCGAGAATGTGGGTTTCGGCCTTATTGAACATCTGCATCTAAGTAGAAAAGAATTATTAGAGAGGATAGAGGAATCATTGTGTCTGGTGGATTTATGCGGTATTGATAATTTAATGCCCGCAGAATTAAGCGGCGGGATGAAGAAGCGCGTGGCCTTGGCGCGTGCAATATCTATAAAACCGGAAATCATACTTTATGATGAACCCACTACCGGCGTTGATCCGATTACTGCCGATAGTATCAATGAATTAATCAGAAGCCTGCATGACAAAATAAAGGTTACCTCGGTTGTGGTGACCCACGATATGAAGAGCGCCTATAGAATTGCCGATAGGATTGCGATGCTCTATCAAGGTAAGATTATTGCCGAAGGCACGGCTGAAGAAATTCAGCACACCGCGCATCCGATAGTGCACCAATTTATTAACGGATTAGCCCAAGGACCAATAACCGAAACCCTGGAACAATTCAGATAAATGGAGGCCTGAAATGCTATTTGGTAAAACCAAACTGGAATTGAAAGTAGGAATTTTTGTTTTTATCGGTTTAGCAATTTTAGTGGTGTTTGTTTTGTCTATAGGAAGTTTTAAGACTTGGGCTTCGGGTTACCGGGTTTACCTTACCTTTAACTTTGTCAATGGCGTAAAGATTGGCGCGCCAGTAAGGTTTGCTGGCGTAGATGTGGGCGAGGCGAAGGATATAAAATTTATCTTTGTGCCAGAAGAAAATACAACAAAAATTCAGATATCAGCTTGGATTAAAAAAGAAATTAAGATTCCCGTTGATTCCACAGTTTGGGTAAATACCTTAGGTTTGCTGGGTGAGAAATATATTGAGATTATGCCTGGAAAAGACTACAGTAATTGTCTGGTTGTAAATCAGTCTTTGGTAGGTATTGATCCTATTGCGATGCATGAAGTAGTACGGTTAGCCAAGGCAATAGGTACCAATATAGACGAGAGCTTTGCGAAGATAAACAGCAAAGAAGGCACAATTGGAAAACTTCTTTATGATGACACGATATATAAGGAATTAGAAGCATTGATTATTGATATCAGAAAACATCCTTGGAAGTTGTTTTGGAAGACTAAAGAAAAACCAGAAAAGAAATGAGAACCAAAACCGTATTTGCTTGTCAGAATTGCGGTTATCAGTCACCCAAATGGCTGGGTAGATGCCCGGATTGTAATAGTTGGAATTCTTTTGTTGAAGAGGATTATATTGCGCCCTCTGCAAAGACAAAAGAAAGGGTTGCCCTTTATAAAGACGAGCCGGTGTTATTAAAAGATGTGGAGGTAAAAGAGACCGGTCGCCTCAAGACAGAAATCTTGGAACTGGATAGGGTATTGGGAGGTGGGATAGTAGCGGGTTCAGTAATATTAATTGGCGGGGACCCCGGTATCGGCAAATCTACAATTGCCTTACAAATATCTAATCAATTAACCAAATATGGTAAAACTGTTCTTTATGTGAGTGGTGAAGAGTCTGTGGCGCAGACAAAATTAAGGGCCAAACGCTTGGGTAGCCTTGCCTCAGAAGCCCTCTACATTGTTAATCAAACGGATTTATCTCTGATTATTGAGTATATAAAAAAAATTAATCCTGATGTGGTAATTATTGATTCCATACAGGTCTGTTTCGAGCCGACCATTAGTTCTTCGCCAGGTAGCGTCAGTCAGGTAAGGGAATGTGCAGGCATATTGACTCAGTTAGCCAAGACTTCCGGCACCTCCGTTTTTATTATTGGCCATGTCACCAAAGAAGGCACAATTGCCGGACCAAGAGTCCTTGAGCACATTGTAGATACGGTGCTCTATTTTGAAGGAGATAGGTTCTCGATGTATAGAATTTTACGGGCGGTAAAAAACAGATTTGGCTCAACTAATGAGATCGGCGTATTCGAGATGGGCTCTGGTGGTCTTAGAGAAGTTAAGAATGCTTCGGAGATATTTTTATCAGAAAGACCCAAGGATGTTTCGGGTTCAGTAGTGGTTTCTATTTTAGAGGGGACACGGCCGCTTTTAGTAGAAATTCAGGCATTAGTGAGTAAGTCTAGCTTTGGCTACGCTCTACGAAGGGCGCAAGGATTTGATTATAACCGACTGGCGCTTTTAGTAGCAGTTTTAGAAAAAAGAATGGGTTTGCACCTGGAAGCAGAAGATATATTTGTGAATGTGGCCGGCGGAATAAAAGTAGAAGACCCGGCAGCGGATTTAGCCGTAGCCGTGGCCATAGCCTCAGGTTTTCGCGAACAACTGGTTATGCCTGAGACGATGGTTTTAGGAGAGGTAGGACTTGCGGGTGAGATTAGAAGCGTATCGCAGGCTATCTTACGCATAAACGAAGCAGAGAAATTAGGATTTAAACACTGCATATTACCCAGAAATAATTATAAAAATTTAGAGGATTATAGTAAAGAGGCGATAGAGTTGATTGCGGTTTCCACTTTAAAAGAGGCCCTGGATATTGCCTTAAGTCTGTCTGTTAACGGAAAGGGAGGAAAGAGATGAATTTATTATTAGTCCGTCTTCTTTTTATTGTTGCCAGCTCACTTGTAGGATATCAAACTTTAATAATTAAAGGTTCAGCTATGCTGGGAGGTTTGATTGCTGGATTGGCAGCGCTGGTAATGATTGTCATCGAAATGGGAATGCGTCGGGTATCGGTAAGAGGGCTTTCCGGTGCAGTATTTGGTCTTATGTTAGGTCTGTTTATGGCAAAAATTGTAGGTGACGCAGTGACTCTTTTGGCAAAGATACCTGCGGAAAGTCCGGTAAGACTTGCCCTTACATTGATCTTTTGTTATTTAGGGATGGTCATTGGCCTACGCGGTAAAGATGAGTTCAATATCATTATTCCTTATGTAAGGTTACGCCGACAAGACCAAGCAGAAGAGGTAACGCTTTTAGATACCAGCGTAATTATTGATGGTCGGATTCAGGATATATTCAAAACAAAATTTCTAGAAGGTAAAGCCGTTATACCTCGATTCGTCTTAAAGGAACTCCAGCAGATTGCTGATTCAACCGATCCCATAAAGCGTCAGAGAGGAAGAAGGGGCCTGGAGATTCTCCATACAATTCAGAAAGAAGCCGGACTGGATATAGCTCTACATGAAGAAGAATTCCCTGAGACCCCTGAGGTGGATGCAAAGCTCGTAAAGTTAGCCAAGTTATTAGAAGCAAAGATACTGACTGTGGATTTTAATCTGAATCGCGTGGCAAGCTTTCAGGGTATAAAAGTACTCAATATCAATGAGCTAGCCAATGCCTTAAAACCCGTGGTCTTTGCTGGAGAGCAAATGGAGATTAGATTGATTAAAGAGGGCAAAGAACATAATCAGGCCGTGGGCTACTTAGATGATGGCACAATGGTCGTAGTGGAGGATGCGCGCCGGCTTATTGGTCAAGAGGCAAAAGTAGTAGTTACTTCTGTTTTGCAGACTCAGGCAGGCAGGATGATTTTTACTAAATTAGAGAAATAGATGTTTGTCAGCGCAATTGTCCTTGCGGCAGGCAAGGGGTTAAGATTCAAATCAAATATCTCTAAGCCGCTCATTGAAATCAATTCCAAGCCCATTATAATTTACTGCCTTAAGACACTGAGCAAGCATCCTCGTATTAGAGATATTATTCTGGTAACCAATTCTAAAAATCTAAAAGATATAATTACCAAAATAAGACAGTATCGGATAGGAAAGATTAAGGATGTGGTTTTAGGAGGAAGATTACGCCAGGACTCTGTGATTAATGGCCTAAAAGCGCTAAATCCCAAAACAGATTTCGTCCTCATCCACGATGGCGTAAGGCCACTTATTGATAAGGCTACGGTGTCTTCGCTAATAAAAGAAGCAAAAAGTTGTGGCGCAGCGATTGTGGGAGTGCCGGTAAAGGCGACTATAAAAGAGGCTCATGGCTCATGGCTCCTGCTTGCCGGCAGGCAGGGCACGGCTCATGGTAGTTCCATAGTAAAGAAGACATTAAACAGGGATAAGCTGTGGGAGATACAGACGCCGCAGGTGTTTAGGAAAGATTTAATCTTGGAGGCATATAAGCGATTCGGCAATAAAGAAGTTACTGATGATGCGGCTTTAGTGGAAAAATTAGGAGCGAAAGTAAAATTAGTAAGAGGTTCGTATTTTAATCTTAAGATTACCACTCCTGAAGATTTGGTATTGGCAGAAGCAATTTTGAAAAGTTCAAAGTTCAAAGTTCAAAGTTCATAGTTTTAATCAAAAATTTAAAATGACATACCGAATTGGCATAGGCTACGATATCCACCGTCTCGTCGAAGGCCGTAAATTATTTATTGGCGGGATAGAAATTCCCTATATTAAGGGCCTATTGGGTCATTCTGACGCAGACGTGCTAATACACGCCATTTGCGATGCCTTATTAGGCGCAGTAGCAGAAGGTGATATTGGCGAGCATTTTCCGGATACTGACCCCAAATACCATAATATTTCCAGCACAGAGTTATTAAAGATAGTAGCAGGTTTGATAGAAAATAAGGGGTTTGTGATTAATAATCTGGATTCAGTAGTAATTGCCCAGGAGCCGGTATTATCGCCTTTTAAAAAACAGATGCAAGAAAAAATCGCCCAGATTCTGCAACTTAAAGCGGCCGAAGTAAATATAAAAGCCAAGACTAATGAAGGCTTAGGTGAAATCGGAAGAAAAGAAGCGATTGCTTGCTATGCTGTGGTTGTCATAGAACCTAAGGAGGCCAAATGATACTTTGCTTAAAGATATTAGGCATTCTTTTTATTTTGTTCGTCTTAAAGATTATACTTATTTCAATATTCTTTTACGAGGAAATCAAACAAGCGCAAAAAAAAGACCCGGCAGCCAAGGGTTTTTTAGAGGTACTTTTACTTTATCAAGGGCTGCATGCCGTAATATCCCATCGTATCGCGCACTTTTTCTATAAACTGCGTTTTTTCTTTTTGGCGCGGCTCATCAGCCAGTTTTCCCGGCACATGACCGGTATCGAAATACATCCGGGTGCCAAGATAGGTAAGGGGCTCTTTATCGACCATGGTATGGCAGTAGTGATTGGCGAAACCGCCATTATTGGCGACGATGTGCTTTTATATCAGGGCGTTACCTTAGGCGGAACCGGCGTAGAAAAAGGTAAACGCCATCCGACCATTGGCAATAATGTGGTTATTGGCACCGGAGCAAAAGTTTTAGGAAATATTACCGTCGGAGATAATTCCTATATTGGCGCAAATGCGGTGGTGATTAAGGATGTGCCGGCTAATTCTACAGTGGTAGGTGTGCCGGGTAGAATTACCAAGCAGGACGGCAAAAAAATCGATATCAGCCTCGACCATATTCATGTGCTTGACCCGATAATGCAGTCCATAGAAGAGTTGCAAAAGAGAATAGAGAATTTAGAAAATAAGAAATAGTTATATATACGGCTCGGGGTCCTGCCGCGAATGTTTCTCGTCGCATCACGCTCCTTTTAAATCATTCGCGTCACCCCTCGCCATGAATATAAATGCCCATTTTTATCTACAATTCCCTCACCCGAAAAAAAGACCCTCTTAAACCGCTGAATCCAACAGAAATAAAAATGTATGTCTGCGGCCCTACGGTTTATGATGAACCGCATATAGGACACGCCAGAAGCGCTTATATATTTGATGTAGTTAGACGATACTTGATATACAAAGGTTACAAGGTTAAATTCGTCAGAAATGTAACCGATGTAGATGATAAAATTATTGAGAAAGCCCGCAACGAATATAAAGGCGAAGACTTAAATAGTGCGGTAAAAAAAGTAGCGGACAAATATCTTTCAGCATATCATGAGGCTTTGGAGAGTTTAGGGATAGCCACGCATAGTCCCGAGGTTATTGAGCCCAAAGCCAGTGAGTATATAGATAAAATGACAGTTTTTATAAAAGGCCTTGTAGACAAGGGAGCTGCCTATCAGGCAGGCACAGATGTTTATTTTGATATTACTCAGGCAAAAAATTATGGAAAATTATCGCATCAATCATTAGATAAAATGGAAGCGGGGGCAAGAGTGGCGCCTTTAGAAAATAAAAGAAATCCTTTAGACTTTGCGCTCTGGAAATCTGCGAAAGTTGGCGAGCCATCATGGGATAGCCCATATGGAAAAGGCAGGCCGGGTTGGCATATCGAGTGTTCGGTGATGAGTTCGGATATTTTAGGAGATGAATTTGATATCCACGGCGGAGGCCTGGACCTTATCTTTCCGCATCATGAGAATGAAATCGCCCAGGCCGAGGCGCTCACGGGTAAACCGTTTGCTAAATATTGGATACATCATGGGCTACTTACCATCAATGGCCAGAAGATGGCGAAATCATTAGGGAATTTCGTGACGATAAAAGATATTTTACAGAAATATAATTCGGATGTACTAAAGTTTTTCTTTCTAGCTACCCAATATCGTTCACCAATTGATTTTAGCTGGGAAATAATGGAAGAGAAGAAAGAAGCCTACTACGGCATAATGAAATTTCTGAAAAATGTAGAAAGGGCAAGAAATGATGAGCCATTATTGTTCAGAATACCCGATACTAATAAAATTTTAGACTCTGATATAAAAAGCGAGATTGACAGATTGCGTTCTAAATTTGAAAATTATATGGATGACGATTTTCATACGCCGCTGGCTTTGACAAGTATATTTGGAATATGCAGAATCTGTGAAGGGATTCCTTTTTACGAGACTTATGAGAAAAAGAAACATTTTGATACCCTAAATTATGCCCAGGAAAACATCATTGCCTTGGGTGAGATTTTAGGCCTATCTTTTCCTTTTGATGAAACAGAAGAGATAGATCCAAAGCTCCGAGCTTATGTAGACTTAAAGATAAAAGAAAGAGAAGAAGCAAGAAGGGCAAAAGATTTTAAAAAAGCCGATTCTATAAGAAAAGAATTAGAAGAAAAGGGAATTATCTTAGAAGATACCAAAGACGGTAAAACAACTTGGCGCAGGAAATTATAGTTTAACTTAGCGGGTGGCTTGGGTGTTTTTAACAAAAAAGCGCCTGACCCCTTTTTAAGTATGAAAGGCAAATTCATTACATTTGAAGGTTCGGAAGGTTGCGGAAAGAGTACGCAATCGCGGCTCCTGGCTCAATATTTAAAAAGAAAGGGCTTCGAGGTAGTTTATCTGCGTGAGCCGGGGGGAACGAGGATAAGCGAGAAGATAAGAAAGATTCTCTTAGACCCCCAAAATCATATTGCGCCGATATCTGAAACCTTGCTTTATATGGCTAGCCGCGCACAGGTTGTGGATGAAATTATTAAGCCAGCACTTTCCAAAGGTAAAATTGTTATCTCTGATAGATTTCTGGACTCAACAATTGCTTATCAGGGGTACGGCTTGGGCATAGATACTAATTTTATCAAACGGGTGGGAAATTTTGTTACCGCTGGCATCAAGCCAGAGCTAACTCTATTTCTGGATTTGGCGGTTAAAAAAGGATTAAGGTATCGCAAGGCCAACTTAGACCGGATTGAAAAACGTTCATTGGGGTATCATTTCCGGGTCAGAAAAGGTTATCTTAAGTTAGCCAGATTAGAACCTAAAAGAATAAAGATTATCAAGGTAGATGATGATAAAAGTAAGACGCAAGATAAGATTAGAAAAACCGTTTTAGAGATACTAAAACGCAATACGCAATACGCAATACGCAATACTAAGTTTAAATATGTCATTCAAAGATATCAAAGATCAAGATAAGGCCATACAGATATTAAAGGAACATATCAGGCAATCTCGTTTAAGCCATGGCTATCTCTTTATAGGTCCAGAGGGCGTAGGTAAGAAGATGGCCGCTAAGGCATTGGCTAAGGCCTTGAATTGCGAAAACGAGGCCCTAGACTCCTGTGATAGATGTGTGTCTTGCCTAAAGATAGAAAAAAACCAACATCCTGACGTTTCTATAATTGATGCCTCTACGCCGCTGAACAGTAATTATGAACAAAGTAAAAGCGAAACCGGTAATTCTCAGGCGATAAAAATAGGTCACATCCGTCAACTACAAAAGGACATAAATTTAAAACCTTACGAGGCAAAACTTAAGGTTTTTATTATAGATAATGCCCATAATTTGACGCCTGAGGCTTCCAACGCCCTTTTGAAGATATTAGAAGAACCGCCTGCGAAGAGTTTGATTATTTTGGTGAGCGCAAAACCTACGTTATTATTTAAGACGATAATTTCGCGTTGTCAGGTAGTGAAATTTTATCCTCTGGCAAGAGAACAGTTAAGGGAGGTTTTAAGCAGAGATTATGGCCTGGAGACTAACTTAGCTCACTTTTTAGCTTATTTCTGCGAAGGAAGATTAGGTAAGGCCTTGGCGCTAAAAGATACAGACATATTGAGAGAGAAAAATAGAATTATTGATACGTTTGCTCTTTATGGAAAATCGGGCTTCGAGAATTTATCCATAAAAAGAGAGGATGTACGCAATATACTCAATATATTAACCACTTGGTTTAGGGATATATATTTAATCAAAATCGGCATGCCTCATCTTGAACTGATCAATTTTGACCGCAAAAGCGAATTGTTAAAGTTTATGCAACATTTCTCTTTTATGGATTTAGATGAAATATTAAATTGTATCTCGGATTCATTATCTTACTTAGAGCAGAATATAAATACTAAATTATTACTGTCTAATTTAAGAGGGCGCATAAGTTATGTAGCTTAAGAGAGCGACATAAGTTATATGCTTATTGAATAATGGAAAAAATGATTTTGGTAAGATTAAGAGATACGGGTTCAGCTTATTTTTATGATGCCGCTAACTTAAATATCAAAGAAGGCGATTATGTGATTATTGAGCATGACCGCGGCTTAGATTATGGTCAGATTATTTCTCCCAAAGATGCATTATTGGATACTAAACCTAAAGAGTCCCCCAAAAAGATAGTGCGTCTAGCCAATGATAATGACTTAAAGCAGATTGCGGAAAATAGAGCCAAATCAAAGGAGGCATCTAATACTTGCCTTAAAAAAATAGAAGAGCATAAATTAGATATGAAAATGGTGCATGCGGAGTATTCTTTTGACCGCAGCAAAATCATCTTTTATTTTACTGCCAGCGGCAGGGTAGATTTTAGAAATTTAGTAAAAGACTTAGCCAAGATTTTTAAGGCCAGGATTGAATTAAGGCAGATTGGCGTAAGAGACGAAGCAAAATTTTTTGGGGGATTTGGTCCTTGCGGAAGAGAACTTTGTTGCGCAAAATTCTTAAAAGATTTCGAACCGGTGACCATAAAGATGGCTAAAGAAGAGGGGCTTCCTTTGAATCCGCCTAAGATATCTGGACTTTGCGGTAGACTAATGTGTTGTCTTAATTATGAATACGAAACATATAAGGTTTTATCTAAAGGACTACCTCGCGAGGGAGAACGTATACATATTGCCCAGGGTAAGGCCAAGGTTTTAAGCGTAAATGTTTTTAAACGTACAGCCACGGTAGAATTAGAAGACGGCACCCAAATAAAGTTAAATTATAAATAAATTTAACCATGAACTATGAACCTTGAACCATGAACTATGAACAATAAATTTTACATTACTACTCCTCTATATTATGTCAATGCCTCGCCGCATATAGGCCACTCCTATACTAATATTGCTGCGGATTGCCTGGCGCGTTATATGCGCCAACTTTTAGGTAATGAGAATGTCTGGTTTTTAACCGGCACTGATGAACATGGTCAGAAAATCCAGAAGGTAGCGCAAGATGTAAGTTTGAGTCCGCAAGATTTCACAGATAAAATGGTGGTACAATTCAAGGATCTCTGGAAGGCATTAAATATTTCTTATAATGATTTTATTCGTACCACCGAAGAAAGACACGTAAATGTTGTTCAGAGAGCCTTAGGGATACTTTTTAAAAGCGGTGATATATTTAAGGATAAATACGAAGGGTGGTACTGTACGCCTTGCGAGACATTCTGGGTGGATATGCAGATTCAAGGCGAGATTTGTCCGGACTGCAAAAGGCCTTTAGAGAAAATTGCGGAAACAAATTATTTCTTTAGGTTATCTAAATATCAAGACTGGCTCATTGATTATATAGATAAAACCCCCAATTTTATTAGGCCCGAGAACAGGCGGAATGAAATTTTAAGTTTTTTAAGAATTAATAAACTAACCGACCTTTGTATTTCGCGGCCAAAGGAGAGGTTAATCTGGGGAATACCTTTGCCTTTTAGCCAGGAACATGTAACCTATGTCTGGTTTGATGCTTTAATAAATTATATTAGCGCTGTGGGCGAGTTTGACGAGAAAGATAAATATCATTCTCAATGGTGGCCGGCAGATTTACATTTAATCGGTAAAGATATCCTAAGACAACACGCAATATACTGGCCGATTATGCTGCGTGCATTAAATATAGAGCCACCTAAGACGATATTTGCCCATGGGTGGTGGTTAATTCAAGATACAAAAATGTCGAAGTCACGGGGGAATGTAGTTAATCCGATAGATGTGGTAAATCAATTCCAGGTAGATACATATAGATATTTTTTATTGCGCGATGTGCCTTTCGGATTAGACGGTAATTTCTCAGAAGAGGCAATCATCAAAAGATTCAATGGCGACCTGGCCAATGATTTAGGAAATCTTGTTTATCGGACACTGACCATGATTGAGAAATATTTTCAAGGTAGAGTACCCCTTAAGATAAATATACACAAGATGAAAGGTAATGAACTAGCAGAAATGATAAAGAAACAAATAAAAATTTTGCCAGAAAATATCGGTTTAATATTTACTGTTTCATCTAATTTTGATTTTAGTCTTGCCCTAACGCAGATTTGGTCGCTTATCAATATGGCTAATAAATACATCGAAGAGACAAAACCATGGAATCTAATTAAAGAAAATAGGTCGGAAGAACTTGAAGGCTTTATCTGTTTATTGCTTGAGGTAATTAGGAGGGTTGCAGATAATATAGCACCTTTTATGCCCCAGACAGCAGAACTCATTAAAGAACAATTAGGCACGGATAAGATTAAAAAAGGTAAGCCCTTATTTCCCCGCATTGATCTAACAACTAAAAACTAACAACTAACAACTATGTTAATCGATACCCATTGCCATCTGGACTTTCCCGAATTTAATCAAGATAGAGATGAGGTTATTCAGCGCGCTCAGCAAGAGGGCATAGATTACATTATAAATATTGGCTCAAGCCTGGAAGGTTCAAAGGCATCTTTAGAATTAGCTAAACAACATGATTTTATTTATGCCACAGTTGGATTGCATCCCCATGAAGCAGACAAATTTAATCAGGAGGTCCGCGATACTTTAGAGGGATTGGCAACAAAAGATAAAGTCGTGGCCATCGGCGAGATCGGATTGGATTATTACAGAAACTATTCTCAGGTAGAGAATCAAAAAGCATTATTTGCCTCTTTGGTTAAGTTAGCCAAAGAGTTAGGCAAACCCGTCGTTATACATAATCGTCAAGCCCCAGATGATACCTTAAGGATTTTAAAAGACTCACGGCCAGAAAAAGTAGTAGTGCATTGTTTCTCTGGGGATGAAAATTTTTTAAAAGAATGTTTAGATTTAGGTTTTTTTATTTCTTTTACTTGCAATATTACTTACCGAAAGGCCGATAGTTTAAGAAAGCTGGTTAAGATTATGCCGTTAGAAAGACTTCTATTAGAAACAGATGCGCCTTTCCTGCCGCCTGAGGGATTTCGTGGTAGGCGTAATGAGCCAATGTATGTTAAATTTCTGGCGCAAGAGATAGCCAGAGTAAAAGGGGTTAGCGTAGAAGAAGTAGCGCAGGTTACGACGGAAAATGCGAAAGGTTTTTTTTGTTTAAGATGAATTCTAAAGTTTCTATTGTAAAATGTAAAAGTTATGATCCGGCTTTAGTCTTTACTGCGGTTAAAAAAGCTGTAGATTTAATTGGCGGCATATCCAGTTTTATTAAACCCGGAAGTAAAGTTTTACTTAAGCCAAATCTTTTAATGGCTAAAGAGCCAGAGTTTGGCATAACTACTCACCCTGAGGTTTTGAGGGCAGCGGTTAAGATATTAAAAGAAATTAACTGTAAGATATTTATCGGCGATGGTCCTAGTGTCTGGGGTAATCAGACTGAAAATGTGGATGAGGTTTATGCAAAGTCGGGGATGAAAAAGGTTTCTCAAGAAGAAGATGTAGAGTTAGTGAAATTTGATAAAAGGCGTTGGCGAGGAAAATTTCCTTTAACCACCTGGTTAGACGAATGTGATTATTTAGTGTCTGTCCCTAAATTTAAGACACACGATTTAACTATTTTGACCGGTGCGATAAAAAATCTTTTTGGGTTAGTCACCGGAACCTATAAAACAGAGTTGCATAAGAAATACTTTAATCCAGAAAATTTCTCAAGGATGCTGGTAGATATTTACCAAGAGTCAAGGCCTGCTCTTACGATTATCGACGGCATTGTGGCAATGGAGGCAGATGGGCCAGCAACCGGCGGCAAGTTACGCAATGCTGGATTGCTATTTGCAGGTTCTGATTGCGTAGCCTTAGACAGCATCTTAGCTTTGATTATGGGATTATTGCCTCAGGATATTTCCAGCACTAAAGAAGCAGCCCGGAGAGGTTTAGGTATAGCTGATATTAATCTTATTGATATTCTGGGTGAAAAATTGGAGGAGGTTATTGAAGAGCCTTTTAAATTACCTACTACTTCCTTGGCAAGGAGGATTCCGCGGCCGATTATTGAAATAGCCAAAAAATTAATCCGTTTTTATCCTAAGCTAGAATATGGTAATTGCACTCTTTGTAATGCTTGTGTTGATGCCTGTCCTAATAAGGTAATGAGTATTAAATCAGAACGAGTAGTTATTGATTATTCTCAATGTATATCTTGTTTTTGTTGTCAGGAGGCTTGTCCTAGTTCGGCGATTAAAGTTAAAAAGAGCGTCTTTGCTAAAATGATTGGATTATGAGTAAAAGCAGTGAATTCAGCGAATTAAGGTTCAAATTGGATGAGGCAATTACTTATGGCACGCATAGGCAAGCAGTCGAACTTGCTAAGGAAGGACTAAGACAGGCGCAAGCAGATGGCTTGTCAGGTGAGATCGAATATTTTAAAGGCCAGATTGAATTAATAAATGAGAATTATACTGCTGCCATCGAGCATTTTGATGCCGCGATAAAATATAATCCTCGGGACGGCGCAGCCTACAATGACCGGGCATTGTGTATGGTTGAGTTAGGTATAATCGATGAGGCATTTCTTTATTTTGATAAAGGAATTGAAGTAGAGCCGGATTACGCTACTATTTATCATAATAAAGGTTGGCTATTAAATAATATTGGCAGACACAGAGAAGCCATAGACTATTTTAAAAAGGCTCTTGAACTCGAACCCAATCGGGCAGTGACCTATGATAATTTGGCAGATGCGCTTTTAAATCTATCTGATTACCAAGGAGCAAAAGCAGCATACCAAAAAGTATTGGCATTATTAAGCCCTGGTTCTTGTCAAGAGATAAGAAAAGAGGTAATCGCGCAGATAAAATTAATCGAAACCCAAGCCCCTCAAACTTAGGGACGTTTCTCGCCGCAGGAGGCGGCGTACCCGCCTATCCTGTAAGGCGGGGTGCTGCCGCAAGAGGCGGCGTACCCGCCTATCCTGTAAGGCGGGGTGCTGCCGCAAGAGGCGGCGTACCCGCCCGTCCGATAGGGCGGGGTACTAATTCAATCGTGAGGGTGTCCCCAAAAACAAAATATGAATATCAGAACTATAGAATGGTGCAATAATAAAATAAAGATTATCGACCAGACAAAGTTACCTCAAGAATTGGAATATATTTATATCAAAGATTTGAAGGCTTTGTGGCAGGCAATAAAACAGATGAAAGTGCGGGGTGCTCCGGCATTGGGTGCAGTAGCTGGCTTAGGCGCATATCTTGGTGTTAAAGACTCAAGGGCCAAGAATTTTACTCAATTTGAAAAAGAACTGGATAAAGTAATTGGCTATATAGCCGCATGTCGGCCGACAGCAAGAAATCTTTTCTGGGGCTTGGAGAGAATACGTCGCGTAGCGCTGATACATAGAAATAAACCCATATTTAGCATAAAGAAAATTATTTTTAGAGAAGCGCAAAAGATAATTACAGAAGATAGGGCATCTTGTCGCAAGATAGGTGGCTATGGCGCGAAACTGATTCAAGATAAAGATAGGATATTGACGATTTGTAATGCCGGTATTTTGGCTACAATTGATTATGGCACTGCCTTAGGCGTAATTTACCGGGCCGCTGCGGCAGGTAAACGCATAAAGGTCTTTGTTTGTGAAACCAGGCCGATACTGCAAGGAGCTCGTCTTACCACTTGGGAGTTAAAGAAAAAAGGTATTGATGTAACCCTTATTTGCGACAGCATGGCAGCAACATTGATGCAACAAGGTAAAATCGATAAGGTAATTGCCGGCGCAGACCGGATTGCGCGAAATGGCGATGCCGCTAATAAAATCGGCACTTATAATTTAGCGGTATTGTGCCGGTATCATAAAATTCCTTTTTATATTGCTGCTCCGGCTTCGACTTTTGATCTTACAATTAAAACGGGCAAGGATATTCCTATTGAGCAGCGGAAGCTAGAAGAGGTTACCGAGCTGTTTTTTAAGCGACCCATCGCGCCGGAAGGAGTAAAGGTGTTCAATCCTGCCTTTGATGTAACTTCCCACCGTTTAATCACGGCTATAATTACGGATAAAGGTGTTATTAAGCCGCCATACAGAAACAATATCGCAAGAATTTTAGGTAAATGAATATGCTGGTAGATAAAATAGGCGAATTCGGTCTAATTGAAAGATTTAAAAAAGCCATAAAACTTGATTCTTCGGTAATCAAGGGCACGGGTGATGACTGCGCAGTCTTAAAATTTAATAAGGATAGATATCAGCTTTTTACTTGCGATATGATAGTAGAGGGGGTAGATTTTACTCGCAGGGATAACCCATATCTTATTGGCAGAAAGGCCATCGCTGTATCCGCAAGCGATATTGCTGCCTGTGCAGGCTTGCCGCGTTATTGTTTAATTTCATTAGGCATGCCTCAAAAAACTTCAATTGAGTTTATAGATAAGCTTTTTAAAGGGATGTTTGAACTGGCAGGGCAATATAAGATAAATATAGTCGGAGGAGACTTAAGCCAAGCCAAGCGGTTGGTGATTGATGTGAGTATGCTGGGTGTGGTAGAGAAGAAATTTTTAGTTTTAAGAAGCGGCGCCAAAATAGGGGATATTATATTTGTCACTGGCGAACTGGGTGGCTCAATTCGGGGAAAACATCTCAAGTTTATTCCCCGGATAAAAGAAGCGCGGTTTCTGGCTAAAAACTTTAAGCTAAATTCAATGATTGATATCTCTGATGGCCTGGCGCAAGACCTAGGCCATATCTTAGAAGAAAGCCGATGCGGTGCCTTAATCTATGAAGATTTAGTTCCTTTAAGCAGGCAGGCGCGCGATTTAGACGAAGCCCTTTTTATGGGCGAAGATTTTGAATTGCTTTTTACTTTATCGCGCAAAGAGGCAAAAAAAATAATCAAGAAAAGGATAACTAATTTTAAACCCATTGGAGAGATTACGCAGAGAAGGTGCGGATTAAGAATAATTGATAGAAGAGGCAGGGAAAAGATTATCCGACCCCAAGGTTTCAGGCACTTCTAAAAATGAAGATAACCTCTAATTCGGTTAATGCTACACTAAAGATAGGTAGAATAATTACAAAAAATCTGCAAAAAGGCGATATTATCTGTTTATTCGGCGAGTTGGGTTCAGGCAAGACCGTTTTGGCCAAAGGGATTGCCTGGGGGTTAGGAATAAAAAAAAGCGCAGTTATTAGCCCTTCATTTGTGCTTATGCGTCAATATCCTGGCCGTAAATTACCGTTGTATCATTTTGACCTTTATCGGCTAAAGACGCCTAAAGATATTCTTGGCTTAGGATACCAAGAGTATCTTTATGGTGATGCGGTAACTGTAGTTGAATGGGCAGATCGGTTAAAATATCTTCTGCCTAAAGAATATCTGAAGATAGAATTGTTCATTAAGACGAATTCACAGAGATTGCTTAAATTTAGCGCAAGAGGTCTTTACTATAAGCAATTATTAGGAAAAATAAATGAAAATATTAGGCATTGATACTACTACTAAGTTCTTGTGTCTGGGTGTCTATGATGATGAAAGAGTGTATGAATACAATTTAGAGGCAGGGGTAAAGCTTTCCTCTTTGCTTAGCGTAACCATAAAAAGGGTGCTGGATGCTTTAGGCTGGCATATCGGTGATATTGACTATTTTGCTTGCGGCTTAGGCCCGGGTTCTTTTACGGGTATGCGCGTGGGATTAGCTACCATAAAAGGATTAAGTTGGTCTCTGAAAAGACCTATTGTGGGAATATCAACCTTAGACATATTAGCCAGAAATGCTCTTGGGGTTAGCGCATCTATTGCGCCGCTTATTGATGCTAAAAGAGGTCTTATCTATTGCAGTATTTACAAGACAAAGAACGGCACTTTAAAAAGAATAGCGCCTTATATGCTTTTGAATGAAAATGAGTTACTGAAAAAAGTTCCAAAAAATACTGTAGTGCTTGCAGATGCAGTAAGTTTATATAAAGAAAATATTTCAAGGAAGATAAAAGGCGTAAAAATTTTAGATAAAGACTATTGGTACCCTCAAGGTCGCCATATTATTGCATTGGCCTTAGAGAGAATTAAGGAGAAGAAGTTTGGTTACGCCTTTGATGTTGAACCTATTTATCTTTATCCCAAGGAATGCCAGATAAGAGGTCACCACGTCACCACGTCACAAGGTCACCAGAGCTCACCACGTCACCCGTTAGGCTAACTGGTGACTTGGTGACATTGTGACTTGGTGACAAAATTAAATATGTTAACTAATGAGAATAAGATAGGATACAGGCCGACGTGGGCCGAGATTAATTTAGACAACTTAGAATATAACTTTAAGCAGGTAAAAAAAATGTTAGCGCCTAAAACTAAAGTTATGGTTACGGTAAAAGCTGATGCCTATGGTCACGGCTTAATTGCGGTGGCTAAAAGATTAAAATCTTGCGGAGTAGATTACTTGGGCGTGGCTTCTATTGACGAAGGTATAAGATTAAGAGAGGCAGGGATAAAGTTACCTATCTTAGTTTTGGGTGCGGTGCTTAAAGAACATATTGAGCCTTTATTCAGATATAACCTTACCTTGACCTTATGCAGCGAAGAACTAGCTATCGCCTTAAATCGCAAGGCACGTTCCTTAGCTAAGACGATAAATGTGCATATCGAGGTCGATACCGGTATGGGCAGGCTCGGTGTTTCCTGCGACGATACTTTTGAGTTTATCAAAAAGGTAACTAATTTAAAATTTATAAATATCGAAGGGCTCTTTACGCATTTTCCCTTAGCAGATACAGATAAAAGTTTCACTTTGTATCAAATAAATTTGTTTAGTCATTTAATTGCCAAATTAAATAAGCTCGGGCTAAACATCCCTTTGATGCATACGGCAAATAGTATGGGTATCATTGGTTATAAAAACAGCCATTTCAATATGGTCAGGCCGGGTCTGGTAATTTACGGGCTTTACCCCAAAGAAAATTTAGCGATAAAGTTGAAACCCGTATTGAGTTTAAAAACCAGGGTCATTTATATTAAAAGAGTGCCTAAAAACTCCGGTATAAGTTATGGGCATGATTATGTGACGAAAAAAGAGACTAACATTGTAACTTTATCTGTGGGTTATGGTGATGGCTATCCGCGTAATTTGTCTAATAAGGCAGCGGTTTTAATTAAGGGTAGGCGTTTTAAGATAAGCGGTCGGGTTTGTATGGACCAGATAATGGTTGATGTGGGAGATTTAAGCGTTAAGATAGGCGATGAGGTAGTGCTTATTGGCTCTCAGGGTAAATTTAAAATCACTGCCGAAGAATTAGCTTTGCTTTGCGGTACTATACCTTATGAAATTGTATGTGGTTTAGGTAATCGTATTCCTCGCCTATATGTTAAATGAGTACATAACTTACTCTTCCGCCGTAGGCGGAGAGTAAGTTATTGTGCGAATTTAGGGCAGGCTATTTATTAGATATAAAGCTGACAGAAAAGCAATTATATGGCTCAGAGATGCCGAAAGAATGGGTATAAGACTTCCTGATTTACCCAGGGCAATACCTACCGCGTTTAAGACATAGTATAAAAAACCCACCATTATTGATACTCCTAGCGAAGAAAGCCCGGTAGCGCGTTTTTTCATCTTTAGCGCAAAGGGTATTCCCAATAAAATAATGATTACGCTGGTGAGGGGCGAGGTAAATCTTTGATAAAGGTCTACCTTGAGATTACGGATAACTGTGGTAGCGCCACTTTTGGATAATTTCCAGAGATAATCATTAATTTGAGCGATGGTCATAAAATCTACTCGTTGCCGCTGCTTTAAAAAATCACTTGGTGTCTCCGTAATTACCATTGCCTCTTCTTCCTGATACTGCGGCTCATCTATAATCTGGCCATTCTCATTATAATTGTAAGTTATGCTCTGATAAAATCTCCAAAGGCCATCCTTATATGCCCCTTTGTTTGCCACGATTTTTTTGATTATATTTTGTTTTTCATCGTGCTCTAGGATCACTATGCCATCTAAAGTATTTGTGGCAAGGGAAAATTTGTTAATGAAGTAGAGTCTGTTTTTTAGGCCATACATCGAAAGATTGGTAAAGACTTCTTGTTTTTTCGCTTCAGCTTTTTTAGTGCCAGTTTCCATCTGTTCTTTATTTTTTTCGGTCACAGACAAAGACTGCGGCAGGAATTTGTCATTCACCCAGAATACAAATACCGAAACAATAGCCCCAAAGATAATTACTGTTTTAGTTATCTGAAATATACTTAGGCCTGAGGCGCGCATGGCAATAATTTCATTATTGCGGTTGAGCATGCCGAACGTATATAAGGTTGCGATAAGACAAGCGATGGGCGTGACCTGGACAAAGATAATCGGCAAATATGATAAGTAATACTCTAATAGAATGATGATATTAACCCGCTGTCTTAATATTTCGTCTAAGTGGGAGAATACATCAATGATTATATAGAGGAAGAGAAAAATAAGCAGGCAACCTAGAAAGATGCCTAAAACAGATTTAAATATATAGCGGTCTAAAATACGCATACTCTAAAGGTTAAAATTGCGCCTATAACCCCTAAAATAATATTCGGTAGCCACATCGCAATTGAAGGCAGAATATAGCCCTGCAGGCTTAAGGCTTCCGAACCCATGAGCAAGAGATAATATATACCTATAATAAGAAAGGAAATGCCAAAATTAATTGATTTTTCCCGACGGCGAGTAATTATGGCTAAGGACGACCCCAAGAGGATAAAGACAAGGCAGGAGAAGGCAAGCGATATCTTCTCATGTATCTGGGTAACCAGGGGCGTAGGGTCAATGCCTTCTTTTCTTAATTGAGCAATTTCATTTTTTAGTTCCTGTATGGTCATGTCTCTGGGTTTTTTTCGGATTTGGTCTTTATCTTGGGTTTGGGCTAAGTTTAGCGTCATAAAATAAGTTTTAAAATTTAATTTATAGAAATTACCCGGTTTTTGCGGGTCAGGTTCATCAGATGTTCCACTGACGAGTTTTAGTTTTATTACCTTCTTCTCTGGTATAGCAATAAATTCTCCGTGTTTGGCCACAATGGTGCGTGTAGGCTTATCCTCGCCTTGAGGTTCATATATGCGTACATTGCTTAGTTTATTCTGGTCTATGCGGTAGATAAATAAGATGTATTTTTCAAAAGAATTAATAAATACACCCGGCTCAAGGGCTGCGGCAGGGTTTTTTATTCCCACTTCAATCAGAGTTTTTCTTGAGGCATAATGCGCATAAGGTATGACTCGGTCATTGAATATAACCAAAATGAGGCTTAGGATTATACCCACAACCAGTAAGGGTAATACCAGAGTGAAGAGATTTATTCCACTTGCTCTTATGGCCACAATTTCATTATCGCTGGATAATCTTCCCAGAGACATCAGCACCGCGGTGAGCGCAGCAATAGGCAAGGTATAGGTCAGGAGATACGGTATCATTAAGAGGAATAGTTTTGCGACGCTGTAAATATCCACGCCTTTATTAATTACCAGGTCTGCTATTTTGACCAGATTACCCAGCAGCATAACAAAGGTAAGCACTCCTAAGGCGAGAAACAAAGGACCGATAAATTCCTGGAGGAAATAGTTACGTAAGATTTTCATATTTTAGTTGGCTAAGGTCAAGACAAATACAATATTTGCTCCGGCATTTTTCAAGGCATAAGCTGCTTCAGAAGAAGTTGCCGCCGTGGTCAATACATCGTCTACTAAGAGTATGTTTTTTCCTTTTATAGATTCTGTTTTTTTTACCGAGAAACTGCCCCGAACATTAAAAAAGCGCTCTTTTTCCTCTAATTCTGTCTGGGTTTTAGTAAAGCGATGGCGCATAAGATGGTCGTTTAATACTTCTTTATTGAATTCTTTGGCGATATGATTACTTAAGACTTCTGCCTGGTTAAATTCTCTCTCGCGCAGCCTTGTTTTATGCAAAGGTATAGGAATAATAAAATCGACGTAGTCTATTGGAATGTTGTATTCTTTAATAAACTCAATCATCGGCTTAATCAAAATAAGACCCAGGTAGTCTTTACCTTTATATTTAAATTCTTGAATTAGCTCTTTAATTACGCCCTCATATACACAGGGACTGAAGGCGCGGTCGAAGTGCAAAGGTCTTTTAATACAACTTGGACAAATATGCTTAGTAAAATGGGATTCCTCTAAATGTCTACCGCAAGAGTAACAGAAAGGCGGCAAATTTCTTTTGATCCTTTCCCAGCATTCGGCGCATACAACATTATCTATAGCCGAAATATCCTTTAAATTTTTTTTACAGACTACACAGGTCTTCGGATAGATAATATCTAACAAACCGTTTATAAGTTCGCCCAGCACATCTATATCATAACAATTAAATTAATTTTTGTCAAAATCTATTAGGGACGTCTTTAAAACCAATCGGAAGGGTGTCCCCTTAGATATGCAAATGGGGGGCACCCTTTGCTTTGAATCCCTGCTTCAATTTCAAAGACGTCCCTACTATATGGTTGACATGAAGTATTTAAGATAGTAAAATAAACTCACTATGGTCAACCAAGAACTAAGAGAGTTAAAAACAAGATTACTGGCGCTGTTAAAGAAAGAGGCTTTTAAAAAGGGTAAGTTTGTTTTATCGAGCGGCAAGACAAGCAATTATTATCTTGATGGTCGGATAATCACCTTAACTGCCGAAGGCGCCTATTTAGTGGCAAGTATCATTTTAGAACTTATAAAAGATAAAGATATTGATGCTGTGGGTGGTCCTACCTTAGGCGCAGATCCCATTGTCGGAGCAGTTGCAGCTTTAAGCCATATAAATAAGGTTCCGCTTAAGACTTTTATTGTGAGAAAGACGGCGAAAGTTCACGGCACCCAGCGTCAGATTGAAGGGCCAGCGTTAAAAGAAGGAGACAGGGTAGTTTTGCTTGATGATGTAGCGACTACGGGTAAATCATTAATTGAGGCAAAGGAAGCGTTAGGTAAAATTGGCGTTGTGCTTGAGGGGTCAATAGTTATAGTGGATAGATGCGAAGGGGCGAGAGAGAATTTAGCTAAACAGGGCTTAAACTTAGAATCAATATTTACCATAGAAGATCTGGAAATTTAATTTTAAAATAGGTGGATGCAAAGAAAGTTGTCGTCGTAGGCGGTGGTCCTGCAGGGATGATGGCAGCGATAAGGGCTAGCCAACTTCACCAAGATGTCACCCTCATCGAAAAGAATCCTACCTTAGCTAAAAAACTCCTATTAAGCGGTAAAGGTCGTTGTAATCTCACTAATGCCTGCGAGTTAGAATCATTCTTAAAAAGATTTTCCCAAAACGGTCAGTTCTTAAGAGATGCCTTTAAAAATTTTTTTCACCAGGATTTAATAAATTTCTTTGAAAAAAGAGGCTTGAGACTAAAAGTAGAAAGGCAGCAGCGGGTTTTTCCGGTAACTGATAAATCAGATAGCATTATCAAGGTATTAAAAGAAGAATTACATAAGCATAAAATAAAGGTTATATACAACTGCTCAATGAAAGATATTCTTATCCAAGATAATAAAGTAAAAGGATTATTAGTTAAAGATGGAAAAGCCATCTGCGCGGATAAAGTTATTTTAGCTACCGGCGGTGTATCTTATGGTTTTACCGGTTCAACCGGAGAAGGGATAAATTTAGCCCGGAAGTTAGGTCATCGCATTATTTCTTTAAGGCCGGGACTAGTTCCTTTAGAGACCAGACAAAAATACCCTAAGATTTTAAAAGGCCTGACCCTGAAGAATATTCGTTTAATGTTCGCGGATGGCGAAAGGCAAATTGTCTCTGAAGTTGGAGAATTATTATTTACCAGTTTTGGCATCTCCGGTCCTTTGGTTTTATCCTTAAGCGGAAAAATTATAGATTGGTTAAGTTATGGCCGGGATGTCTATCTAGAGATAGACTTAAAACCCGCGTTATCTACAGAGCAATTGAGCGCTCGGCTATTGCGGGAATTCAAGCTGAATTCTAAAAAAACCCTTAAGAATGCGCTTAAGAATTTGCTACCGAAAAGATTAGTTGATATTTTTATAGAGATTGCCGATATCAACCCCTTGAGAAAAGCAAGCCAGATTAGCAGAGACCAGCGCCAAAGATTAATTTCTCTTCTAAAGGCTTGGCGGTTAGATATTACAAGAGCAAGGCCAATTGATGAGGCAATGATTACCCGCGGAGGGGTTTCTTTAAAAGATATAGACCCGCGCACCATGGAATCGCGCCTAATTAAAGGCCTGTATTTTGCCGGTGAAATGATTGATGTGGATGCGGATACCGGAGGGTTTAATTTACAGGCCGCGTTTTCTACGGGTTATTTGGCTGGCGAAAGCGCCTCCCTAACATAATATGAAAAAGATATATTTAGCGTCAGATTCTTCGGCAAGAAAGAGACTTCTTAAGATATTTGGATTAAAATTCAAGGTTTTATCCAGTAGAATTAAAGAAAAAAGAAGACGGGGGGGGTTATCTTATGCTACGTTGGTTAAAAGAAACGCCCTGGCCAAGGCAAAAGAGGTGGCTAAAAGAGTTAAACACGGTATCATAGTTGCTGCAGATACCATTGTAGTGTCAGATAAAAAAATATTTGGTAAGCCCAAAAATTTAAAAGATGCACGCATAATGCTAAAGAGGTTGTCAAGGGCGCCGCAGTGGATTTATACAGGTATATGTGTAATTGATAAAGGTAAAGGTAAAGGTAAAGTATTAGTTGATTATGAAAAGACCAAGGTTTATATGGATAAATTAAGCGATAAAGAAATAAATAATTATTTTGCCAAAGTTTCGCCGTTGGATAAAGCCGGTAGTTTCGATATACAAGGAAGAGGCGCATTTTTTATCCGGCGCATCGAAGGTTGCTTTTATAATGTTGTGGGCCTGCCCTTAAGGAAACTGTATCGGATGTTTAAAAAATTGGATATAAAAATATTTATGCTTTTGTATTGTGTATTGTGTATTGCGTATTGTGTAACTATGTCGGGTTGTTCAACTGAATATAATATCGCTACTGGTCAGCAAGAAACCTTTTATTATAACACTGACAAAGAAATACAGATTGGTCAGTCTATTATTAAAGAAGTAGAGGATAAATACAAATTGGTAGACGACCCATTAATACAGAAACGCGTAGAGGATATTGGGCGCAAAATTGCCAGTGTCTGCGACAGAAAGGAGATAGATTATCATTTCAAGGCCTTAGAGGATGAAGAGGTAAATGCCTTTTCTCTGCCCGGAGGTTTTGTCTACGTAAATAAAGGATTAATTGATAAAGTGGCTAATGATGATGAACTGGCCTGTATTTTGGGCCATGAGGTTGCGCATATTGTGGCGCGTCACAGCATCAAAAAACTTCAGGCAATTATGGGTTATTCTATATTAAGGATATTGGTAGCCGCAGTGCCTGGAAACAGCCAGGTAGGTAATGCCGCAGACATTGCTTTTACGGAAATACTTCTGGGCTATGGCCGGGACGATGAACTTTTAGCTGACCAGCTAGCCAGCCGTTACGCAAAGCTAGCCGGATACAATCCTCGCGGCATGATTGACTTCTTAGAGAAATTACAAGAGATAAACCGAAGAAAGCCTCTTGAACCTAAGTCATACTTTAAGACTCACCCCTATGTGCCGGATAGGATTCGCGTGGTCAAGCAGGAATTAGGCGAAAAGATCGATTTTAGCGATTATATCAACATTGAAGAACAGAAAGGTCAATAATTCATTTATTCTTTTATTTTTATTTGCGCTGATTTTTTGTTCTTTGGCCAAAGCGCAGGATAGAGACTCAAATATGGCTAGTCCTTTTGGTGTATTGGAGTTTTTGCATTGGAATCACCCTTGGAATAATTATAAATATTCCTGTAAAGAGGATTTAGAGAAGGTAGTGGCTCTGATGAAAGAAGCGGGCGTCGGATGGGTGAGAATGGATTTTTTATGGGAGGAAATAGAACCAGCAGCCGGCAAATTTAAATTTGACAAATATGATGAAATTGTAGATTTGTTAACCCAAAATAAGATTAACATCTTGGCTCTCCTTGATTACAGCGCTGACTGGGCTAAATCTTGTCCGGAATGGAATTGCCCGCCGAAAGAGAATAAGTTATTTGTGAATTACGCCGTGCGTGTAATCGAGCATTATAAAGATAAGATAAAATACTGGGAGGTTTGGAATGAGCCGGATTCTCGCACCTATTGGGCCAAGCAGGATGGCCTAAAAAGTTATTGCGCTCTTTTAAGGGATGTCTATCTCGCGGCAAAGCAAATAGACCCTGACTGTAAAATTTTAAACGGCGGATTAGCCAATGGCTTAGCTAGCATTAATCATCTTTACGATAACGGCGCCAAGGATTATTTTGATATCCTCAATATTCATCATTTCCAGACGCCTTTAAACCCAAATGCAATAAAGGCAGTAATTGCTTATCCTGAATTGGCTTATAAGATAATGACCAGAAACGGCGATGGACATAAAAAAATTTGGATTACAGAAATAGGTTGCCCTGGGGTAAAACGAGGCCTAAAGGTAAAAAACTGGTGGATGGGTAAGAATCCGAATGAAGGCCAGCAGGCGAATTGGCTGAAAAAAATATATACAGAGTTACTTAAAGACAAAAATGTTGAGAAGGTATTCTGGGCATTTTTTCGCGATTGCAAAGGTCACTGGGATAATGGAGTAGATTATTTTGGTCTGGTGCGCTGGGACTTTTCGCGCAAACCCTCCTTTAAAGCCTATCAAGAGCGTTTCAATAATTGGAAAAAATCGAAATAAAATTTGGGGTCAACCCTACAAAACTGTGCCGAGGGGGGGAGTCGAACCCCCATGAGGTTGCCCTCACTAGCTCCTGAAGCTAGCGCGTATAGCCAATTCCACCACCCCGGCATATCTATTTACTTAATAAAAATGATTTGGCAATTTTGCGTTTACGCCTTAGGCAAGGAACAAATTTATTATAGTATATTGCATTTAATAAAATCTTTGATTCATTTTTTGCATAATTTAATTCAAAAACACCCCTTATATGGTCAGTTATATACCCTTTTATTTTTAGCAGTAAAAAAATTTGTTTTCGTAGCCATATTATGTGCGGTAAACTTGCAGAAATAAAACGCGTATATAATCGTTGACTATTTGGATAAATAGGATCTTGATAGACTCGAATACAGCCATCGCCATCAATATGCCCACGCAGAAAATCGGGAAAGTATTTATCAGGTATGTCGAGTTTTGAGACCCTTTTAGTTTTATTAGGCATTAATCCAATAGTTAATAACCACCTATATAGTTTTACATTGCCAAATTGAATTTCATGATACATTTTACTCGAATAACCACTTGGTTTAGGCGTAATTTTATTGTTTAGAGATAGACAGCGCTTGAATGTTTTTATCAAGTCGATATCTTTAGAGATAAATGTAAAATGTCTGCCATCAGGAGATAGATTGCCGTCCGTAGTTATCAATCCAACTGCATAAGCGAGATTGCAGGACCATTTTATGCTTCCGTTAGTACTTATTTTATCTGTATCTTGTTTGTCTGCCATTCCACCACTTCCGCAAAATCCATTCTAAGTATAACCCACTGGCTTAACCCTGTCAATTATAAAAGAAATTGCGGGCGAGATTATTTGTTGTTATAATATGCTTTTAAAGGAGAAGGCATGTTAATTGAATCTTTTAAGACTACCTGCTTAGCCATGGGGCAGATTTTCTTATTAGCGGCAATAGGATATTTTTTGGTCAAGAAAAATATCTTCGGTCAAGACGGATTAAATGCTTTGAGCCGGCTGGTGGTAGAGGTTACCTTGCCAACTTTAATCTTTTGTCAGTTAGTCAAAGACTTCAGTTTTACTCTCTACCCCAATTGGTGGCTTTTTCCTTTGATCAGTATATTCATTACTCTTGCAGGTTTATTAGTCGGCTCTCTTTTTATGGGATTTATTAGAGGCCAGCAGCATAAATTGCAGTTTTTAAGCTTGATTACTTTTCAAAATTCCGGGTATTTACCGCTGGCGCTGGTAGCGGCATTATTACCCAAAGAAAAAGCGGATATGATGTTCATCTATCTATTTTTATTTCTTCTGGGATTTAACCTGGTAATCTGGTCGTTAGGCGTCTATATGCTTACTTTTACACGGACAAAGAAATTTGAATTGGGTAGTTTATTCAGCCCGCCGGTAATCGCTGCGGTATTCAGTTTGATTTTTATCTACTTGGGCCTCAATAAATTTGTCCCGGATGTATTGCTTAGGCCTTTGCGTATGGTAGGCGATTGTACATTACCGCTGGCGATGTTTGTAGTCGGCGGTAATCTCGCCCAGATACATTTAGGACACATTGATAAAAAGGCCATATTTTTTATTGTCTTAGCAAAACTAGTAGTTTTACCGATGCTAGGCCTCGGGTTAATCCTTAAATTTAAATTCCCCGAATTAATCGGGCTATTGATTATTATGCAGTTAAGCGTACCGTCAGCCACAACCTTATCATTAATTGTCAGGCATTATAAAAAAGAGGATTCACTTATCAGCCAGGGCGTATTTTTTACTCACGTATTGAGCCTGTTCGCCATGCCGGTATTTTTGAGTTTATATTTTGCCTTATTTATGGTAAGATGAAAAGCCACGTTGCTGCCACCAATCGAAAGGCGCTGAGGGATTACACAGTTTTAGAGACTATTGAAGCCGGCATAGCATTAAAAGGTAGCGAGGTAAAGTCAATCAGGGCGGGTAAGATAAATTTAAATGATAGTTTTGCCCGGATTGAGAATAACGAAGTTGTATTGTACAACACGCATATAAGTCTCTATGAAGAAGCCAGTTATTTAAATGTTGAGCCGACAAGATTAAGGAAATTGCTCTTACATAAAAATCAGATCCGGAAGTTACTCGGCCAAGTTGCGCAAAAAGGTTTTACGCTCATTCCTTTGAAGGTATATTTCAATGACCGCGGCTTTGCCAAATTAGAACTTGCTCTTTGTAAAGGAAAAAAACTCTATGACCGGCGAGAAGATATTAAGCACCGCGAAGCAGGCCTTGAGATGCGCCGGGTGATGAAGAGTAGAAGAGGAAAATAGAAGAAAGGTCCTTCGCAGCTTACGCTAATTTTATTGCTGCTTAAGGACCGATTTTCAGATAATTAATATAGGGAAAATCGGGGGTGAAAAGGGCTCGACTTAAGGCTAGTCGGGTAAAAGTAGCATGTCGCGGAGGCAAGGTCGGCCGCGTTAACAATCCTTGCACAATATAAACGCAAACGAGAATACTCGTTTATTAGTAAAGGCAAATGAATTTGTTGCCCCATTTTTCACTGGGGTAGCGCCATTTGCTTTTGCTATGGCGAAAGTCGGCCCCTAATTAAATAGGGACTGCCTTAACCTGGTCTGCCTAAGGGCTGGGATTGAGCGGTTAATTTAGGCTGGTTCTGGTAAATTTGCCTTTGGGGCCAGAGCGAGACTTAAAAAAGGCTGCGTCCTGGGAAATTCTGTTTGCCGAAGTTTCCAGGATTAAGTTTAAAAGACAAACTAAGCATGTAGCGACTTTTATCTGATTACTTAGGGACCCCGGTCCGATTCCGGGCACCTCCACCAACCTTTTCATTAATGAAAAGGTTGGTGGATACCAAAACAATGTGTTTTGGTATCTTTCGTTAGCATTTCATTAATGAAATGTTTGGTGGATCCCAAAATAATGTATTTTGGGATCTTAACCCAAAACAATGTGTTTTGGGATCTTGGGAAGCAAAATTTATGAAGAGAACAAAATTTTTTATTCTGGTTTTAAGCTACGGCCTGGTAGCCAACTTTTTATCGGGTTGTGCTACTGCCCCTACAAGAGGAGCTCTAACGACTTATAATATAAATGGCATACCTTATTTACCTTTGATATCCCTGTGCGAATTAAAAGGGATAAACTGGGATTATGATACCTTTACTCGGTCGGCGATATTAAGCAAAGATGGGCATAAAATAAATTTGATAGTAGGTGATACATTGGTCCTGGTTGACGGCTTACCCCAGCATCTAAAACACGCGGTGGATATCTATCAGGGCAGCGTAGTTGTCCCTTATAGATTTAAAGAGCAGATTTTAGATGTTTTGTTTAAGGAACTCTATCCTCCTGGGCAGGCAATTGCATCGTTATTAAAAATTAAAAAAATAGTTATCGATGCCGGCCACGGCGGAAATGACCCGGGCGCAATAGGCAGGACCGGCGTAAGAGAGAAGGATATCACCTTGGATATCGCCAAGAGATTGAGTAATCTTTTGCGGTCTGATGGTATTGATGTGGTGATGACGCGCTCTGCAGATACATTTATTCCTCTTTCCTCCAGGGTAGATAGAGCCAATAAATCCCAAGCCGACCTTTTCTTGAGTATTCATGCCAATGCTAACCGGGTAAAGAGTTTAAGCGGATTTGAGGTATATTATGTTTCACCCAGCGTAGATGATTCTCAGCGCGCCGTATCGGCGGCTAAAGATGCAGTTTTAGATTTGGATAGTAGTTGTTTTGCCGGTAGTTCATTAAATTTAAAGGCAACACTCTGGGATATGATTTATACCTATAGCCGTGCTGAGTCTATAGAGTTAGCCCGCTCTATATGTCAGACGATAAACCGCAATTTAGATACTAAAATCTTAGGCATAAAAGGCGCGCGTTTTTATGTTTTAAAAGGGGCGCGCATGCCGGCGGTTTTAATTGAGATAGGTTTCTTATCCAATTATAATGAAGAGCGCATGCTGAAAAATAGTTATTACCGCCAGAAGATAACTGAGAGTATTATTGTAGGAATAAAGAATTATGCTCAAGAGGTTGCTTTAACACGGGTGGCTCAACGATGAAACCAATAGGTGTATTTGATTCCGGGGTAGGGGGCCTTACCGTGGCCAAAGAATTAATCCGCCAACTCCCCTTTGAAGATATTGTCTATTTCGGGGATATTGCCCGCGTGCCCTACGGTATAAAATCTAAAGAAACAGTAATCCGTTTTTCCATCGAGAATATTTTATTTTTACTGAAGCAGGAGGTAAAACTCATCTGCGTAGCCTGTAACACTGTCTCCAGTGTCGCGCTGCCGGTAATTAAAAATCATTTTAAGGTGCCGATTGTCGGCGTGATTACCCCCGGAGTAAGGGAAGCGGTTTACGCCACGCAAAATAAACGTATTGGCGTCATTGGCACCCGCGGCACGATAAAAAGCCGCACTTATGAATCTGAGATAAAACAACTTGACCCCAAGGTTAAAGTGGTTGCTTATGCTTGTCCTTTATTCGTGCCTTTTGTGGAGGAAGGCTGGCTTTCTGGCGCGGTAGTTTTAGAAGTAGCCAGGACATATCTTAAGCCATTAAAAGATGCCCGGGTAGATACGGTCATCTTAGGTTGCACGCATTATCCTATACTTAAGCCGGTAATTAAACAAGTCTTAGGAAAAAATGTTACTTTGATTGATTCGGCCAAGCAGGTGGCAATGGAAGTGAAAAAGATTTTAGCCCAGGAAGGTTTGCTGAATAAAAGGCGTCGCGGGAGACAGGAGTTTTATGTCAGCGATAACCCTGAATGGTTTAGTAGTTTAGCCCAAAGATTTCTCGGTCAACCCGTAAGAAATGTGAAGAAGGTCAATTATGTATAGTATAAAGGTAGAATCCAGTTTTAGCGCCGCGCATAACTTGCGAGGTTACAGGGGTAAGTGCGAGGAATTGCACGGCCATAATTGGAAGGTGGAGGTAGTGGTTTCAAGAGATAAATTGGATAAGGCCGGCATGCTTTTGGATTTTAAAAACTTAAAGATAAAATTGAATAAAGTCTTAGCAAATTTAGACCACAAATATTTTAATAATATCCCTTATTTTAAGAAAGTTAACCCTACGTCGGAAAATATCGCCAAGTATATTTATGATAGGCTCAAGGCGCAAGTGTCAAGTGTCAAGTCGGTGGTGGTTTGGGAGAATGATACCAGTTCTGCGACTTATGAAGAATGAAAAGAGCGATTGTTCTTTTATCCGGTGGCTTGGATTCAGCCACAACTTTATATTTTGCACGAAGCCAAGGTTACAGGTGTTCCTGCTTGATTTTTGATTACGGCCAGCGGCATGGCAAAGAGATTAAAAGCGCAAAAACAATCGCCAGAAGCGTAAATTGCAAATATCAAATTATTAAGATTTCTTTGCCCTGGAAAGGCTCAAGCCTTTTAGATAGAAAAATAAAAATTCCTAAACTCAAGAACTCAACGAACTCAAAGCAACTCAAGAACAATATACCTGCGACGTATGTTCCTGGCCGTAATATTATATTTTTAAGTTTTGCTCTTTCCTATGCCGAGGCAATAAAAGCTGAGGCAATATTTATTGGTGCGCACGCCCAAGACTATTCTGGTTATCCTGACTGTCGTCCAGAATTTTATCGCGCATTTAACAGGGTTTCCTCCTGCGGTACAAAAGCCGGCGTAGAGAAAAGAAGAATTGAGATTAAGGTTCCGTTAATCAATAAAAGTAAGGCGCAGATTGTCAGATTGGGTAATCGTTTAGGTGTCCCCTTTGACTTAACCTGGTCTTGTTATCAAGGCGGAAAAGAGCCTTGCGGAAAGTGCGATAGTTGTTATTTCCGCGCAAAAGGTTTTAAAGAGGCAGGCATACAAGACCTCCTCTTCGGCAGGCAGGGGAAAGGTGTCCCCATTATAATATGAGAGGTAAGATTAGCGAAGTTTTTGATAGTGCCCAAGGCGAAGGTCTTTACCTGGGCGAAAAACAGCTCTTTGTGCGCTTCTTTGGTTGTAATCTTCAGTGCCGGTTTTGCGATACTAAATTGGACCGCTTTATGGAATATGAGCCAGAAGAATTGTTTGCAGAGTTAAAGCTATATCAGGATGATTATCATTCTATCTCATTTACCGGTGGAGAGCCGCTTTTGCAGAAAGATTTCCTGAGAGAAATATTACAATTAACCCATAAAGAGGGCTCTAGAAACTACCTGGAAACCAATGGCACTTTGCCGCGCGAACTGGAAGAAGTAATAGATTATTTAGATATTGTGGCTATGGATGTCAAACTTCCCAGTTCCACCGGTGATTTTCCTTACTGGAGAACACACCGCAGATTTCTTGAGATAGCCTCTTTAAAAGACGTATTTGTAAAAATAGTGATTTGTCATTCTACGCATGTAGAAGACGTAATAAATGCCTTGGATTTGATCAAAGAGGTTAATCCGGCAGCAACCATAATTTTACAACCGGATAGCAATGAGCCGCTCTCCGCGCTAGATAGTAAAATAGAATATTATAAGATTCTCTGTGAGCAGCGGTCTCTTGCCTCTTGTACAATACCGCAAATACATAAATTTATTGGAGTAAAATGAAGCGCAAAACTAAATCTTCCTACGAAGGGTTACAAAAAAACATTCGAAATCTTAAAGCGCCCAAGATTGAAGTCTGGAAGAATCAGTATCGAGACAAATTGTATACAATTTGTCTCGAAATTCCGGAATTTACTTGCATCTGCCCTAAGACCGGCCTTCCGGATTTCGCGAATATAAAAATTGAATATTCTCCGAATAAGTACTGCATAGAACTAAAGTCTTTTAAGCTCTACACGATATTTTATCGTAACATAGGTATATTTCATGAGCACGTGATTAATAAGATATTGGAAGATTTTGTCAAGGCCTGTCAGCCGCATGGGGTGAGGATTACAGGCGCGTTTAATCCCCGCGGAGGTATTACCACAACCGTTTCGCGGGAATACAAAAAGGGGCCTGGCCCCTTTTTATAAGATGAGAGTGATTTCTGCGAGTAAAATAACAAAAATTGTTGCGGATTTAAGCGTCCAGGCAAATCTGGTTTTAAGAAGAGATGTCTTTAGTGCGTTGAAGACTACTTGGGCAAAAGAAACAAATAAGAGGGCAAAGGAGATATTGGGTGCAATTATTCAGAATGCCTCTATTGCCAGACGAGAAAAGTTAGCGCTTTGTCAGGATACCGGTTTACCTTGTGTGTTTGTGGAATTGGGTCAGGGCGTAAAAGTTACAGGTGATTTGCAATCAGCAATCAATAAAGGCATAGAGCTAGGTTACAGAAAAGGTTTTTTGAGAAATTCAATTATTAAAGATCCATTACTCAGAGGAAAATCCGGATATCAGCCAGCAGTAATCCATATTGATATTATAAAAGGAAATAGATTAAAAATAACTGTAATGCCTAAAGGTTTTGGCTGTGAGAATAAAACCCAGCTTAAAATGTTTAAACCTACTGCCCCAATAGAAGAAATTAAGAAATTTATTATCGAGGCAGTAAAGTCCGCTGGGCCAGATGCCTGTCCGCCATATGTGGTGGGTGTGGGAATTGGAGGAACCGCGGATTATGCTTGTTTATTAGCGAAAAAAGCCCTATTGAGGATTATCAATACGCAATACGCAATACGCAATACGCATATACGCAAACTAGAACAGGAATTATTAAGAGAGATTAACCGGTTAAACATCGGGCCGATGGGTTTAGGCGGCGAAACTACAGCCTTAGCAGTAAATATAAAAACCTATCCTACACATATTGCTGGACTTCCGGTTTGTGTCAATATCAGTTGTCATGCCTTAAGGAGTGCCACGAAAATATTATAACTTATTTGGCTCTCAGCTAACAGCTGAAAGCTTAAGACTGATTTGAAATGACCGAAGGAACCTCAATAGAATATAAATTAGCTATGTCAGCAATCAAAAAAAATATTTTTTATGCCTTAATCACCATAAGCTTATTTATAGCACAGAATTCTCTTATCCATGCTGCCTCTGCTGCCGATGCAGTGGCGGTTCCTGAGCAAAAAGTTCAAGTGCGTGTTTTTGTTGATATGGGAATTACGCTGCCCGATGGGGGCAAGGGCGATTTTTTACAGGTTTATGGCATGCGTATTGAACCGGATGGTTCAGAAAAAGTGGTATGGAGACTTCCTATGGGGGAAATGGCCGGCTTATTAGTGGACACTTATTATTACGAGTATCTTTATTTTGATGATAATGTATATTTATACTTTCCTAACAGAGATAAACAGAGCTCTTTTGTTGTTTTACAATTGAATCGCGATACCGGAGCTGTAGTAAATAAGTCAGAGGTGTCTTTTTTTGAGGCAATGGAATTACAAAGAAAGATAGGACATAGTTGGTCTAAAGGTGTCATAACGCTTCGTCCCGGCTTGGAAGAATCAACCTATTTACGCACCAGAATAAAGGTACCGTAGAATAGGAAACGGCCGAGGTGAGAACTCGATAGATGATGGGATGAAAAGAATAAATACGCCGTTAGAAGAAAATCAGGTTAAGGAACTAAAACCAGGCAAAGAGGCTTTATTCAGCGGTATAATTTATACTGCCCGCGATCAGGCGCATAAGAGATTAACTGAGGCGATTAATAAAGGTCGGAAGTTGCCCATTGATTTAAAAGGGCAGATTATCTATTATTGCGGACCGACGAAAACGCCGCGAGGAAAAACTATCGGCTCTTGCGGTCCCACAACAAGCTCTCGGATGGATGAGTTCACGCCAACCCTACTTAAGGCAGGATTAAAAGGAATGATTGGCAAGGGTAGTCGTTCAAAAGAGGTAATTAGTGCGATAAAAAAATATAAGGCAGTATATTTTTTGACTTATGCCGGATGCGGAGCGCTGCTTTCAAAATACGTGAAAAAAACCAAGCCCGTTGCTTATCAAGAGTTAGGTCCCGAGGCAATTTATAGATTAGAAGTAAAGGATTTTCCTTTGATTGTGGGAATAGATTCTAAGGGAAGGAGCATTTATGATTAGACAGGATAGTCGCGGATTAGATAAAATCAGAAAAGTTACAATTACCAGAAATTATATAAAGTATGCAGAAGGTTCTTGTTTAATTGAATTAGGTAACACCAGGATCATCTGCACTGCATCTATAGAAGAATCTGTACCGCCATTTTTAAAAGGCACGGGAACTGGCTGGGTTACTGCCGAATACGGTATGCTTCCGCGTTCCTGCAAAACCCGCATTCAACGCGGAAAAGACTCTGGCCGCACCTATGAGATACAGCGCCTGGTGGGTCGTTCGTTACGCGCAGTTACGGAAATGAAACCTTTGGGTGAACGCACTATCTGGATTGACTGCGATGTTATCCAGGCAGATGGTGGCACGCGTACTGCCTCCATAACCGGAAGTTTTATTGCGCTCTGCGATGCCTTAAATAAATTGAAAAAAGATGGCCTGTTCAATGATATTCCCATAAAGGATTTTGTCGCTGCCACCAGCGTAGGGATTATTAACGGAGATTTACTTTTAGATTTAACCTATGAAGAGGATTCCCGAGCAGATGTAGATATGAATATTGTGATGACGGGTGAAGGAGAATTTATTGAGATACAGGGCACGGCAGAGAGAAAAACTTTTCATAAAGAACAGATGGATAAATTGTTGACTCTGGCTAAGAAAGGAATCGAAGAGTTAATTGATATTCAGCGCAGTTTGCTTAAAGATATACTTTAATTTAAAAGTGAAATGGAATTGTTGGTTGCTACTAAGAATAAAAAGAAGTTACAAGAGATAAAAGAAATTTTAGAGGGTTTAGATTTGAAGATAACCTCTTTGGCAGATTATTCTAAAGTCCCGCGTATTATAGAAAATGGCAAGACCTTTAAAGAGAATGCCATAAAGAAAGCGGTTAAGATTGCGCAATTTAGTGAAAAATTAACTTTGGGTGAAGATTCTGGCATTTGCGTTGATGCTTTAGGAAGTAAGCCTGGCGTTTATTCTTCGCGCTTTGCCGGTAAAAATAAAAGCGATATAAAAAATAATTTAAAATTGCTAAGGTTACTTGAGGGCCTACCGTTTAATAAAAGAAAGGCACAATATTGGTGCGCCGTGGCTTTAGCAGATAAGAATGGATTGGTGGGTGTAGCAGAAGGTAGTTGTAGCGGCATCATTGGTTTTGCAATGAAGGGGCATTTTGGTTTTGGTTACGACCCCTTATTTATTATACCCAAATATAAAAAAACCTTTGCTCAATTAGGCCCGAGAATAAAACACAAGATGAGTCATCGCTATCGCGCCCTAGAGAAAGCCAAGAGAATTATCCAGAAATATATTGAGCAGCAGAAAAGGAATTGATATAATTAAAGTTTAAGCGGGGAGTGGCTCAGTTTGGTTTAGAGCGCTTGGTTTGGGACCAAGAGGGCGTGAGTTCAAATCTCACCTCCCCGACCAGATAGCAAATGGTCAATGACTATTAGCAAATAGTGAACCATTTGCTAATAGTCATAAGCTATTTGCTAAAACGCGCCTGTAGCTCAGTTGGATAGAGCATCTGCCTTCTAAGCAGAGGGCCGCGTGTTCGAATCACGCCAGGCGCACCAGTAAAATTTATTAGTGAATCATCGGCAGCCAGATTCTTATTATATTAGGGATACTTAAGAACAAATGAAAAGTGTAAAAGGTATCATAAAGACAATGAAGACCTTAAGGCTTTTGAGGATAATCCTATTTATAGGGATTATTCTTTTCGTATTAATTTTTATTGGTCTGCATATATTGGTTAATATTAAAGGCAAAGGTTTATTAGTTAAAAAATTAGAAAATACATTCGACCGAAAAGTTTCTATAGGTAGCCTAAACACATCTTTCCCGACATATGTACACATTAAAAACATCGAGGCAGAGGGTTTATTTAAAATAAAAGAAGTTGTTGCTGGCGGAGGATTATTCGATATATTTAGAAGAAGTTTTAAATTATCATTGCTTAAAGTAATTAATCCGATTGTTACAATAGAAAAAGGTCTAACGCAGCCATCGGCAAAAGGTTCTTCTATTCAGAATTTAACTTCAACTTTTATCCCTTTTATCCCAGCCGATTCAGAGAAGAAAACCGAGGATAAAAAAGTTGCAACTCCAAACTTAAATCCTATGCATATTGTTAAGGGTAGATTTTTATTTCCCAGATTTTATATAAATCACTTAATTATTTCTGATGGTACATTTAATTTTATCGATAGAAGCGTGGGTAATGGTGGCATAGCAATCAAAATTGAACACCTAAATACAAAAGTAGACAATCTAAATCTTAGCGGTAGAGGCTCACAGATAACTTCTTTTGAATTAAAAGGTAAGATTCCCTGGAAGGAAGGTTCTGAGGAAGGCAAAATTGAAGCAGGGGGCTGGCTTAATCTCTTTAAGAAGGATATGCAGGCAACCTTAAAGATTGAAGATATCGACGGAATTTATCTATATCCCTATTATTCAAATTGGGTAGATTTAGAAAAGGCGCGCATTGAAAAGGCAAGGCTTAATTTTACCAGCAACATCCAGGGGCTTAATAACAACGTCACCGCCGATTGCCATTTGGAATTAACGGATATTGTGCGTAAACCTCGCCCAGCGGAAGAGTCCGAAGAAAAAGCAGAGAAAATTGCCAATGCCGTCCTAGGTATCCTTCGTGCTTTAAATCAAGGAAAAATAGTCTTAAATTTTACCATCAGAACCAAAATGGACAAACCTGAATTTGGTTTCAGCAATATCAAGATGGCCTTTGAAGAGAAACTTGCCCAGGGGAGAAAAACCAGCGGCTTTAAGGTAGAAGATGTTTTGAAGTTACCAGCTAATTTACTTCAAGGCACAGTAAAAAGCGCCACGGATTTAACCAAGGCAGTAATAGACGGCGCAGCCAGCGTGGGCAAGGAATTAAAAAAAGCGGTTGAGGAGACATTTAAGAAAGAACCGAAAGAGAATAAAGAATAACGGTGGCTATAGCTCAATTTTAATGAGCGCATAACTTACGGAGCTCTTGTTTGGGCGTAAGCGAGGTAAGTTATTGCGCGAATTAACCCTCCGAAGCACCCAGTTGTTTATTTATTTAATGCGAAGGAGGGGCTTAGTATTAATTTTTGAGATTTATGAAATTATAGATTATGGTGGCTATAGCTCAATTGGTTAGAGCGCTAGACTGTGGCTCTAGAGGTTTGCGGGTTCGATCCCCGTTAGCCACCCCAATTATTACCCTCATGCGAACCGAGGCTCTTGCGAGCCACAAGAGCGTGAGGGTTTTAATTTATATGAGGGAGAAAATGCTCTTAATCCATCAGAAATGGTTAATTTTACGAAATATTTGCAGAAGTATGCAGATATTCAACCTCGAACATATTGGTGGGAGTTTCCTTTTTATACAATTATAAGGAGTGCCCAGAAAAAGTTCTGCTTGGGAAATCGCCCTGAAGACTTAGATCACATTGCCACCATCGAACAAAGAACCTGGGAAAAGCATATAGCTCACCTAAACCGTTTAGAGCGATTTCCTCTGGATAAAGCTGAATATTATCTAAGATTGAAAGAATCTCACGGAGTTAATAGCGTGAGGGGGCTGGCTAAGATTACAGGAGAAGATTGGTCATACATTGCCAAAATTATAAGAGCCCTTGATCTGCCTGAAACCATCAAAGACTTCTTACGAAGCAATAAAAACGATCCTGCTATTCTCCAGTTCTTCCATCTACGAAAACTACTCGATATAGTACGACAAGGCGAGGAGCGTCAACAATTAGGCCGTTTTAGGGAAATGATGGAAGAGCTTGAAGAAAAAAGATTATAAATATTTTGGCTAAACGGATAGAAGAAAGAGGATATATTAAATCCAAATGAAAAATTTTCAAAGAAACGGCTCTATAAGCAATGCCCATGTAGGCAAGGATTTTGTTGATGTAGCAAAAGCCTTCTTTTTTAATAAGGGGATAGCGTTAAATAAGGATGTCGGCATATCCATAGGCGTTAGAGAGAGTCGTAAAGAGCACATATATGATCTCGGAAATCGTAATAATAAAATCATTGTTGAATGTAAATCTCACAAGTGGACGGAAAGCGGCAATGTCCCTAGCGCAAAGATGACTGTTTGGACACAGGAAATGTACTATTTTTACCTAGCTTCCCACGAGTACAGAAAGATATTTTTTATACTTAAAGATTATAACGTGAGTAAAAAAGAAACCCTTGGGCAATATTATCTCAGAATAAATTCTCATTTAATACCTCAAGGTGTTGAATTTTGGGAATATGACGAGAAATCTCAAACGGCTAAAAAGATAAACTGATGTGTGAAAGTGCTTGATTTTTATGGTTTTTGGGTGTATAAGATAATCAATAAAGATAGTCCCGAGTTTGAAGGGGGAAATCCCGGACTTTAAAAAAGTAAAACCTTCGTTGGTCAGAATATGACTGGCGAGGGTTTTTTGTTTGCAGAGTGTTTTATATTATAAAAATAGATATTATTTGCAAAGGTCGAAAATAGCAATTTAGAGGGAAAAATTGACTCAGAATAATGTAGTTTCAAAATTTATCTATCGCTCCAGCCCTATTTTTAGGGAGAACGATAAAGAGGCGATAGAAGCATGGGAATCGCGGACGTTCAATACTATGCTTATTTTTTGTAAGCTCTATCGAAATGAGGAAGACAAACAAGGCATAGGTTATGTAATTATGTATGAAGATGGGTGGCAATATGGCTCATTTGAGGCTCATTTAAGCAATTTAGACATCAAAGAAGCAAGCTTAAAGGGTTTATTTGAGATTTTATTGTATGCGAAGGAATTGAATCCACGAAGAGTTATTATTTGGTCAGAGAATAAGTCATTTTTAGAACAATTACGCGATGAAAATATAAGACGGAAGAAAAAACTGTCTGAATTGTTAACTTCCTTTGAGCAGGTGAAGATTACAGATCTTAGTGGGATAGAGATTGAGAACATCGATGACCTACGCGAAAGCGCTCTTTCGAGCGCTAAATTGGGTTCTAAAATGAGATGCAAGCATAAAATACGAGTAATCTTGAAGGTTTGCGAAAGAAAAGAAACTGAGCAACAGACTAAATGGAGAATGGAGGAGTTAGGTTCAATCTTAGCCAAAGCGGTTTGGCGGCAAGCGACAAGGCCGATTGATGTAAAAATAGCGGATGCTGAAAAAGATTTAAGAGAGTTGGAAAATAATAAAGAGGAAGAGCCAGATTTTGAGGTTAAAAGAAACAAGCTGATAGGTGAAATAGACAAATTGAAACAGGAAATGGCAACCCATCCAGAGAAGAATAAGAACTTATTAGAACGGGAAGAAAAAGCGGAGGATAAGAATAAAAGAGCTAAAACTGACGAAGAGGTCGAACAGATACTAAAAGAAAAAGGATTCTGTCCTCAATGTCTAAAGAAACTTGAGAAAGAATGGAAATTTTGCCCCTTTTGCTCGACCAATTTAGACGCAAAAAAACAATATGTTAAAAACTAAGTCTGTATATTATGACAAGGTAGAAGAAGAGGACGGAATAAGAATCTTAGTTATGAGACATTGGTGCCGTCCTTTAAGCAAAGAAAAAGCTAAGATAGCTGAATGGATAAGAGAACTCGCTCCGAGTAAAGAGTTATTGGATGATTGGAACAATAAGAGGATTGATTGGGCGACATATGAGAAAAGGTATTTAAAGGAGATGGCGAAACAAACAGAAAGTATAAAAAAGTTGGCCCAAAGAGCAAAAACAGAGACAATCACCTTGCTTTGCAAGGAGCCGAGTGCTGAGCATTGCCATAGGAGATTGCTTGCCGAATATATAGAAAACATAACAACGACACTTAAAACAATTACAGCAAAAGATAAGTGATTATTCGACGAGGAGAAAATGAAACGATACTTTGGAGATAAGAATTTTATAAGGCTTTGCCAAGATTTTAAATTTTTAGTAGATAAGATTAAGGACTTTAAGGGTGAACTAGACATTCGCCTGCGTGCTAATTATTTCAATTTATATTACAAGGGTAATAGTTTAGCAAAGGTCGCTTCCAGATTGAATGATTATGAGGTTGCTATCCATAAAAAATTTAGTCAGGACATCTTTAAGAGGGACGTTCGTTTCACTATTAATGATTCTGATAAATCTCAATATAGTTTAATTTATGCAAAAGGAGATTTATTACCACAATTGTTCCAGAAGAAGTATCTTGATCAGCTGTGTAGCAATATAAAAGAGGTGAACTATGGTGAGGAAATAACGTTCGAACAGATACTTATAACTGATAATTTAGACCGAAATGATTTGATAATAATTGATCGACAGGTAACAGAAACGGGTATGAATGGAAAATTAGACCTGTTGGCTTTAAGGCAGAATAAGGATAACCACTTCTACTTCGAGGTCATTGAGGTTAAATTGGGTAATAACAAAGAGCTTGCTCAGGATGTCGGTGAGCAGGTAAGCAAATATGTCCAGCATATTAAGTCTAATATTAATGATTGGATTCACTGCTATAAAGAAGTGTACAGGCAAATGAGGGTATTAAAATTGTTAGACAAATTGCCGTGGGAAGGCATCGAAATTGGACAAGAGGTAAAAGGGCTTGTGGTGGTGGGAGGGTATTCAGGGATAGCTAAAGAAAGCATGTGCAACTTAAGTAAGCAGTATCCTCAATTAGTTGTTAAATATTTTGTAAATAAGTTATGAAATTTATAATCCATCGTGGTACTCAGGAAATCGGCGGGAGCTGTGTTGAATTAAGAACAGCTACTAATAGAATCCTGATTGATTTCGGCATACCTTTGGTTGCGCAAGACCATCAGCCATTCGATGCAAATCAGCTTAAAGGTAAATCCATAGGGGATCTCAAAGCACGGAGCATTCTTCCCGATATAAAAGGGCTTTATAAGGATGAGGAAAAGGGTATAGACGGAATACTGATTTCTCATTCTCACCTCGATCACTACGGTTTCCTTCAGTACGTAAACCCAGAAATACCTATTTATTTAAGCCAGGGCGCTGGCATTCTTATAGACGTTTCCAATATTTTTGTCCCCACCAAAGTCGGCAAGCTAAATACAAACATAATTAGCAATAAGAAGCGGTTTAAAATAGGTGATTTTATTGTTCAGCCGTTTTTGGTTGATCATTCCGCCTTTGATGCCTTTGCCTTCCTGATTGAGACAGAAGGCAAGAGGCTATTTTATTCCGGAGATTTCAGAGCTCATGGAAGAAAAGCCAAATTATTTAAGCAGATTATTGAGAGGCCGCCTCAGAATATAGACTGTTTGCTTATGGAGGGTTCAGCACTTGGCAGAGAGGATGCTCAGTATAAAACTGAGGGAGAGGTTGAAAAGCGGCTTGAGGAAATTCTGAGGGAAAGAAAGAATATAGTTTTTCTCTTTGTTTCATCTCAGAATATTGACAGGATTGTCTCGGCATACCGGGCGTGCCTTAAGGCTGATTCAATCTTCGTCATTGATATTTATACAGCCTTTATTCTGGATAAGCTCAAAAAAGTCTCTGATCGAATCCCTCAGTTTAATTGGAAGAATATAAGGGTCAAGTTTCTTAATACCCATGCGAAGGCGCTTGAAAGGGCGGGTCACATAGGCTTGCTTTATACCTACAACAAAAGGAAGATTGAAATGCCCGAAATTAGTAGGGACAAGAATAGAATCCTTATGCTTGCGCGTGATAATTCTGTCTTTCCATTGCTTTTAAATAAAATTAAGGATGTGACAGGTGTTATGATAGCATACTCTATGTGGGATGGGTATCTTTCCGAAGGATTTAGGGCGTTTTGTAAAAGCAAGGGGCTGACCTTAGAATATATTCATACAAGCGGACATGCCAAAAAAGAAGACCTTAAATCATTTGCTAGCGCCATAAATCCTAAGACGCTTATACCAATACATACTTTTGAGGCTGAAGAATATCCGGTGCTTTTCAAAAATGTACTGATACTAAAAGATGGCGAGGAATTTTCTCTATAATGTGTTATAATGTGAAATAATGTTAAATTGGCTAAAAGGGGAATTCTGTCATGAAGCGCAATAACTATCTAACAGTTAGGGATGCCGCAAAGCAGCTTGAGCTTACCGAGTACCGGGTGAGGCAGTTGATTCGCGAGGGGCAGATAAGGGCCACCAAAATTAAGCAGTGGAGGATTTTGCCTGGGGATTTGGATGCCTTCATTAAGGCGAGGACGAATAGATAAAGAGGTGTAAAATGCCTACGGAATTAAGTCTCAAGAAAACAGAAGCCCGCAACAAATTGAGGAAATTCAAGATTAGATTAAAGAGAGATGTTTTCTTCGTACCGGGTTGGACAGACCAGGCTTGTGTCTGCTGGACAGAGCCTTACATGGAATCAGGAATAGACAGGAGAGCAGGCTGGGAATATACCGTAAAGGACTGGGAATACATTCTTGAGAATCCTGAAAAGATGCACTATCTTCAACTGGTGGAAAATGATAATTCCATTAGTATAACAAGGAATAGGGAAGGAAAGATAAAAAAGGTTGAGTTTAAATCCGACCCGACTTATAACTATACTAATTTCTTTCAGTTTGCCGAGCTGATAAAAAGCAAAATCAGGGCAAGCGGAGCGAAAGAGTTTGACCTTGTGGGGCATAGCATGGGCGGTTTGGACAGTATTTCTGCCGTTGCCTTGGATAGAAAGCTGGATGATCATCAGGAAGTAAGGGATTTTATAGAGACTGATCCTCTTGAAGGTCTTGGTTTGTTAATTACTGTTGCCACGCCATATAAAGGCTCAACCCCGGCCGACTTGGTTAAGAACACAAAAATTGATGAGTGGTTTAGGCCAGAATGGTCAGACGGCATAAGGAAGCAATGTGAGAATATGGCCCATGACTCTAAGTTTATCAGCATAATTAACCAGAAGGACATAAGGGAAAGACTTTTGGAAAAAGCAAAGATAGGCGTGTATACCTTTTCAGGAGAAAAAGACGGAGCAGTAACGTCAGAAGATGCATTTATCGCGGGGGCGCATAATCATGAGCCTTTTGAACTTATCTTGCATTCTCAAAGGATGGGAATAACCCAAGACCCGAGGACGCATTTTGAGCTTTTTACATTGCTTAAGGGGTAGGAAGGAAAATATTAGAAGATTCTGCGGGGATTTAGAGGAGTTTGTCAAGGCGAGGACGAATAGATAATTCCAAAGAAGAACGGGATGTTTATGGTAGAGATAGGTTTATTAATACTTTGCTGTCCGTATGATAAGAGGTGTTTAAAATGAGGAATTATCATCTTTATGAGCTCCCTACACAGGACTTCGAAGATCTGGTTATCTATATTTGCCAAAAGATATTGGGTATTGGGACAATAAATTTTAGTGAGGGGCCTGATGGCGGGCGAGACGGAAAGTTTGAAGGTACTTCTAACCAGTATCCAAGTGCTGCAAGCCCATGGAAAGGAAAATTCATTATTCAGGCAAAAAAGACCAATAACCCTAACGCTAGCTGCTCTGACGCAGATTTCAAAACTAAGATATTGGACAAGGAAATCCCAAAAATTGAGAAGCTAAAACAAAAAGGAGAGGTTGATAATTATCTTATTTTCACAAGTAGAAAGCTTTCTGCCGAAACACACAAGCAGCAGACAGATTATCTTAAGACTAAACTTGGCATATCAAATATTTCCATTTTTGGCGTTGAGGCGATCACTCTTTGGCTCAATGCAAATCCTGACATCGTAAAAGCATGTAGTCTAGAAAAGTTTAGGGATCCATTAAGAATACAATCTGATGATATAAGAGATGTTATTGTGGCTTTCTACAACGATCGTGAACAGGTTGCTACGGAATTTGACAGCAAGCACTCATTTGATTATGTAAGCCTTGAAAAAAAGAACGAATTGAATAAGTTGAGCGAAGAATATTTCAGGTATATCAGAGAAAATTCAGAGTCATCTTTTAATGCTATTACAGTTTTCCTGAAAAAGCCAATAAATAGGCAGTATGCTGATTATTACTACAATACGATAGATGAGCTTAAAGGGAAAATAATCACGAGAAGGGGTGAATTTGCCAATTTTGAGGAAATTTTTGAGCATCTTTACGATGCGATATTAAGTAAGCACCCGGAGCTTAGGGAATCAAGAGCTTTAATAAATGTATTTTTGCACTACATGTACTGCAATTGTGATATAGGCAAGAAAAAATGATAATCCCAACAAAATACATGGATTTGGATTTATCTGTAGTGAGGGTATCTTCCATAATTATCAGACTATTCGAGAAGAATAGAGTGATGGAATATGGCGAGGTATTCGAGTATTTGGTTGGCAAGATAGGAGAAGATGTTAAGCATGTTTTTGTGCCAGCATTAGATTTTTTATATTTGCTTGGCATGATTAAATACCATTTACAGACAGATTCATTAGAATTTACTGGTAAAAATAATACATAAACGTTAACACAAAATGAAACTAAGTAAAATATATTCAAATAAAGACGAAATATTTAAGCCCATCTACTTTAACGAAGGCTTTAATGTCATTTACGGGAAAGTTAGAAGACCAAAGGAAACTGATAAGGATTCGCATAACTTAGGCAAAACCCTCCTTATTCATCTTATCGATTTTCTTTTGCTTAAGGAGTTGAAAGAGGGGCATTTCCTTTACGACAACGAAGAAACTTTTAGGGGATTTGAGTTTTATTTAGAGATACTGCTTAATTCAGGTAAATATTTGACCATTAAACGGTGTGTTGATAACAATACCAAGATATGTTTCAAGACCCATGATGATAAATTCCAGGATTTCAAAAATCTTGGAGACAAGCAATGGGATTGCAGTGGAGTGCCAATCCGGAAGGCGGTAGATAAGCTTAATTCTTATCTTGACCTTGATTCTATTGCACCTTGGCCTTACCGGAAAGGTGTTTCTTACTTTTTGCGGACACAAAGCGATTACCAAGATGTTTTCCAGATAAGCAAATTCAGCATTGGAGAACATTCTGAATGGAAGCCGTATCTCGCAAAACTATTGGGTTTTGACGATTCTTTGCTTAAGGAAAAATATGAGCTAGACAAGACAATTGAAAGTAGGGAAGAATACAAGGCAGAGTATGAAAAGACTTTGACCACAAAAGCGGAAGAATACGATAAGTTAAAAGGGGCTATTGAGATAAAGCAGAGAGAAATAAAGGAAGCTTATGAAAATATAGACAAGTTTAATTTTTATGAAAAAGAGCTCAGCATTAATAGAGAATTGGTCGAACAGGTTGAGATTGAAATTTCCTCTTTCAATGATCAGGTTTACAATATGAAGTATGAGATTGAAAAGATCCAAGAGGCTTTGGAAACCAAGGTTAATTTCGATTTGAATGAAGTAAAGCAGATTTTTGAAGAAACACAGACTTACTTCCCTGATAAGCTGACAAAAAGCTATGAAGATTTAATCAAGTTTAATGAAAATATTTCTTCTGAAAGAAACAAGCGATTAAAAGAGAGGCTTCAAGCCTTGAAGCAGGGGCAAGATTCTGTCTGTGAGCAACTAAGGGATTTAAATTCAAAAAGAGAGAATTTCCTAAGAATATTACGAGGAGAAGATACCTTTGATAAGTTTAAATTGCTTCAAAAAAATATGGTACAACAGGAAACCGATTTAGTAAGATTACAATCCCAGCTTGAAACCCTTGATTCAGTTGCGATCATCCAGAGAGAAATAGACGGATATGAGCAAAAAAGAAAAGACCTCGTCAATAAAATCAATGATCAGGTGAAAGCTGGAGCCAGTTTATATTCTGATATTCGAAATGATTTCAATAAGATTATAAAGTCAGTATTGAGCATTTCTGCCTTGTTATCAATTAAGCTTAATACCTTTGGCAATCTTGATTTTAGTGCGGATATTGTTCATGATGAGAAAACTTTGGAGGTAACAAGCGAAGGCAGGGGCACTACGTATAAAAAACTTCTTTGTGCTGCTTTTGACTTGGCTGTATTGAAAAATTATTCTAAAAGCTCTTTTTTCAGATTCGTTTATCATGATGGTATCCTGGAGGGGCTTGATAACAGAAAGAAAAATAATTTCCTAAAACTAGTCAGGGAATACTGCGATTCTTATGGGTTGCAGTATATCTTGACTGTAATTACTGCTGATTTGCCGAGGGACGAAAATGACAAGATTATTGAATTTAAAAAGGAAGAAATTATCAGGGAATTGAATGATGAAGGTCAGGAGGGAAGGTTGTTTAACCTGCCCAAATTCTGATACTAGAAAAATTATTAAGTGCATTTAGTTTCGGATTAAAAAGAGGACAAACATGAAAGTTGAAACGCTATTAAGAGATATAGAAAAGACAGATTTAGTCTTACCTGAATTTCAAAGAGATTTTGTTTGGAATGAAGATGATGTTAAAAAATTTATTCAATCTTTATACAAGAATTACCCCACTGGCTCTCTATTAATATGGAAAACATTGAAGCCGCCAAAATTAAGAGGCGAGCATAAACAGGCAGACAATGTCTATACGCGAGTCTTGCTTGATGGCCAACAAAGGCTGACTACCCTATATCTATTCGTCAAAGGCAAAACTCCTCCATATTATACAAATATGGTTAAGAAATATAATCTTTACTTTAATGTTGAGACTGAAGAGTTTCGTTATTACCAGAAAACTTTAATGGATGGAAGGAACGAATGGATTTCTGTTCTTGGTTTCTTTCAGAGTGAAAGTGCTGCTCTTTTTATACAAAACGCCCAAGACCCCGCTTACTATTTTAAGTATTTAGCTCAATTAACCAAGCTGGAACAAATAAAAAATTATGAGTACTTTGTTGACGAAGAGAAATTAGGAAAATTAAGCGATATAAAAGAAGTCGTAAGAATATTTAATTTGGTTAATAAGCAGGGGAGAACTCTTCTTGAGCAAGATTTAGCCTTGGCTCATGTTTCAGCCTTTTGGCCTGAAATTAAAGACTTGTTTCGAAAAGAGTTGATCTTGTATAAGCAATTGGGATTTAGTTTCGACTTTAATTTCTTGATTTTGTGTTTAAATGCTTCTGCGACCGGGCATGCAAAGTTTGAAGGCTTTTACAATGTTACTGAAGACTCAATAAAAGAATCGTGGGAGAAGGTTAAGAAGGCATTGCTATATCTCTTGAATCATATTCGCGATAAAGCATATATTGATTCCAACGCTCCGTATGAGTTGAAGTCAGAGGCATTGCTTGTTCCTTTAGTTGTTTATCTGGCAAATAATAATTGCGAATTCAAGAATGAACAAGAATTAAATAAATTTCTATATTGGTTTTACAACGCCTTAATGTGGGGACGATATACACGAAGGGGCACATCTTCTCCACTAGAGCAGGATGTCGTAACCATTACGAGAGACAAAACACCTGAATCCTTGATACACAATTTTGAAAGAGAAGTGAGATATTTTGATGTCAAGCCAGAAAATTTAGAGGGTGCTTCAGTAACCAGTCCTTTCTTCAACATGGCTTTTATTGTTGCAAAATCAAAAGGGGCTGTTGATTGGTTTACCGGAAACAATTTACATACCAAATTAGTGGGGCAGTCTTACAGATTGCATAAGCATCATATTTTTCCAAAAGATTTCTTGAGAAAGAAAGGAATATACACTAAAGATAAAAGGAAAATAGTTAACGAGCTCGCGAACAGGGCTTTTCTTACAGAGAGGGCAAATCTTAAGATTCGGAATACCGAGCCAATAGTTTATCTAAAAAAAGTAGTAGAAAAGTATCCCAAAGCTTTAGATCAGCAATTTGTATCTAGCAAAGAGGAGCTTTGGAAAGTAGAGAATTTTAACGATTTTATTAAAGACAGAAGACGCAAGATTGCAAATGAGATAAACAAATTTATGAAGTCTTTGGTGGATGAAGAGATGCATAAGATAGATATTAATGAGCTGATTCAGCAGGAAGAGAGCTATAACCTTGAGTTTAAATCAACTTTTAGCTGGGATATGAAAGAAAACAAGACCAATAAGGATCTTAAATTTGCCGTCATAAAATCAATCGTGGGATTTATGAACGCCAATGGTGGAACACTTGTTATTGGTGTCAGTGATGCCCATGAAGTTATTGGTATGGATTTGGATTATAAATCTAATTGGAAAGGCAATAAAGATGGATATTGCATGGATTTCAGGAATTCTCTTGAAGAAGCAATAACTCTAACAAACTATAATAAATATATAGATTTGGGTTTTGCTAGTATAGACGGGAAAGAGATCTGCATTGTGAAAGTAGAGAAGGGCTTGGAGCCTATATTCTTAAAAAAAGATGGGAAGAAATTCCTGTATATAAGATTAGATAATAAAACAGAGCCCTTGGATGATCCTGAAGAAGTAAATAAATACATCGAGGATAATTGGAAGTAGAAAAATTATTAAGGAATTTAAGCTTCATACTAGAAGCATAAAAGAGAATAGAAAATGAACAGCCAAGCTAGTTTGGAATTACTAAGGGAAGAGAGAATAAAGATTATCTCACGGAATCAACCTTCGGGAGATATGTCAAAAGAAATGATAATATCAAAGGCAAATGATGGCATATTGACGGATTATGCTGAAGAGCTGGCTGAGGCTTATACTCGGGATAGTGATTTAAAAGAGAGGAAATCCAAAGGGCAGTTTTTTACCCAAAGAGAAATTGGTTTATTTATGGCTCGTATGTTTGATATCAATAAGTCATCGTTCAATATTCTAGACCCAGGTGCTGGTATCGGCATGCTTAGCGCGGCTTTCTGTGAACGCCTGTTGAACTCACAAAAAACCTATAGCATATCTCTTGATGCATATGAAACTGATGCAAAATTAATTCCTTATCTTGAGAAAACTCTCAGAAAATGCAAGGCTGTTTTAGAAGAAAAAGGTCATGTGTTTAAGTATAAAATCATTGAAAAAGACTTCATTCTCGATAATCCCAATTATCTCAATAAAAAAACCCTTTTCGGAACAGACAGCCAACCGATTTATTACGATTACATCATTTCAAATCCGCCCTACTATAAATTAAACAAGTCTTCCCTACAGACTCAAATTATGAGCGAATTCGTTTCTGGCCAGCCTAATATTTATTCTTTCTTTATGTCATTGTCTTTGGAAATGCTTAAAGATGACGGCCAGATGGTTTTTATCACGCCAAGAAGCTTTTGCTCGGGATTATATTTTAAGAGATTCAGAAAATGGTTGCTTGAACATGGGAATATCAATAATATTCATGTTTTTGAATCAAGAAAAGATGTGTTCACAAAAGAGAAGGTTTTACAGGAGAATATCATTATCAGATTAACGCCTAAGAAGAAAGGAAAAGAGCAAGAGCATGTACTTATAACAAAAAGCAGGAACAGTCTGTTTCAGCATATTAATGAACTCACGATTGATTATGAAGACATTTTTCATAGGAAAAATGGAGATGTCTTTATTAAAGTGCCTTCATCAAAAGTTGATATAAAAGTCCAGCGTATTATTAATTCATGGAAATACACGCTGAATGCTTTTGGCTTAAAGGTTTCAACGGGACCTGTCGTTTCATTCCGCGCAACCAAGTTTTTGTCTGCTGAATACAAAGATAATAAATCCATGGTGCCTCTTTTGTGGATGCATAACCTCAAGGGGATGGATGCCGTCTGGCCTGTTCATAATAATAAAAAAGTGCCAGCCATCAAAGTCAGCGATGGAAGCAAGGCACTTTTAATTCCAACAAAAAATTATGTGTTAGTGAAAAGATTTAGCTCTAAAGAACAGAAGAAGAGGGTGCATGCGGGAGTTTTATCGAAATCAAAACTGCAATTCGAGCGGATAGGCATTGAGAATCATCTAAACTATATTTACAAATATGGCGGCTTGCTTTCAATTGAAGAGGCGTATGGTGTTGCAGGTGTATTAAATACATCAATTATTGATATTTTTTTCAGGATGCTGAATGGCAGCACACAGGTAAACGCCGTAGATATTGAGAATTTACCTATCCCATCGCTTGAGAACATTCAGTTAATTGGAAAGGCTGTTATAAAGTCAAAACCAGCAATAGGGCCGGAATTAGATAAATTGGTCATTGATATTTTGAGAATTGATCCAAAAATTTTAGGAGATTTAAAGGAGGCGTATGACAAAGATGAACAAAATTAAACAAAGCTTAGATGTTCTAATTAAAGTCGGAGTGCCACGTGCGCAGCAGAATGAACGCTCATCTTTAACGCTTTTAGCTGTTTTAGATTTAAAGCAAGCCACTCCTTGGAGTCACGCAAAAAAGAGAATTATACGTATACATGACATCCTTGTTTTTATTCAGAAGAATTACAAGAAGAAATATGCCGAGAATACCAGGGAAACTATCAGAAGGCAGACACTTCATCAGTTTGAACAGGCTGGTATAGTTGAGAGAAATTCCGATGATCCTTCTAGGCCAACAAATAGCCCCAATACTGTTTATAATATAACAGATGAGGCTTGGGCATTGGTCAAGAGTTACGGTACTACTCACTGGGATAAAGAGTTGCATAAGTTTGTAACAAAAAAGGGGAGATTGGTTGAAAAGTACGAGAAAAGGAAGGATAAAAATCTCATACAGTTAAAAACTACAGCAGGAAATCTTATTAAATTCTCACCCGGGAAACACAATGTATTGCAAGTAAGAATAATTAAGGAATTAGTCCCCAGATTTTGCTCTAAGGCTAAGCTGGTATATGTAGGGGATGCTGCAAACAAATTACTATTCGAGGATCAGAAATTACTGAGAAAACTGAATATACCAATAACAAAGCACGATAAATTGCCAGACGTGGTTCTTTACGATGAGGAGAAAAACCATCTTCTTCTGATAGAAGCAGTTACTTCTCATGGACCGATATCTCCTAAGCGTCAAGTCGAGCTAGAGGGGGTATTGAAGGGATGCAAAGTTCAGAGGATATACATTAGCGCTTTCCCCGACTTCCATGAGTTCAAAAGACATACTGATAATATTGCATGGGAAACAGAAGTGTGGATTGCAAGTAATCCAGATCACATGATTCATTTCAATGGGCCGAAATTTTTCTCAGCCTACTAGTATTTCCTATCCTTAAAAAAAGGAAAGGCAATGCCAAAGAAAAGAATTCTCTCAATCTCCTTAATGCTCGCGGCAGGATTGCTTTTTATCCCTCTCGCAGAAAGCGGCTATTTCTTCATAAAAGGATTGAGAGCATTAAGGCAGGGTTTTGAAGGCAAATCAGTAAGATATCTGGAAAAATCAATCAAGGCAAATCCCCATTTCCCTGAATCTTATGTTCTTCTTGCTTTAGCATATGCAGAATGGGGGAGCAGCAGCCGGCATTATATGGAATATGATGAAAAAGGATTGATTAAACTTAAATCCGAGACATTAGGAAAAGCAGAAAGCATTTTGAAAACTGCGCTTGTAAGATTCCCTTCCCGCAGGGATTATTTTCAATACTTGCTCTCCCAGCTTTATGATGAAGATGCGAGAAATTCAAGCTGTGTGTGGGATAAAAATAAAGCCATTCAGGGCTATATCCAGCTTGTCAGCGAATATCCACACAGCAGATACGCTCAGAAAGCCAAGAAGCGCATAGAGGCATTAGCCTGCGTTAAGCAATAGAATGGCAACCTTTGATGAATATAGAGGCAAAAATAGAACATGTGCCCAAATCAACTAAAAAAGCTCCCTAAAGAATGGGAAGACGCACTTGATTTAGTAAGGCATAACATATGTGATGCAAAAAAGTTTATGCTAATAAAACGTGCATTTAGTAATGTCTTATTAGCTCACAGAAATGTGAATAGCTTGCGCAACTCTTTTCTTAATGCGATGAGCTGCGCAACGATTATTACATTCTATAAAGTGGTTGAGAACAACGGAAAAAAGTCTTTAGTTTTTTTGCTTCAAGAGGTTATAAAAACGATAGATAAAAAACAATGTATTACTTATAGCCTAGGAAGTAAAGCAAAGAAATTAGCTAGTATAAAAAAGAGAATAAAACCATTTAGGGATCGCGTATGGGGGCATGCTCTCGATTTTAGAAAGCCTGCTCAAGGAATGGGGATAAGGAGTGAACTCAACCTTCAAAAGCTGGATAGCTATGTGAATGAAACAGAACAGTACTTCAATGAGATAATTGAACTCCTTGAGAAAATGGGTTATCCTGTGTCTAGATACAAAATAATTTCTAACAGTCTTAAGGACTTAGAAGCCGAAATTGATAAATTCTTAAGTCTAAACCGTTCTGCTTTAATAAAAGAAAAACCCCTCACTAAGTCTGCATTACTGAAAGCGAAAAGTTTTTAAGCTAGTCCTACCAATACACTTTCCAAAATAAGTTTCCTTCTCGCTATTTTACCTCATTAATATAGTTTGCTGAAAAGTCGTTTAAATAATCTTTACTACTGCGACTTGATGAAAAAAGAGATGGGCTGGCTTTCCTCCAGATGTATCTGTAGTGTTCTAGTTGAGCTTGCCAAAAAGCCAGGGACACCTATGGATTTGAGAGTCAGAACACATATGACCAAAAACAACTATGTAAATATTATTCTAAAGAGGCTTGAGTCAGAAGGAATCGTTAAGTGTTTAAATCCAAAGGAGAAAATCGGCAAGGTATTTTGCCTAGAGCCTAAAAATAAATACAGGTTAGAAAAACTATTTAAAAAAATGAAGATAAACCAAAAGATTAATCCCCTGCCAGATTTAAACTGGAATGCATACGGTATACTATTTTGCAGAAGTCTTGGCAGGCAAATACGCCTTGTTTTTAAAGAAGCTTACAAGCTTGGAAATGAAATGGATTTTGAAAGCAACCGTAAAAAGAGGATAAACGTACCTGGTTTACAAAAAGAAAAACTTACCAAGATGGCAACCAGCGATATTCACCGTGCATTTAACAGGCTTCTTAAACTAGGGTTAATGAAACGTAAGCCTACATGGCCCAAAGAGTATATCTTTAGTAAGGACGCCTTCAAGATAATAGCATTTGACCATAGCGTAGTAGAGTAATATAGTCTGCTGAAAAGCCTTTTAAAGAAAGTTTTACTACTTCTAAGTAACTTAAAATGGAATATAAAGCATATAAACCTGAAGGAGAAGAATTTAACCTAATTGGCTATTTGGATAACTCTTTACTTAAACCCAGGTCCTTTTATCAGACCGGCATTGAAGGCAGCCTCGAAAGCATTGTCTTAAAAGATGAGCCCGAAAGAGAAAGAGGCGTAGTAGAAAAGATATTCTCAGATAAAGGAAGAACCCTTAAAGCCACGATAAAGGCTATGTTTAACGAAATTCTTTTGAGGGAAAGACTAAACTCTCAGCTGTTAGGCAGAATAGATTCTGATATCTGTAAAACTGGCTCCTACCTTGAGCAGATTAGATTTTTTACCCAAAGACAGTATCTACCAGACTTGGAAATAGCCTTCTCGAGGAGAAGAACCCAGCTTGAGAATCAGGTTTGTGAGCTTGAGAAGGAAAAAAGGCAGGAATACTTAACGTGCTGGAAGGATTTAATGTTCTTAAAGAAATACTTGCTTTCAGCGCTTAAGGATTACTGGACCGCAAGCAATAGAAAATCGTTTTTGGGAATTGAAAATGATGGTGGATATAGAAGGCCTGTGCAGGAAACTCAAACCTATAATTGGGACTAAGGCAGATGAGCTATGGTATACCTGGCTTGCCTCAGATTTTCAGGAAAGGAAAGACTTGGAGATAGAGATACAGATGATTGCCGAGAAGGTCTTAAAGCATGGGCCTCTGGAAGATAAGATTATTCTTCTTCCTCCGCCATCAGAAACGCAAGCAAAGGGAGATTTTATTTTAGGGAATGTGATTTATCGCGATAAGAGGCTCTTTCCTTTGTATCTAAAGGAAGAGGATTTTATCAAGCAAATCGGAATTTTCAGTATCACCGGTGGCGGTAAAACAAACGTGGGAATGCTGCTTGCTTTGCAGTTATTGAAAAAGAAGATTCCTTTTGTGGCCATAGACTGGAAACGCCAATGGCGCTCAATATTAAGCCTTAGTGACTATCCTAATATTAAAGAAGTGCAGGTTTATACGATTGGGAGAGACATTATCCCTTTTCTCTGGAATCCTTTTAGGCCGCCGCCAAACATTGATTATAAGACCTGGATTTCGGTAATAGCCGAGTGCCTTGAGAAGAGCCATCTTGGCGGCTTGGGAGTAGCTGATTTCTTTATCAGGATATACGAAAAGCTTTTTGAAGAGATTAGGGATGAGAAACATTATCCTAATTTCTACGACGGTCTTAGAGAATTGCAAAATATAAAAGTTGGCGGTAGAGAGTTTTTATGGTGGCAGTCTACCAAGAGAATTTTCAAAAGCTTTACCTTCGGACCCGCTTCAAAATCATTTAACGCCAGAAACCCCATAAGGCTTGAGGAGCTACTGGAGAAACCAGTCATACTGGAATTAGACCAGGAAATGCCCAAGCCTTTAAGAATTTTCTTTCAGGAGCTGGTGATAAGATTCATTCATTTGCACAGACTTGCGCAGGGCGAGAGTGATAAATTAAGGCATGTGTTATTTTTAGAAGAGATTCACAATCTTTTCCAGACTACAAAATTTGAGAAAGGAAGAATGGATAGCCTAGAGAATGTGTATCGTGAGATACGCAGTTTTGGCCAGGGCTTGGTGAGTATTACCCAGCATTGTTCGCTTTTGCCGGTGCATATCTTAGGTAACTCTCATACCTTGATCTTTCTTGCCCTACAGCATCAGGATGATATAGAGGAAGCAAGAAAATCCTTATTCTTACCAAGGGATGATGAGGTATATTTGAATATGCTAAAAACAGGACAAGGAATAGTCAAGGTTATGGAAAGAATCAGCCCTTGCCTTGCGCAATTCCTTTATGTACCTGTAAAAAAGGGCATGATAACCGATGAATGGCTTAAGGTAAATACCCCTAGTTATTTACCAGCCTTCCACGACGGAAAAAGCGCGCAAGAAGGGGGTTATTTACCAGGGGATAAGTATGATGAAGGTAAAGAAGGTAAAAGAGTAAATAACCCCGCGCAGGAGCTTTTGATAGACATATTCAAATACCCGATATCCAGCATAACGGGAAGATATCAAAGACTGAAGGTTAACCCTAAATACGGGAATCATTATAAACACCTGCTTATTTCAGAAGGCCTTGTTAAACCCAGAGTAATTATTACAAGAGGCTACAGAATTGTATTGTTTGAGTTAACGCCTAAAGGCATTAGTCTCTTAAGAGATTTAGGTTATGAAGTTAAAGAAGAAAGCGAAAGCATAGAGCATAAATTCTGGAAAACTAAGGTAGCAGAATATTACAAATCTAAGGGTTTCGATGTTCTTGTTGAAGAGCGTATCAACGGAAAGCCTGATATTATCGTCGTCAATAGAAATAAAAATACAGCCATTGAGATAGAAACAAGTAGCTCTGATTTTATCAAGAATATTACCAGAGACTTAAGGGCGTTTGATGAGACTGTCTGCGTTGCAACAAATAAAGAAGCCGAAGAGAAAATCCAGCTGGGTTTGAAGGAAAATAATCTGATTAATTTTAAGCTAAAAATTGTGTCTGTTTTAAATTTCGAAATAGGTTAATCCCCCCTTACCCCATAATTCCCCATTAATATAGACTGCTGAAAAAGTATTTATACTCCTGCCACCTAAGTTCTACATACTCTAATTATAAAAATCGATAACTTCTCTTGATGAGGGGTTATTCATAAGGCATCTTTAGTTGCCTTTAGCGAAAGAGCAATTGTGTATAGAGCAGTTGCTCTTTTTTCTATCTACTTAAAAAGAATAGAGGGGGCATTCCCGTTTTTTCCTCGCGAAGGTTTTAGCGGGATGTTTTTGCCTCCCCTTTTTATTTCTTGAGAAAGGGGGTGATTTTGGTGTGGCTAAGAAGAGATGAATTAAATAGTAAGCTAAGAGAAGAGGAGATTCAGGATTGGGTTGAGATTGATGGAATAGTATGGGTTGAAATTCCTAATGAGAAAGGAGCCCTTTATGTACAGCCCGATATTAAGCGAGGGTCTGGTAAGGACGTTATACCGGTTGAAGCGTGTTTGGAAGAAGCCCATGACTGAAATTGCTAAGCTTTTGATTCAGCAGTCATTAAAGGCTGTTGATAAACAGGATGTTTGTAAGGCCTGCATTGGCGAAAAAAACAATCAGTGTGAGGAGTGTTATTTAAGGTGAAAGGAGGGCTGATGAGAGACATTACTCCGGAAGAAACAAAGAAATACAGGCACATAATAAGCGGACAGTTTAGTAATTTTGTGCTGCTTTCAACGGAGTTAGAGGGTATAGATACAGCAGTTATTGCAGCCCTGAACGGCACGAAAGGGGATTACGTTACTGAGCCCTTGGCAGTGTTGGTTAACAAGGAAATCCTCGGAAAGCTTAAAAGTCCGGGTGAAGTTCTGGTCGCAGGGAAAAATCTGATTCTTGAATGAAAGATTAAACCATTAAAACAGGAGGGCAATTATGTGGAATAAGCCAAGTGATGCACAGCTGGCAAAACTGCCGGCATTTTATTCATCTGAGGAAGTGCCTCTCAAGGATAAGGTTATAGGGATGCATTTCTTCATCGGAGGCTGTGATTGGTATGCGACTGAATATTCGCCTGAAGAAAAATGCTTCTTTGGGTTCGCCATTCTTAACGGTGATTTAGATAATGCAGAATGGGGATATTTCAGCCTTGAGGAGTTAAGCAGCCTCAAAGTGAGCTTTCTTGAGGTTGACAGGGATTTGCATTTTACTCCCTGCAAGGCAATCGAGATTGAGAAAATAAGAGAAGCAGAAGGATGGGAATTAAATGATGTTGAAGTTGCTGCACAAAATCCAAAACAGGAAGGAGGTGAATAGCGATGAACCTTAATGAACTGACCAATAAAGCAAGTATCACGGTAGCAGGAGAGGAGGTTGAGGTTAATGCCAATGATTCCGTGAAGGATACCCTAAAAAAGATCCTTCAGGATAAAGGCATTGATTCTTTTACCATCATAGTTGATGGTAAGGAAGTTACCTCAACGGATGAGCTTCCGCAGGCCTTTGCCGGACACGAAATCGAAGTGGAAAGGTACGTCAAAGCAGGTTAGCAAGGAAGCGTTTCTTTAAACACAGAAAAGGGGAAGGGGGATTTTTATTCTCTTCCCCTTTTTATTTTTAAAGGAGGAAAAAAGTGATAGACGTAGAACTAATTTCTGAGGCAAAGGAGAAATCAAAAGTAATTGAAACCATTGATTCTTCCTGGAGGAGTTTTGTTACTAGCCTTAAGGAGAATATCTTTAGCATTCCCTTTAAAGGCAAATATCAAGCCTTTATTGAAACAGATTCCTTGTTTATTGAGGGTTACTGCGGTCTGCTTTGGATAGACAGGCTTTGCTACAAGCAGAAGACCTATCTTCTAAAGAGCTCGGTGAAGTATTACCCTTTTAAGATTTACGGGGTTTATGACCAGAGAGGAAGTTTTGAGCATTTTAGCGCACGGCCTGAGATAGGTTTTCATTACTTAGGCTTAAGCGAAAAAGGCCATGCCATCTGCACAGGAGATATCCAATACTTAAACCCTGATTCACTTGTGGCATTGCAGGAGGCTTGCACTAAGATAATCAATTCCTTCAGGGTGATTAACCTTGAGTCTTTGGGCACTGTACTTCTTCCGGATGAGTATTCTTTACTTAAAACCATCCTTTCCAACAAGGAAGAGGACACAGGTACTAAATTAAAGAAGTTATTAAGAGAGCGTCTTATTGAAGAGCTGCTTTAAGGAGGTGATTGTAATGTTACAGGAAGCGCTTTATGAGCGCCAGAATTTAATAGGCGATTTGGAAATACCCAAAGTTGCTACAGTAGTAGGATTAGGCGGCACGGGCTTCTGGACAGCCTTGTTTTTGGCCATGTCCGGGGTTGAGGAGTTAATTCTCATTGATGCTGATACTATAGAAGTATCAAACCTTAACCGCCTGCCTTTAAAGGATAGCCTTGTTGGCATTAAAAAGACAGTAGCAGCCAAGGAGTTTATCCAGGAGATACGAAGCCCTGTCCGCATTGAAACTCACGACAGCCGCATTGAAGATCCCCAAAGCTGCCAAATCCTAAGAGGGGTTATCTTTTGTTGCACGGATAATCTAAAAAGCCAGCAGATTATCTGCGCCTACTGCAAGAAGAATAAACTACCCTACCAGAGAATAGGTTATGACGGCACAACGCTAAACGTCTCAAAGACCTTTCCGCTTACCTTTAAAGAAGTGGAAACGCAGGAGGGCTATACTGTAACTCCTTCTTGGGTGATTCCAGCTGCCTTTGCTGCCGCAGCAGGAGTGGCATCCCGAACCTACAAGGAGCTCTGCTTGATGGATGATTTAGGCAAGTTGCATATCCAGAACTCAAGCTACGTCAATGAGAAAATCCTCGATGATGCCAAGGATGAGGAGAAAGAGTATATCTTGGACAATATCGAAGACTACATCCCAGATGGCTACGGCTATTGCGATGACTGTAACAAATGTTCTGACTGCCATAAGGTTGACCCGGAGGAAGATGGCTATGGTTACTGCAATAGCTGCGAACAACGCTATAGCGAGGATGATATAGAGAACATAAAGGAGAAAGCAAAAGATGAATGCTTTAACGATATCATCTCTCAGCTTGAAACAGGTGAAATTGAAGATAGCTCGCTTCAGAGGGCAGTGGAGAAATACCTTAAAACCACAAGGAGGCATGAGAAATGTTTAGTTTAGATGAAAGACAGGCCAAAAATTCCAATCTTCTAGAAGTAAAAGTAAAAAACTATGGCGAGTGCAGCTTCTGCCAGGAGGAAGAAAACAAAGACAACCTTAAAATTCCCTGGAGTATTTTTGCTCAGTGGTTGTATATCCTGCAACGTATGGGAAGCAAGGAATGGGGAGCAGTGTTTTGGGTTAAGGATAATGCTATTACAGGCTTTAAGCTTCCTAAGCAAAGGGTAAGCTCAGCTGAGTGCGAATTTCAGGAAGACTTGGGAGGCGAGGGGATACTGCATTCGCACCACCAGATGGGCGCGTTTCATTCAAGCCAAGATGACCACCATGCCAGAAACCTCTATATCTACAGCATCGTCATCTCAAGCTCAGGCTATGCCGCTACCAAAAGGATAAAACTTCCCTGTAATGGCTTTGGTTACCAAAAGGTAGAGCTGTATCTAACCGGTTGCCCTGAGATAGAGTTTTCCAAGATAACAGAAAAAGAATCCTTTAATCCGCTCGCCACTCAGGAACATAACCAAGAGCAGTTTGATTTTAAGCCAGATAAACTTCCCTGCGATAGGTGCACTACGCAAGACTGCCAGAACTGCGCTTACTTTAGCGTAAATAATACGCCTTGCGATAACTGTGTTAGCTATAAATGCAAGGAGTGTGAGTTAACCAAAAACATGGATATCTCGGAAGTGCTGCCTTTTTGCGACTTTTGCGAGGATTACGGCTTCTGTCCATCCTGCGTGAAGCTGGCGAAATTCATTGCGAATTATCCGCAAGAGAGGAAGCGATACGAGTATCTTTTGGTTAATAAAACTTAATGATGAAAGGGGGTGATGAAGATGATGGAAGTTGCGAGGCTGTACAAGTTTGATAATGGCAGCGCTCTCAAGGCCTTCGCTGATGTGATAATAGGCGAGGTGTTAGTAAAAGGAGTGAGAATAATCGAGGGCAACAACGGGTTATTTGTAACGATGCCGAAATCACAGGGAAAGGATGGGAAGTGGTATCCGACTGTTGCATTGGTAGACAAGTCAATGCAGGGTGAGCTGCAAAGCATCGTGCTTGAGGCATATCAGGTTTAGCAGAAAGGAGAAAAGAAGTTGCTGGTAATCTCAAAATCAGCCCCTACGAGGGTGAGACACCCTTCTCACTTGTTTTATTCATGGACAAGGACATCAGCGGGGAAAAGCTACTCTTAACACCATTACTAACACTATCACCAAAAGCCCTAGGCATGGCTATAAAAGGCCCTTTTTTATTTGCTTTCTTCATTAATATTCTTTGCTGAAAAGATATTTAAACTGTTACTCCTTTAAAATTAAAACAAAATTTAGATGGAGGCAAAATGGAAGATAAAAATTTAAACCAATATCAAGGCGAGAAAGAAACAGAACTAAAGATAGGCACCACAAGAGATGGTAGGAGTATCATCTTTAGGGTACCGGGATTTGAAAGACCTTTCTTTAAGCCTGTGGCATACATGGAGAAGGTTATCGAATCTGCTAAAAAAAGACAGGCAAGCGCAGCTGTTGGTATAGAGACAATAAAGAGCTAAAGGTTAAAATGACTAAGGAAGATCTGGAAACAAAAGCAAGGAAGGCAGTTTTGGAAATTAAACAAAGAGTCAACAGAATTTACGACATCTTAAAGGATGTGGGAATGAAGCTGACTCATGTGATTGAGTATAAGTTTGACTACCACACCCTGCCTAAAGGCATTAATTACGAAGAATAACTCGAGCAGTGGACATTTAATATAGATTGCTGAAAAGCCATATAACTGCTGCTGAAATTATGGATTTATGCAACACTGTAAGTTTTGTGGCGAATCCGATGAGAGTAAGCTAATTTTGAGCAGTAGATTCGTAAATGGGAAGGTTGAGCAGGAATTGGTTTGTTTTAGGTGCTTCTGGCGGGATAAGTTTGTGCATGAAGATGGAGACCTACTATCAGAAGAATTACGCGAAAGAGCAGACAATAGAGCAGCGACAGCCAGAAGTCTCCGTCCCTTTAGCTTACGAGACTGAACCAAGCCCGGAAGAGAAGAGAAATATTTTAAAAGATATTTATTCTAGTATTGATTTGTTTGAGAAACTTTTATATGAAACAAAGCAAAAATATTCCAAGAGGTGATGACTTCGACGCCCTGTAGACTTCTGGTCCGGGCGTTGACAGGGCGTAGCAAAGTTTAAAAACCCCCTGTCTCTAGCTACTTCTATGAAATTTGATGTTCATGGACACGAAACAAGGTATAAGAATTGGAAAGAAGAAGTTGTTAAATTAGGGCAAGAAGGATTAACAAGGAAGAACAATGATTTTCTTCTTCAATATATTTTTGATATGGAAGTGGGGGCTAATGTTTCCATTAAGAATAAGAAAGGGCCAAGAAGCTATGCACAGCTTAATAATCTTAGGCAAAGAATCGCATATATTATGAATAAGTTGCAAGAAAAAGGGATTAACGATATAACCAAGGCAACAGAAAAAGAAATTACTCTTTTCTTTAATGATTTGGGCAATGGAACAATAAAAACGTTTAGGGGCAGAAAATATGAATCTGCAGGAGATTATGTCAAAATCTTTAAGGCCTTCTGGAGATGGTGGATGAAGGTTAACAGAAAGGAAGGAAAGGCCATCCCAGACATAACAGAGGATTTAGGAACATCAAAGGCAGAGCCAAGATTTGTTTCTATTAGCAAGGAAGAGATAGATAAGATGCTTCCTTACTTTAATGAAAATGAGCAGGTAATTCTTATGTTTGTTTTTGATAGCTTGATCCGCTCTCCTACAGAATTAATGAGCTTGGAGGGAAGGGATGTGTTTAAAAGAGAAGGCGAGGTTTGGGTTAATATAAGGAAAGAGATAAGCAAAACAATTGGCAGAACATTAAACCTGCTTTATTGTGGGGAGGCGTTACTAAAATACATAGAAAGAAATGAAATAAAGCCGGATGGGTATCTCTTTAGGTTTTCCTATCCTGTTTTTACAGAAAAGATTCAGCAGGTTGCAAAGCAGGTTTTTGGCAACAAGATATCAGAGGGGGGAGAATATTACAAGAATATAACTCTCTATGACTTGCGGCATAGCGGGGCTATTCATTTGAGGGTAATTGCCCATAAAACAAAAAAGATAAATCTTGATGCTTTGAGGCAAAGAGGCGGATGGACAGATTTTAAGATGTTAAACTATTATACTAAATTCTTGGGGCTGACAGGTGAAATAGACAAAAATGACTTGCTTGTAGATCAGGATAAATCAAGATTAGAGAAAGAAATAAGCGAATTAAAAAGTGAAAATATTGCTCAACAAGAAAAGGTAAGAGAGTTAGCCTCCGAGATTAAAAAATTGTGGGGGATGTCGGGAAAAATTCGTAATGTCAAGTTGCTGTTAGAAGCGGCTGAGAAGAATAAGATAATCAAAAAGGAGTTTGGGAAATATATTGACGGATTGCCTCCTGAAGAATTAGTATACCCGCGTTGTGTCAGAAAATAATTATGCTGAGAGAAATAAAAAAGAGGAGACTCAAGATTAAAGAAGAAGGCTTACAGGAAGTCTTAAAAAGAGCAACATATTTTTAAGTTAAAAAAGAAATGACAAAAATAAAAGGGTGGAGAGAGATAAGCGCCAGGACATATATGAGCGAAAAGCGGTTGATAAACATAACCGAGATATCTCCTAAAGAGTACATAGTGGTTTTGGTGGAAGGGCTTAGCGCGGAAATATTAAGGCATTTTAAAACAAAACGGTCAGCAATGAGATTTATGTTCAATTATATGAAAATCGCCCAACCTAAAAGAGTTATTTGAATAAGAACTATTATAAAATAGGTAGATTAGAGCTAAAATTGGGTGGTATATTGATATCTAGGTTTAAGATTTGTTATGGAGTTTTACTCTTGTCTTGATTGAGAGGAAAGAATTCTGAGTTGGTGGCGATATTTGGCTATAGCTCGGCGGGAGATAGAGATATTTTCTAGTTTTAGAAGATCTACAATTTGTTGGTCAGTTAAAGGATTTTCTTTGTTTTCGTTTTCTATTAACTCTTTTATCTTTGATTTGATTGCTTTGGACGAATAAAACTCTCCATTTTCTTGTTTCACCCCGGAACTTAAAAAATGTCGCAATTCAAAGATACCATCGGGAGTTTGCAGGTATTTATTATTGACAGTCCTGCTCACCGTGGATTTGTGTTTATCTACCAAATGAGCAATTTGTGATAAAGTCATAGGTTTAAGATTTTGCATTCCATTATCCAGAAAATCCTTTTGGATATAAACAATAGCTTCGGCTACCTTTTTTATTGTTTCTTTTCGGTTATTTATGGCATTAATCAAAAATTTAGCTGCTCCAAGCCTTTCTTTTAAGTACTCTTTAGTATCTTCGGCAATATCTTCTTGCCTTAGCATTCTTTTATATTTAGGATTAAGGTTTAAAGAAGGCAATTCCCAATCATTAAGCATGACCTCATACTTATCATTATTTCTTTTTAAAAGGCAATCCGGTATCAAACGCACAGCCTTTTCTGTATTAAAAGAACGGCCGGGTTTTGGTTCTAAGTTGGCAATTTCTTTTATAGCTTCTTTGATTCTTTCTACAGGTACTCTTAATTTCTTAGCAATAAATTCAAATCTTTTCTTTTCTAGGTAAGGAAGATATTTATCTATGATTTGACCTGCTAGCGAATTTTGTTCTCCTTTTGCTTTTATCTGTAATAGAAGGCATTCCCTTAAGTCTCTTGCACCCACGCCAATAGGATCAAAGGTTTGGATCAATGACAAAACTTTTTGAATTTGCGATGGAGCTGCTTGAGAGACTTTAGCCATTTCCTCAATAGAAATTTTCAGATATCCATCGTCATTGACATTCTCTATAATAAACTCCCCTATTTTGCGTTCATCTTCGATATTAGCAAGTAAATGTAGCTGTTTTGAGAGGTGTTCTTGAAGGCTCACAGGATTGGTGATAAGGCTTTCTCGGTAATTTTGTTTTTCTTCATCTTCATCAGAATTATAATTTAAATCAGATTCGGCTTCATTAGTAGGCGCTTCCAATTTTTCTATCTCTAACAAAGGATTCTCTTCTACTTGTTTTGCTACGAATTCCTTTAATTTAACCAGAGGCATTTGTAATAGGTTGATGGATAGACGCATCTGGGGAGTTAATCTGAATTTATAGGTTAGTTTATTAGCGGGTTTTAGTTCTAATTGCATATTTAATGAGCACCTGACTTATGTCGCATTCTGTGTTCCATAAGTCATATTATACACAGACTGAGTAAAGAGGCAAGGCAAAAGTTAATTATTGACTAGTATAGTATGATGTAGTATAATCCCTTATATTATTAGAGCGTTAGTTAAAGTTTTTAACCAGGAGGAGTCTTTGCAATGGAAAACTTAATGGATATTCAACAGGTGGCAGAATATTTACAGATGAACAAAATGACGGTCTATAAACTTGCCCGAGGAGGCAAAATCCCCGCCTTTAAGGTTGCCAGTGAGTGGCGGTTTAAGAAGGAACTGATCGATCAATGGTTAATGAATCAACTGAAAGGCAAACCAGGTTTAGAAAAGCTTGGCGCTGAGATGAAATTGAGCCACGAAAAGACAGTTTTAGTGGTTGATGACGAAGATGTAATCCGGGATTTTTTTATCCGCACTCTTGCCGGATACAAGGTGCTCACCGCATCGAGTGGAGAGGAAGCGCTTAATATAATAAGGAAGGACAGGCCGGATTTAGTCCTCTTGGATATAAAAATGCCGGGAATCGACGGAATTGAAACCTTAAGGAAAATTAAAGAGATTGATAGAAACATCGTGGTGATAATGCTCAGTGCCTTCTCAACATTAGAGACTAATATTACCGCTGCCCGTTTAGGCGCCTACACTTCCATTGCCAAACCTTTTGATTTGGAAGAAATGAAATCAATAATCAAGGTTGCCATGGTCAGCGAGGCTGAACCCAAAAAAACCAAAGCGCATTTGAATACACCGAAAAAGACAAGAAAGAAGTAGCCCTTCCCTCAAAAACCAACCGCGTTAGAAAAATCTTTCCATGGTTACCTATATAAGATCCTTCGGCACATTGCCTTAAGAATCAAGGAAAAGTCTCATTAATGAAACTTTTCCTTGACAAATAGCTACATAATATTATAAAATAGTAGTCTGTTTTTTAACTTAAATATAATATAGTATAATCTGGTATTATATAGGTAAGGGAATACCCAAGATTTAATCAATATTAACTGTTTAGAGGAGCTGGAGCGCTTCAGAAAGGCAACCGTAGAGCGCGAATTCAGGATGAAGGAATTGTACGATGAGATAGAACGGCTCAAGGCAGAAAAGGGAAAATAAGCTATAAATGAGAGGGAAGATGCGTTATTTAAGGCTGGGCGCGGTTTTGGTTTATTCATTGCTCATAGTTCATAGTTTGTTGTTCATAGTTTTTGCGGATGAAGGTATAAGCAAGGCAGAAGCTGCCAAGCAGAAACCAGCAACGGGAAAAAAGGCATTCTTTGCAGAGCTTAAGGACAAGGTAAAAATCACCGGCAGCCTTTATGAGTACTTCATCTACCAGAAGAATGTTTATTTCAACCGGGATAAGAAGGATAGCTTTCTTGAGACCACAGCTAGGGTGGGGGCAAAGGTTTCACCATTTGAGAATCTGGATTTTGATTTTGGGCTAATCGGTGAGCAGGTAGCCGGTGATGCCAATGAGTATACAATTTTAAAGAATCACGACTTAATCACCAAGCTTGAATTTGCCAATTTCACCGCCAAGAAATTATTTGATTTGCCTCTGGATATAATTGTCGGCCGGCAGAATATTGAATTTGGCGACGGGCTGCTTATTTATGATTTCTATTCTGATAAAGGGGCGGTCTGGACCGGTTCCATGCGCAGCCTCTACGCCTTCAGGGCCATTGCCAACCCTAATCCGGAGTTGACCATAGATGTTTTTTCCGGACAAGTAGATAAGAGCTTTTTAAGTTACGAAACTTATTTAAAAGACCTTACTACCTACAGGGGAATAAGGAATGTCTCCGGAGCAAATGTGCATTATGACGCTAAAAAGCTTGGCCTGTGGGATTTTGGCCTATTTTATAAATACGATAAATCTTTACTCAAAAGCAATACTTTGGCGGCATCCATCAGGAGTTCTTATAACGTACCATTTCTTACTCCTCTGACACTTGAAGGAGAGCTGGTGCCGGAGTGGGGAACTACTAAGGCTAAAGATGGCGCCTTAAGCGATACAAAACAACGCCGCCGGGCTGTTGGCGGCCACCTTGACGTTATTTATAGTTTCAAGGAAAAACTCTTTTCTCCATATTTAAAAGCCGGCTACTGCTATTTTCCCGGCGATAACCCGAACACAAAAAGGAATGAGGCGTTTGACCCGATGTTCTACGGATTCCGGGATTGGGGAAAGTGGTTCATAGGCAGTATCAACGGTTTTAATTTATTCCATACCAACCAACGCACCGCCTTTTTTGAGGCTGGGATGAGCCCGACAAAGGCCACATTATTAAGGTTGATGTATTATGATCTTTCTTTAGACAGGGAAAATAACGCTGATAGCGGTAAGCGGTTTTCCCGTGAAGTCAACTTGATTTTTGACTGGTTTCCCAATGATTATTTCTTCTGCGGCGCGGAATTCGGGTATGCACATCCTTTGAAGGCAGGCCGCGCATATGCCGGCTCTGATGACAATGTTATGGAAGTAGTCAGTTGGATAGGGTTGAAGTTTTAGATGACGGAGGTAAGGGCAATGAGACGAATGATAGTGTTAATGATATGCTCTGTTCTGATAGGGATGACAGGCTGTGCCAAGAGGCCCGAGGCAAAGCCGCCGATAAAAATCGCCATCAATTCCTGGGCAGGTCACGCCCATGCCTATGTTGCCAAGGAAAAGGGTTATTTTGAAAAGAACGGCGCGCGGGTTGAGCTTGTATTTGAAAAAGATTATGCCCCATGCAGGCAGCGTTATATTGACGGCAAGGTGGACGGCATTTTTGGAGTCTACTCCGATGCTATCCTAATGAGTTCCGAAGGCATATCCTCACGCGTAGTCTATGTAGGGGACTATTGCATCAGCGCCGACGTGATTGTAGGTAAACCGGAATTCAAGGATCTATCCGGTTTAAAAGGAAAGAAGGTCGGCATTGATAGCGTAAATAACTTTTCGCATCTCTTTGTGCTTGCGGCCCTTGAAAAGTCGGGCGTAAAAGAGCAAGAGGTGCGTTTTGAAATTGTGCCGGCACAGGAGGTTTTAAAGGCGCTTGAGGAGGGAAGAATAGACGCCGGCCATACCTGGGAGCCGGCAAAGACCGCCGCCATAAAAAAGGGTTATAAAGTCCTGGCAGAAGCCCAATATGTGCCGGGTTTAATCACCGATGTCTTGGTTTTTAACGCCAGGGTGATAAAGAAAAGGCCTGGCGAGATAAAGGCGATTGTAAAATCATTGTTAGAGGCAAGGGATTTTCTTTATGCCCATAAAGAAGAAGCAATAAGGATTATGGCAAGAAATGAGGATATGTCTGAGGCCGAAATGCAGGAGGGTATAAGGGGGGTTCATCATCCGAATTTAAAAGAAAACCTTAAGGCCATGCAGAGAAGCACAGATACTACCTCTTTATACGGCTCAGGTGCGATAATCTGCGAATTCTATCTGAAGAGAGGGCAGTTATCATCTCTTCCGGATTTGGATAAGATAATCGAGCCGAGATTTGTTGAGGAATTGGGAAAATAAATGAAATTCGCCCCTAAATTAACAGCCCTATTCAT
>Ga0315294_10000057_pt1 | contig 105464 bp, 101 predicted proteins | sample YL17G13_40_MG_FD_203626 | JGI IMG/M metagenome (GOLD analysis project Ga0315294, IMG submission 203626) | Sediment microbial communities from Yellowstone Lake, YNP, Wyoming, USA - YL17G13_40 | ecosystem: Environmental > Aquatic > Freshwater > Lake > Sediment | place: USA: Wyoming | collected...
TATTACCAACATCACAACCAAGTAGGTTAGTTAAGCAAAAATATGATACACTTGATAGACTATGTTTAGCTGATATAGCCACAAAAAGAACTGAATATAAAAGATTTAACATCTACATCACTTCTGATGAAGAAATTAAAGAAGGTGATTGGTTTATTACAGACAAAAACACAATTTGTAAATGTGTTAGAGTAGATTGGAAATATGCTTACTCTATTGAAGCAGGAAGTAGAAGTAAAAACAATTGTAAAAAAATCATCCTAACAACAGACCAAGACCTTATCAAAGATGGCGTAGAAGTTATTAACGATGATTTTTTAGAATGGTTTGTGAAAAATCCAAGTTGTGAGGAAGTTGTTATAGACTTTGATTACAATTCTTACAAATTAGGTAAGTCAAAATCTAAATGCTACAAAATCATCATTCCAAAAGAAGAACCTACTCTTAAAGAACTGTATTTAAAAAATAATCCTGAAAGAAATATTGTTATAGAAGAAAGAGTTAATAATTTTATGAAACAATTAGAACCTAAACAAGAAACAATTGAAGAAGCTTCTGAAAATTATAGTAAAACATTTATAGAAGATGATGGAACAGCAGAAGTAGATTTTATAGCAGGTGCTAAATGGCAAGCTAAAAGAAGTTATAGTGAAGAAGAAGTTTTAGAAATATTAAAACATCATACCTCTTATTTTGAAAGTTTTATATATCAATATATTGATAAAAATGATATGGAAGAAAATAAAGAATGGTTTGAACAATTTAAAAAGAAATAAGATGAAAACAACAGAAATAAAAGATTTAGCATATTGGAAAGCAAATGCGGAAGAAGATTATTTACAAGTTCCAATTAGTGTATTAAAATATATTTCTCAATTAGAACAACAAGAAAAAAGTTATAGTGAGGAAGAAGTTGAATTAATTGCTAATGAAATGGTTAATTGGGCAATTGATAATATTGGCAATACAAACCCTCAAAGTGGTAAAAAGTTTGATGAGGTTATGGCAAAATTTAAAAATAAATAAAAATGAAAAAAGTATTAATAATGAAAAACAATAAATTATGAGTGGAGGACACTGGGAATACTTGCAGTATAGGTTTACAGATGTATCTAATGATATAGAAAAACTTATAGAAAATAATGGTAAGCAAAAGAGCGCCGAGGAAATAAAAGAAAATCATTGGCATGATGATGATTGGTATAATAAGTACCCTGAGGATAGGTATCATTATGAATACCCTAAAGAAGTAATCGAAGAGTTTAGAATAGGTGCTAATATAATTAAGTTAGCCCAAATCTATATGCATCGTATAGACTGGTTATTATCTGGTGATGATGGAGAAGAACAATTTTTAATAAGATTAAAAAAAGAATTAGAAAACAAATAAGATATGGAGACATTTGGAGCACTTGCAGGAATAGCATTAATTATATTAGCAGTATCTATTCTATTTAATGGTGGTATCACAATAACAATTAAAAAGAAATAAGAGTTATGGAAAAAGGAAATACATACACAGAAAATGAGTTAGAAGAAAAAGCTCATCTTGAAGAAGAAATAAGATTTATCCTTAACCTAGACTATATATCTAATGTTTCAGTTACAGTAGGTAATATGTTAATAAAAAGATGGAAACAATTAGTAGAATGGAAAGAAGATGATACCCCTCCTCATGAAACAACCTAAGAAAAAAGAATCTGTTATACCTGAGTATACTATTGGTCAAGTAATAAGACATACTAAATGGGGTACAGGAGAAGTTATCAATGTTATTCCTGGCGAAGCAATAAAAGTACAATTTGGTAAAACACAAAGAATACTTTTGTTACAATACAATAAAACTACAATATTATGAGTGCATATGTATTTAGTGATCCACATTTTCATCATGAAAATATGGCAAAACATCGAGGTTTTTCTTGTGCAGAAGAAATGAATGAACACATTGTAAAGAACTGGAATAACTATGTATCAAAAAGAGATGCAGTGTATCTACTAGGTGATATTACAATGGAAAAAAATAACTACGCAATTCTTGATAGACTCAACGGTGTTATAAACGTAGTTCTGGGAAACCATGACCAGCGTCAACATGTTAAATATCTTGCAGAACATGTAAATTCAGTAGCAGGAATGATTGACTATAAAGACAAGTGTATACTAACACACTGTCCAGTGCATCCAAGTCAGTTAGCATTCAGATATTCATATAATATTCATGGACATGTTCATGAAAACAGTATTGATGATGAAAGATACGTTAACGTGTGTGCAGAAGTTATTGATTACAGACCTAGATTAATAATGAACTTGGTTCCTTATATGTAAATGTATGAGAAAAAGAATCCCTTACAGAAAAAAAACCAGAAAAGAAAAATCAGTTATGCAAAAGTATTTTGAACATGCGTTAATTGCAGATGTTAAGTATGGTTTGTTAAAACCTGCTAAAAAACTAGTAGAATATTGTAAAGAAAATGACAAAATCATCATTAAAGAACATGATGTAAAACATGTGCAAGATCATCTTACACCTGACTTTTTTAAATCTAAAATAGAAATTAAAAACTTTATTAGTTATGAACTACGAGGAGCATATTAAGAATTTTAAAGTAGCAAATACAGAGTTAATGTCATATTTGCTAAGTAAACAAGGAGGTTTTGCACCTATGGTAACAGTTCTTGTGAAAAAGAATGAAGAGGTTAATGTTATGGCAATTCCTATTCCAGAACAGTTTTTAGATTCAGAACTTTCAAAAGACATGTTGGCAAAAACATTACCAAGTTTGTTTGATCATGTTGTAAAACAAGGTATGGAACCTATGTGTTTTTCATTTTCATCTGAAGCGTGGTTACGCAAAACACCAGAAGGTGTAAAAGAACTACCAGATGACTGGAAAGATTTACCTAAAATAGAATGTTTAATTTCTACTTATGAATCTAAAAATGATTCATCAATGGATATACACGAGATTGTAAGAGAAGGTAAGCTTGCAAATGAAAATGGTGAATTAATTGACGCAATTGTATTAAAACCTTATGATACAGGTGAAAAACAACTTGTATCCATAGAAGGCAGATTTACAGGATTATTTGATAATTATTTAAAAAGTAAAAAAGATGAACAAACAGATTGTTAGTGTAAATTTTGATTTTTCAGAAAAGTATATAGATAGTAGTTTTAGAACATTACATGCAACAGTAAGATTGAGTATAGATGTAAAAAGTAAATCTTTTAACATTACACCAAATGAAACAAAACAAGATTTTGTGTTTATTAATACTTCAAAACATAATTGGCAAATGTGGATTGCAATAGCAAAAGCAATTCAAACAGCAACTGAGTTTGGAGTACAGTTTTTAGAAGATGTTGATTTAAAAGTATAAACAATGGCACATCATAGTGAAGATTTAGTAGGTAAACGTGTAGAGTTAATATACATGAATGACAATCAAGCACCTGAACCTGGTACAAAAGGTACAGTTACAAAAATAGATGGCATAGGTACAATACATGTCAACTGGGATAATGGTAGTTCTCTTGGATTGATTAAAGATGAAGATATATTTAAAGTAATACACGATGAGTAATTTTAAAAAACTAGTTGTACTTGATCATGGTGAACAAACTGTTACAGTATATTCTTATGATGAAGATATATGGGAATCTCCTGAAGATTTTACAGATGAAGATGGCAATTGTTTACTAGACAGCAACTGTCAATGGATGGTTGTAAAAAATCTTAATATAAAAATAGTATGATTATAACAATTTAAAATTAAAAGATTATGTCGCACCCTTTATATCATAGTATAAGCAGCGTTAAGAAATTTGGCGGAAAAATTGATGATTACATTTGCTTGCATTCGTGGTTCGATGAGACCAAGAAGCACTATCCAGACATGCGTCATAGAGCATTACGACATCATTCAGAAGGTATTTTCTGGTGTGAAGAGAAGTTTGGCACTTATATCATTAACTCTGAAGGAAAAATGGTTCCTGTAAGAGCACTTGGTGAGCAGCATATTATGGAAGATATTGGTTTTATTCCAACTATTAAAGATTACCTTGACAACATGACTCAAGTAAACTGGATGTATAAACCAGGTGAAGGTCGAAAAGTATTAAAAGCAATACAAGAAGAAAAATTAGATAATGTATTTAGTAACAAAGCAAAATTAGAAAATCATGAGTAAAACACTTAGTATAAAAGAGATTGTTGCATGGTGTGACAAACAAACTGAAGAAGGTAAATTACTTGAACTTTGCTGGGAAGGTGGAGGTGACTCTGGATGGGCATTCTTTAAGATTGATGGTGACAATGCTGAGACAGAAGAAACAACTGCATTAGTAGACATGATCTATAATGAACTTGACTATGGTTCATGGGCAGGTGAATTTTCTGCAAATGGTAGAGCAACATATGATCCAATGACTAAATGTTTTGAAGGTATTGATCACTATTCAGAAGATGATTTCGATACACTTACATTGGCAGAACCAATTCAAGTGCTTATTCCAAAATCATTAGGTTTTGACAGTATTGAATATAATATTAAAGGAGATGATAGTGATGAAGTGAGAGTAGAAATTACTTTTAATATTGTAAATGGTTTTATTAGACCAGAATTACATGAACTTGAAGAAAAAATGTCAAAAGAAATTAAAGAAGAACTCAACAATGTATTTGAAAACATTGATGTAAACTACTTTAATACACATGTGTTTGTAGAAAGACATGAAATGAACATGCAAAATGATAATGTTGTGTTTCAAATTAATCACGTTGAATATTTAACATGGAATAGTCAAAAAAATACAATATGTTTAGATTTACAAGAACGATTAGAAAACGAAAAAGAAAATGAATAAATTTGAAAATTATACATTCACAGTAAGGAATGTAAGAGGTGTATCATTAGATGAAGCACTAAGATTGTGGAAAACAACATACTCTTCTTTTAACGAGTTTCTGAAAAATGTGATTATCTATGAATCACTTGAAGAATTTGGCGATTACGTGTCAACTATATGGTCTGACATTAAAACTATTGAAGTATCAGAAGCGTTTGAACAGATTAATACAGAAAGAAGAAGATTGTATTTTGACATAATAGGTGTAGATAATGTCTTTGAAAGTGTAGATCCTGATCTAATAGACATGAAAAGCATCGCGTTAAACAACAGAAGATGGGATGCTGATGGAAAAGAATATCTACAAACAGGTATTGACACCTATAAACTTTACAAAATTGATAGTTACAAGTTATTTGGTAGTACCATCAGTGAGTGGCAACGCAAAAACAGTGCTGTATATGCAGTAAACTGTACTTGTACTTCAACTGGTAAAAGTTATTGGTTGTATGTACCACGTGAGGTAGGAATAAAAGAATCTGCGTTAGAAGCAATCGCATGGACTTGCAGAATTGGTATTACCAATCCAAAAGCAATTTACAGACAAGGTGATATTTTTATTGTTGCTGCAAATGCAGACTCAGAAGAATGTACACCATATCATTTAGACTATGCAACATACAGTAAACTAATCCAATCTCAAACATAATGGCAACACAACTAAAATCCAATCGAATTGTACTAGCATTAGGTGATTTTGCTAATACACATGCAGTTGTTTCTGACAAACAAATGCAGTATGAACACTTAGACAACAGTGTTATTAAATTTAACGTTGCAAAAGAAGCAACTATTACACATGAGGAACATGATATAATCAAAATTCCTGGTGATGTATATTATAAATTCAATCAACTTGAGTTTAATCCATTTAATAATACAGTATCATTTGTATTTGATTAAGTAATTAGTAACGCGGATTCAAATATTTATTATAGCGAATCCGTGTTACTTTTTAAAATTTTTTGTAATATTGTAAAAAAAACCATGATGCACATTATTGTACTTTTATTGATAATTTTATTATTTATAGTGTTCATAGTACTTGAAATATGTACTGTATCCTATACTTTTATATTTGATTTTGTTAAAGGTTTTGTAATTGGCGCTCTTTACAATGAAGATGAATATCCAGAAGAAAATTTAGTAGAACACGTCATACAAATTGGATTGGTGTTTTGTACTTTTTCTTTCATTTGGGAAACAAATAATAACAATAATTCAAATAATAATTATGCAAGTTAAAATAAAAAAACTACACGATTTAGTAGAAATACTTACTTACGCAAAAGAAGGAGACGCTGGAATGGATCTTACAGCAGTTAAAATTGAAAAAGATGCATATGGTAATGCAGTGATTTACACAGGATTAGCATTAGAAATTCCAAAAGGATATGTTGGATTAGTTTTTCCTAGAAGTAGTATATCAAAATACGACATGCATTTACGAAATAGTGTTGGTGTTATTGATAGTGGTTACAGAGGAGAAATTATGCTAAAGTTTAGTTTCTTGGAAGATGGTAATCTGTATCAAATGGGTGACAAGGTTGCTCAATTAATTATAATGCCTTATCCTCAAATTACTTTTGAAGAAGTTGATGAATTATCAGAAACAGAAAGAGGAGAAGGTGGTTTTGGATCAACTACAATGCAAGATGAAGTTACAACTAATTTGTAACATATCAGAAGATTTTGGAGCAGGTTTTTTTATTATGAAAGAACCTGTTTTATCATCTACTTGTTACAGCGTGTATGTAAAAATACTTTGGTTTAAAATTGGTTTTGGTATAAAATATGGAAACAAATTATGATACAGGACAAATAGAAATTGTTGGTCCATACGGTAGAGTTTTTTTATATACACATAAAACTGCAAGCGATTTAATCAATGTTGTTAGTGATGTTTTGTGCAGAGTAGTAAGATGGGATGATCCTGATTATCTTGCAAGAATGATTTTTTGCAGAATGATTCCTAAAAGCAAATGGGATAGTGAATTAGGATTTGGTATTGGTACTCAAATGTACAAAGATGTCAATATATTAATAACACTTGATACTGTTCATGCTACAGTTAAAATATTTTCTTATTTTGATACAAGTGCTACACGCGGTGTAGCAATGTCTTTTGCAGATTTTATAAATAAATATGCAGATAATGCTAATTTATAAAAGTAATAGAAAATAAAGTTAAGTCATAGCGTTATAGTCGAAAAAACTTTTTCATAAATATCAATTTGTCATTTTTAGTGAAAAATATGTATTATTTTAGTACGTAAAATTAATAATCAACTAAAATGATATACCAGTTGCCCAATGGTAAAAGTATAGAAATGTCAATAGAACAGTATTTAAGAATGTCTGATGATGAACTTAAAAACATGGTTGCTTACAATTTTGGTGAAGAATTTAATGATCCTTTTATTTTTAGTGTATTAAGACACGGTCTTGCAAAAGAAGACGTTGAAGAAGAATTAGAAAATGATTTTTCTGAAGAAGAAATAGAAGATCTACTAGATGTTGCACCAGAAGATAAGATATTTGATGAAGACTATATTGACTACGATAATTTAGAACAATAAATGATTCAAGTAAAAAAAAAGGTTTGTGATAGTTGTAAAACAGAACAAATCATATGGAAAAACCACAATGGCAATAAGTGTTGCAGACAGTGTTGGTTAAAGGAACACTTGTCACCACTTCTTAAAAAACTACCAAAACCTATTAAACCAAAATCTGACAAAAAAAGTATACAAGATCAATTATATACTGTTTTGAGAAACAAGTTTTTTCAAAATGATAATAACAAGTCTTGTAAAGCAAAATTACAAGGGTGTATGTTAATTGCTTGTGACGTACATCATTTATATTCAGGTAGCAGTAGATCAGAACATTACTTAAATGTAAAAGAATGGATACCAGTTTGTAGAAACTGCCATTCTGTAATTCATAATAAAATGACAAAAGAAGAACTTATTAGTTTGAATTTAAAAAAAATATGATGTATATTTGTAGTATAATACTAAAGATATGCATCATAATAATTTTTATGTTTATTTACACAGACGTTTAGATACAAATGAAATATTTTATGTTGGAATTGGTAAAACACCACCTCCACATAAAGTTTGGAAACATAACACAAAATATTCCAGAGCTTTTGAAAAAACTAAAAGAACTCAATTTTGGAAAAATATTATTTGTAAAACAGATTATTTTGTTGAAATATATTTTGAATCTGAAAGTGAAGCAGAAGTTAAATTAAAAGAACAAGAGTTAATATTGTTATATGGTAGAAAATGTTGTGACAAAAATGGAACTCTTGTTAATTTTACATCAGGTGGTGACAGAAATGATGGTCCTAAAAATTATAACATAAAGATTATTCAAAAAGATCTAAACAATAATGTTGTAAAAATATGGGAACAACTAAAAGATATTGAATTAGAATTAGGTTATTTAAAAACTAATATTGTAAAATGTTGTAGAAAAAAACAAATTACAGCGTATGGATATTTTTGGGAATATGATAATGAATTGTATAAAGATAAATATTCTAGTACAGCAAGAAAAAAAACAACAAACAATGGTGTGGGAATTGAACTTTTTGACAAAAATAATAAGTTATTAAAAACTTTTAGATCACAACAAGAAGTTGCTGATTACTTAAATATACACAGAACAACTGTTAACAGGTATTTAAACAATAAAAACAATAAAAATAAATACTTTACATTAAAGTATAGAAAATGGTAAAATTTTAAAAAACAAAGAAAATGGATAACAAGAAGTTTGTTGGTTATTACATCATTGGCGCGTACAATGAAGAAGAAGCACAGAAAGGTGCTGGATTATTATTATGGTCACAACAAAAACCAAATTGTGTGACAAAATTCTTTAGTAAATTATTGTTAAATATCTACTGGATTGATAAAGAAAATTACACACCGGTAGAAAAGGTATTACAAGTAAGTAAAGCTGAGTTTCCTAAACATAGAGTTTACAAAAAGAAAAAAACTGATGAAACAAAATAAACGAGAAGAAATCCAGAGTGAAGCACTTGCTGCTACACAAGGAATCAATCGTTGTACATTAGGTGTCAGTATTGGTGTTGGTAAAACTTACATAGGTTTACAACACATGCAAAAAGAGTTTGATAATGGTGCAAGAAACTTTATGGTTGTTGCACCAAAACTTTCTATATTTACTTCATGGAAAGATGATGCACTAAAGTTTGGTGTAGAACATTTGTTACCTTGTATTACATTTACTACATACTTATCGTTGACAAAACAAAATGTAGCATACGATTGTTTGTATTTAGATGAGTGTCATAACTTACTGTATACTCACGAAAATTATCTTCTTTTCTATCATGGTAAGATTGTAGGTCTTTCTGGTACACCTCCTCGTCATGCTATTTCAGAAAAAGGTATAATGGTTAGTAGATATTGTCCTATTGTGTATTCGTACATAACAGATGATGCTATTGATGATAACATACTTAATGATTATCGTATTATAGTACATTTATTACCATTATCAACCTATAAAAACTTTAAAGTTTCTACTAAAGCAGGTGGGGGATTCATGACTTCAGAAAAAGATCATTATACTTACTGGACAAGTAGAATAGAAAAAGAGTTTTCTATTGGTTCTAAACAAAAATTACGCATCATGCGCATGCAAGGACTAATGCAATATCCTACAAAAGAAAGATACGCAAAAAAGTTACTTGAAAATCTAGATGACAAGTGCATAGTGTTTTGTAATAACACTGATCAAGCTGATCGTGTTTGTGACAACAGTTACCATAGTAAGAATGTAAACAGCGAGGATAACCTCAATGCATTTAAACAAGGATTGTTTAACTGTCTGTCATCAGTGCAGCAACTAAATGAAGGTGTAAACATTCCAAATTTAAAGTATGGAATAATATTACACGCATATAGTAACGAACGTAAGAGTAATCAACGTATTGGTAGATTACTGCGACTTAATCCAGATCAAGAATCAATTATACATATTCTTGCATATAAAGACACTGTTGATACTGAATGGGTATTGAGTGCGTTAAGTGATTTAGATCAATCAAAAATAACATGGAAAGATGCAGAATATAACAGTTAAATTTGGTAAACATAATGGTGAACTAAAACCATTAACTCCTGAAGATGGCGCAAAATTCTTTGAATTTAGAAGACAATTGTCTGAAGGAGAAACAGTAGAATATTATATTACAAAAATTACTGACGAAAATGACCATACACTAGGTCAATTGGCAAAAGTGCATGCTATGATTAAAGAATTAGCAAGAGAAACAGGACATGGTTTTCAAGAAATGAAAGATACTGTAAAAGAAAAAGCAGGACTTGTCGATCCTGCTTCTAAAGAATATAAAAGTTTTTCTGTATGTTCTAAAAAAGAATTGTCTGACGCAATTCAAGTGTGCATTGAAATTGGTTCACTAGTAGGATACTACTTTTGAGTTTCTTCAGCAACTGGTTCTTGAGACATTCTTTCTTCATTCAGTTTCTTCAGTTCTTCAGGAGATACTGATTTAGTAAAACCTTCAGTTTTTGCATTTTTTTGAAACTCTGACAAAATGATTAACAAAGTTTCAACATGAAAATCTTCTTCACTGTCAATTGTTTGTAGTTTTACTTTTTCAAGAAACTTTTCAATTTCTTCAGGTTTTTTATCTTTTATCATAGAAAGATAAATCATTTGTAATCTTTGAAAAAAGGTTGTACTTATTTTAATATTTACAATCGCTTTTTTATCAATAACCTCAATTTGTTGAGGTGGTACTACAGGAGCTTTGTCTGCTTTTGTTTTTGCCATTACGTTATAATTAATTAATTAATACACAAATATATACAAAATGTCCAACATACCAAATAAATTATTACCAGAAGAGTACGCTACTAAGATGTACGAGATGTTGAAACCTTCTGGTTGGCACAATGTTCTAAAAGGATTTTTACTATCAGAAGATTTTGTACACATTATAAAAGTACTTGAAAATTGTGTTGCAGATGGTCTAAGATTTACTCCACCATTGAAACAAGTCTTTAGAGCATTTATGGAATGTCCTTTTGATAGTACCAATGTGATAATGGTAGGACAGGATCCTTATCCAAATTTAGGTATTGCCGATGGTATTGCTTTTTCATGTGGTAACACTAAAAAACCAGAGGCATCACTACGTTATATATTTAAAAATATAAACAAAACTGTTTACGATGACAAGAAAGATGTATTAGCATTTGATCCAGACTTATCAAGATGGTCACAACAAGGAGTACTTATGTTAAATACATCACTTACAACAGAAATTGGTAAAATTGGTAAACACATTCCTATATGGGATCCTTTTAACAAGTATCTTATAGATATGCTTAACGCAAATGACAAAGATTATGTGTGGGTGCTGATGGGTAAACAAGCACAATCTAATGAAGATTTGATTGATAACATACTCTGTAACACGCAGATACTAAAATGTTCACACCCAGCATCAGCAGCATATCAAAAAGCATCTGAATGGAATAGTAATGACATTTTTAATCAAGTAAATGACGCATTACAGTTGACAAATAAACCAAAAATAGTTTGGTAAATACTTGCGTAACTTTCAAAAGTTTACTATATTCGTATTTTAATTTAAACTTTATATATTTATTTCCATGGGTGATGAACCAAAAAAAATAGAATGGAAACAATATGGTGAAGTGATGGATGAAGGTATAGTATACATTCACTCAAGAGCAAGTGGAAGTATAAAATCTTTAAAAACTCAATGGAAACAGTTTAATAAAATTGGACTGAACGGTATTGAGTGGCAATCACTATATGTTATTGCTGCAAGACCAGGAGTTGGTAAAACTCTTATTGCAGCATCTTTAACACGAGAATTACAGCGTTTGAATCCTGAACAGGAGTTTGCTGTACTGCATTTTCAATTTGAGATGCTTGGAAGAAACATGGCGTTGCGTGAGTTATCAGCAACCAGTGGGTTAAATATTAGATATTTACAATCTGCACAAGATGATGGAATGCCTCCATTGACAAGTGCTGATTTTAATAAGTTAAAAGATTATGCGAGTAAACAAAAAACAAGAAAAGAATACATCATTGATACTGCATTAACAGTAAATGAAATGCGTAGTGCTATTTTTAGTTTCTACAACACAATGAAAAAACCTTTTGTTATTACGTTAGACCATACTCTTTTGGTTAAACAATCTGGTAGTGAGAACAATAAGCAAGCAACCTTGCAAAATCTTGCTATCATGATGACAGAAATGAAAAATAAATTGCCAGTAACTTTCATTATACTGACGCAATTGAATAGAGATATTGACGATCCAGAACGTCAGAAACCGACAGGAAGAGGCGAAGGTCACTATCCTACTGAGTCTGATGTTTATGGTAGCGACTTCTTACTTCAATGTGCAGACGTTATGATTGCTTTTAACAGACCAGCAAAGTATAACTTAGGACTTTATGGACCAAACAAGTATATCATAGATGACAAGTTCTTATTGGCAATGCATATTTTGAAGAATCGTTTTGGTGAAGTGGGAATACAATGGTATAGAGCAGAATATGCAAAAATGACCATTGTGGAAGCACCTACTCCATCAACACGAATAATTAGTAGTTCGTAAAGTTAAATGTAAAAAATGTAAAATTAAAAAATGTAATTAGTATGTCAACAACAACAAAGAGAAAACACATTAATGAATTAACAGAAGAGTTCAGACCTTTTTGGGAACCTTTGTTTAAAGAAATGGATATTGAAAATCCATTATTTTTTGCAAAATTATGTTACAATGGTAATGAATTTGGAGTACTTCCTGTAGAAACATTGCGTTTCTATGCTGAACAAATTTCTAAAAATCAAGACGTATACGTAGAACTGTTTGATTGGTATGATAAACCATATCATGAAGGAGAACGCGTGTTATACAGATTTAAGAACACACCTGACTGGAGAAATAATCTAGCAGATTATGTAGAAGTTACAAGAAAAAAAGATGGATCAATGCTTCCTTATCCTTCTTATGCTTTTAAACTTACTTCATTTGAAAGATTGAATACTACAAATGTAAAATTTAGTATTCCTGCAACTACAAAAACATCAGAAGAACCAGAACTTTCGCTTCCAAAGTATGGTGAAATTGATAATGAGATTTTTGATGACAATTTTCTCGAAAAAGATGATAATCATTATGCACAAATGACTATTAGAGATATTTATTGTATTGTACAAAATACTCCTATGTCAAACAAAAAGTGGTTAAACAATTTAATAAAAGATGGTAAACAATGGCAAGTACAACAGAAGTAAAAGAAGGTTTGGTATTACCAACTGCAACAGTAAAAGCAGTAATTAAAAGTCCAAAGAATTTGATTATATTTAGTAAACCAAAAACTGGTAAGACAACATTGTTGTCACAATTACCAAATTGTTTATTAATAGATCTAGAAGGTGGTTCTGATTATGTTGACGCAATGAAAATCAAAGCAAATAACATCAAAGAACTTATGGATATAGAAGCTGCTATTATAAAAGCTGGTAAACCATACAAGTATATTGCTTTAGATACTATTACAGCATTAGAAGATATGTGTATTCCATACGCAGAACATTTGTATTCACTGTCCCCTATGGGTTCTAATTGGAAAACAACTGGTAAAGCAAAACATGGTAGTATATTAAATCTTGCTAATGGTGCAGGGTATCCATGGTTGCGTCAAGCATTTAATGATATGACAACAAGAATTAAAAATCTTGCTCCTCATATTATTTTGTGTGGTCACGTAAAAGATACTCTTCTTTCAAAAAATGGAAATGATTTTAGTTCGTTGGATCTTAATCTTACAGGTAAACTGAAAGATATTACCACTTCTAAATCAGATGCCATTGGTTACTTAGTTAGAAAAGATGACAAAAATATCTTGAGTTTTAAGACACAAGATGATATTTTGTGTGGTGCAAGACCAGAACACTTGAGAAACAAGGAGATAATTATTTCTGAAACTCTTGAAGATGGTACTATTATATCACACTGGAATGAAATATTTATAGATTAATTAAAAATTATTACTTAACAAATTAAAATTAGAAAAAATGAAATCATTTAGTTTAAACAATTACACACCATCAGAAGGAAATTACGTATCTAAAATTCTATTACCTGGTACACATAAATGTAAAATTATTGACTTAAAATTGGAAAGACCACCTTATGACAAGGATCAATACAATTTGATTTTTGTATTAGAAGGTGAACCAATGGGTAATGATTTTGAAGGTATCCAGATTAACAGACTAGATCCTTCTAAAGGAAACTATAAAGGTCAGATTGCTTCTGTAAGAAGTGGACAGTTTGGTTTTAAAGACTGGGTATATAAAGGTAAAACTATATCAAGAGATGAATCAATTCAGAATTTTGCAGGAAGTTTCTTGAAACAAATTGGTATGTTAGACAAGTTTAAAGCACTTAATATTCAATGTGATACAATTGAAGAATTAGTAATTGCTATTAAGAATTTTGTATGTAGACCTGACTTCTGGTTGTTTTTTACAATTGGTGGACAAAAATATTACAAAGATGGTTCTGAATATGCAAACTATTCTTTATTTTTACCAAAAAGAACTGAAGGTAAATATGCATATGCATTAACAGAAGATGATGCTACCTTTTTACCATTCAATGAAGCTGTTCATATTTATGAGAAAAAAGTTTCTGATGACAATTCTGAAAGTATCAGTGAATTTTCACCAGCTCCAGTTTCTGAGGATGTTTTTAATCCTGCAAATAGTTCACCTGTTTTTGAAGACAACGTTAGCGACTTGCAACTACCATAATTAAAATGTTTTATTTTTAAGATGAGGGTAGATGTAATGTCTACCCTTTTCATTTTAATATAAAATAGTAATTATGTTTAGTTTAAATAACTATGTTTCTTCACTAGAAGATGTTCCATCAGATTGGATACTTGAACATTATTTACAGTTACCTGAAAAGTTAACAGGTCAAAATGTAAGAATGAAAAGTTTATTTAATCCAGATGATAGAGATCCTTCTATGTATTTGTACTATGTAAAAGGAACTAATACGTACAAGTATAAATGTTTTTCAACAGGTAAATCTGGAAGTCCTTCTGATTTAATGACAAAATTGTGGGGAATTGACTATGGTTCTGCTGTTTCTAAGATCATGCAAGACTATAAAGTTTATTTAAAAACTGGTGTTAAACCAATAAAAAAAAATTTTGTAGAAACTAAATGGATAGTATCTGATTATTTTATCAGAGGCTGGACTAAAGATGATGCAGATTATTGGTTACAGTTCAACATTGGTAGTAAACTGCTTGAACAGTACAATGTGATTCCTATTCGTAGTTATACAATGACTAAGCAAATAGGTAACGTTGATACAAAAGAGATGTTTACTGTACAGAAAAAGAACATTTACATGTACACTACAAAGTACAACGAGATGTACAAAATATATCAACCAAAAAGTGCAACAAAAAAGTTTTTCAAATTAATGGACCACACTCAAGGTATTGATCAGCTAGAAGGTAAGCGATTCATGGTAATTGCATCTTCTCTAAAAGATTGTATGGCAATCAAAAGTATTCCAGGTCTTGACGTTGATGTTATTGCACCAGATAGTGAGAATACAAAACTAGATCCAGAGTTGATAGATGCTCTAAAAAATGATTACGAAGCTGTTGTTACTTATATGGATAGTGACGCTGCAGGTATTGCGAGTATGAAATATTACTTAGAGACTCACAATTTACCATTTTGTTATATATCATTGGAAAAAGACTTTAGTGACATTGTCAAAGTACATGGTATTAAAAAAGCAGTGTATGCTTTTGTTCCAGTTTTAGATAAAGCAATTGCAAAATATAAAGAATTAAATCTAGAATATGTTGACAATAGTGATTTAGTTTACTAGATTTGTAAAAAAATCAAAACTATGAGCAATTGGATTCTTACTAAAAGTAGCAACAAAGTAATTACAAAATTAGAAGATCTACCTGATAATGAACATGTTATAGGTTTTGTTTACAAAATAACACATGTTGAAACTGGTAAGTTTTACATTGGCAAAAAAAGTCTGTTCTCTTCAAGAAAAACAGCAATAAGTAAAAAGGAAAAAGCAACTACTGGTACAAGGAAGCGTGTAAAAACAGTAGTTAAACAATCAAATTGGTTGTCATATTTTGGTAGTTGTAAAGAACTATCTGAAGAAGTGTTAAGAAATGGAGCACATAATTATAAACGCGAAATTCTTGAATTGTGTTGCACTAAGAAATATCTTAATTATTGTGAGTTAGCATATCAAGTAAAAATGGATGTGCTAACAAACAATAGTTATAATGGTAATATATTAGGAAGATACTTTGCAAGAGATATGCAAAATTGTAAATAATGAAAGTAACTAATTTACTACCGACAGTAGCAGAACGTCTACAAAAAGAAGAAGAGTTTTTTGACAAAAATTTTATGATGTCTTATTCAGGTTTGAATAAGTTATTGTACAGTCCTAGATTATTTTACATGCATTATGTATTAGGACAACGTGATGATTCTACTGACAAATTTGCAATAGAGGGTAAACTTATCCACTGTTTGTTTCTAAAACCTGAAGATTTTGACAAAGAATTTGCATTAAGTATTGCTGATGTACCAAGTGATAATCCAAAAACATTATTGGATAGATTATTTGTGCATTATAAAGAACTTAACGCTGCTGGTGATCCACGAGAAAATCTAGAACATTTTGAATATGCAATACTAGATATTCTACAAGATATGAGTTTATATCAGACATTAAAAACTGATAAACAACGTATTGAGAAAATTATCACAGAAAGACATGTTGCTTACTGGGACCACTTAAAAAATGGTCAAGGTAAAATACTTGTAGATCCAGATATATTTGCGCAGTGTACAGCAATTGTAGAAGAAATTAAATCAAAAGATAATGTTATGTCTGTAATGGGGTATAGACCTCAGTTTGGTGATAACATTAAATTGCAAAATGAAGTTGCACTTGCTGCATTTGATGATAAGTATCCATTGTTTGGATTAAGAGGATTTATTGACAACTTGGTAATTGATCATACTAACAAGGTAATCCGTGTTAATGATTTAAAGAAATCAAGTAAAGACATATCTTCTTTTCCAGAATCAATTGAATACTACAAATATTGGATGCAAGCGTCTATGTATTACATGTTAGTGTGTAATGTGTATTTGTTTAAACCAGAGTATGCTGATTACAAATTTGAATTTAGATTTATTGTAATTGACAACTATCTGCAGATTGCACCGATTAGAGTTTCAAATGAAACTTTAAAAGAATGGGTAAAGAAAACCCAAGCGTTATTAGATCAAGCAAATTATCATTTTGATAATAGATGTTTTGATCTACCTTATGAATTTTTAATAAACAAAGAAGTTGTACTATGATAACTGATATTTATAGAAAATATTTTCAGAAGTCTTACAATTTTTTATATCCTCTTTTAGGATTTAAAAAACACAATAACCACAAACCTTTTCAGACTTATATTGCATGGGAAGGTGTTTGTGATACAAAATCAAAGAGATTAGTATGCATGTACAAAAAACTTGATACACCAGAATGGAACCATTTTGAAAAAGAGTATTTGATTACGCATACAATGCTTGATTATTGTATACCAATAGACAATAACACAATTGCATACATATTTAGTTTTGATTCTAAAGCTGATGATTATGATGCTTTTTGTAATGGAAAATATTCAACATTTTGTCAACAATCAAAAAAACTATTAAGTACTTATTATGGTGTTCATACACCAGAGTGGATTTTTATGGAGTCTTATTTATATCCTGAAAAGTATTATAAAAAATACGCAGACATACTAGGTGTAGATATAGAACTTCTTAGAATTACAGTAGAACTTTGTGAGAAATATGATGAGGTAAAAGAAACATGTCAGATATCTCATCCAGAACATACAATTTAATAAAACAAAAAAATGAATAGTACAAAAAGTATGTTTATATACTCTGCTGACTGGCACGGTAAAAAAACATTTAGAATGTTACCAGTAGTAGAATCATGTCCATTTAACGAGGTTATTTATGATCCTGAAACAAAAGTTCTTGCTGTAATAAGTAAAGAATTTAAGGAAAAACCTCATATGTTTGCTAAACTTAACAATGCTGGTAAACCTATGCGAGGAAATGGAGATAGTGCTCTGGAAGAACGTGTCTTTATGGATACTTATTTTGAGTATTATATTGACAATAAAGCAGACATCAAAAATTTTATTTCTGAGTTTGCATTAAATCCTGCACATAGTTCTGTTAATGTAATAGATGATGTAACAACAGAAGAATAATTCTGTATAAATAATTAATGTCAATGGATTCACGTACAAAAAAGTTTTGGATTTACGACTACGAAACAATTCAAAATTGTTTTGTTGCAGTGTTTACTGGATATTCTTCTAGTGATACACGAATCTTTGTAGTAAATAGAGATAGAAATGATTTGCCTGACTTTCTTGATTTTTTAGATGATAACATTGCATATAAAGATTGGCATTTAGGATACAATAATCTTGCATTTGACGCTCAGATAACTGAATTTATATTAGAAAACAGAGATGAGTTATATCATTTATCATCTGATGATTTTACAGCAACAATTGCACAGTATGCAAGTTCTGTAATAGGAAAATCAAACAGAGGAGAGTGGTTAGATTATCCAGAATTTAAGTTATCTATTCCATGTCTTGACATATTCAAATTGAATCACTGGGATAGTATGGCAAAAAGATGTTCTCTGAAGTGGATACAGTTCTCAATGGATTGGTTTAGTGTAGAAGAAATGCCTCATCATTATACAGAACCAGTTCTTACTGATACAGTACTAGATTCTATTATTAGATATTGTATCAATGATGTTAGGTCTACTAAACAAATATTTGTTCTTAAAAATCCAAAAGGAGAACAAGTAATGGCAAGTCAAATTAATTTACGTGCTCAACTGAGTGCAGATTATAACTTAAACTTGTATTCTGCTAGTGAACCACGTATTAGTAAAGAGATGTTTCTACACTTTTTGTCTCAGAAACTAGGAAAAGACAAGAAAGAAATCAGAGTGATGAAGACAGAACGTGATAACGTGGTTGTCAGAAACATTATTTTACCAAGCATTGCATTTACAACACCAGAATTTACGGGTGTATTCAATTGGTTTAAAAGTCAAATAGTAAACACTACAATTGACATCGAACAAACAGAAACAAAAGGTCCTAAGTATAGAATGATGTACAAAGGAGTACCAACTGATTATGGTTTAGGTGGTCTGCATGGATGTATCAAATCTGGTATATACACTGCAGGTCATGGTAAAAAGATTTTATCTGCTGACGTTACTTCTTTTTATCCAAATCTTGCTATCAAAAACGAGTGGTCTCCTTTGCATATACCTAAGAAAGACTTTTGTGAATTGTACGAATGGTTCTTTGAAGAGAGAAAGAAATATCCAAAAACTTCTCCTTTGAATTACTTGTTCAAAATTATATTAAATTCTACTTATGGATTAAGTAAGCATAAGTATTCATTTTTGTATGATCCTGAATTTACTTTTAGAATCACCATCAATGGTCAACTGCAACTGTCTATGCTGTATGAAATGATTGCCACTAGAATACCTAATGCGCAACCACTAATGCAAAATACAGATGGTTTGGAGTTCATTGTAGATGAAAAAGATGAAAAGTTATTTTATGAAATCTGTAAAGAGTGGGAAGAGTTGACATCTTTACAACTTGAAACAGTAGAATATGACAAAATGATTATTGGCGATGTAAACAATTACATTGCAGTGTATACAGATGGAAAAACAAAATGCAAAGGTCGTTTTGAATTTGAAGAGTTGGCACTTCATAAGAATAAATCTCATCTAATAATACCAAAAGCATTGCATGCCTATTTTATATATGGAAAAGAACCTCGAGAATTTCTACAAGAAAATAGAAACATCTTTGATTACTGTGCTGGAGCAAAACTAAAAGGTAACTGGTTCTTTGAAAAAAGAGGAGTTATAGATGGTAAGTATACTGCAGAAAAGCTGCAGAAACTTGTTAGATATTTTGTTTCTAATACAGGAGTAAAACTGATTAAGTGTAATCCAGATGGTCGCGAGATTCAACTAGAAAGTGGTAAACACATGCAAACAATATTTAATCTGTATGAAAAAAAACCATGGGAGCAGTATGATGTAAATGAAAAGTATTATTTAAATAAGATCTATGATGAAATCCAAAAGATAGAAAAGTCATCTATCGTATTACCTCAAGATAAATTAAATCAACAATTAAGTCTCTTTTAAATGAAAAGAACAGTAAATGGCATGATTGCCTATGGTAAAATGTTAAGTACAAAATTACCAGAAAGAACAAAAACGTATACTCCTATTTCTCACAAAGACGTTGTCAGTCGTGTGAGAACAGAAATTACTGCAGCAGGATATGTTATTACTGGCGAAGATTACAAGTGCACTCAAGATGGCACTGTAGCAATTGGAAATTTTAAACTGAATTATAAAGCAGATCCAGATATTGAGTTGTCTGCAAACTTTATGAATTCATATAATAAACAATATGCATTTAGATTCTCTCTAGGAGGATTGGTAAAAGTATGTATGAACGGTATGATGTTGTCAAACAGTAAGTTTGGTGCATATAAACGCGTTCACAAAGGAGCTGCAGATATACTTGCTGCTGGTAAAATAGCAGAGTTTATTAAAGATTCAGATGAATACTGGTCAACTTTAGTAGAACACAAAGAAATGTTGAAAAGTCGCACTGTTACAAAACCAATTGCTTACATAATTCTTGGTAGATTATTCTTTGAACATGAACTATTAACTACTATGCAGTTAAACATGATTAAGAAAGAAATAGAAAAACCAAGTTTTGAGTATAACGCAGATCTTGATAGTGCATGGGTGTTATATAATCACATCACTCTTGCATTAAAAGAAGCACATCCTTCTACCTGGATGGATGATCAAGTAAAAATGCATGATGTATTTTGTGAAACATTTGGTATTAATACTTCTGATGGAGAAGATGAAGAAGACATATTGATGGATATTTTAGAAGAAGAACTTGTAGATGATTTACCATTTTAAATTAATTGGGGAGTGTAAAAGCTCCCCATAAATTATATTACTATGAAAGATTTTATAACCATTCAGTATGCTAAAATCTGTGTAAGATTTAGTAATTCAGAACTTGACAAAAAAGAGATACTAAGAAGGTATCTTAAACGTTACCACAATATAAACATTAGTAAAACATGTATTAACAATAGATTTAGAGAATCATGATAATAGGTATTAACGGTAAAATTGGGAGTGGTAAGTTTGCATATTAGATGTATATTTTAGTTTTAATTTGCATTTTTAAATTTTTATATTTAAGTTTGAAACTTAAACATAAGTATTATGAAAGAACAATGGAAAGATATACCTGGACATGAAGGTGTTTATCAAATAAGTAACTTAAGTAAAGTAAAAAGATTAAAAGGAAAATGTTTAGCAAAAGCTGGTAAGTATAGAAATATTTCTGAAAATATACTTACTGCTTTTCCTAATAAAGCTAGATACAATTATTTATATATTAACTTAAATAATAATGGATTAAAACAATTTAGATTACATAGATTAGTTGCTCTAGTTTTTATACCTAATCCTGATAATTTACCAGAAGTAAACCACATTGATGGTAATAAAGAAAACAATTGTATAACAAATTTAGAATGGTGTACTAATTTAGAAAATATAAAACATTCCTATAAAATAGGAACTCATAAAATTAGAAAGAATGATGATGCGCCAAATACTAAATTAAATAGTAAACAAGTTATGGAAATAAGAAAAAAACTTCAAGAAGGATCTTCAGGTAGAAGTTTATCTAAAGAATATAATATAAGTGAAGGAATGATTTCATTAATTAAAAATAATAAATACTGGACATGATAATAGCAATTGGAGGCAAAATTGCTTCAGGAAAAAATAATGTATGTGAGATTATACAGGATTTATGTAAAAAACACAAAGGACCATCTTTTGAACAAAAAGCTTTTGCAGGAAAGTTAAAAACAATTGCATCTTTACTTACAGGTATTCCTGTAGAGAGTTTTGAAGACCAAGAGTTTAAGAAAGCATTGTTAGGACCTGAATGGGGAACTGTAAGAACTAATCCTCTTAACGCAATTCCTGTGTTTGGAGATGTAAAGTTTCTTCATATGATGTCTGTAAGAGAATTTCTTCAAAAACTAGGCACAGAGGCAATGCGTGATGGATTACATAAAAATGTATGGGTGAATGCTTTGTTTGCTGATTATACAAAACGTATTGTACATTATCCTTTAACAGAGGAACAAATTGAATATAATAATAAACAAACAGGTCCTGTACCAAGCGTAAATGAAAAATTAGATTATCCTAACTGGGTTATTACAGACATGAGATTTCCTAATGAAATGGATGCTGTAGAAGAAAGAAAAGGTATTACTATTAGAGTGGTACGTTACCCAGAAACAATAGAACAATCAAGAGGTCCAAAAAATGTTGAGACTATTTTATTTGATCCAACAAATCAAAAACATATGGATTTATGGAAAGCAAATTGTTTAAGAATGCATCCCTCAGAAACAGCTTTAGATGATGCTAAGTTTGATTATGAAATAATCAATGATGGTACAATGGAAAAACTTGTACATAAAGTGCGAGAAATTCTTATAAAAGAAAATATAATATGAAAAAAGAAAAAAATAATAAAAAAAGACGTACTTTTTGTGTTGGTGACATTCACGGTAATTATCGTGCACTCTTACAATGTCTTGAGAGATCAGGATTTGATAAAGAAAATGACAAACTAATATCACTTGGTGATATTGCAGATGGTTGGAGCGAAGTTTCTGAGTGTGTTGACACTTTGCTATCAATTAAAAATTTAGTTGCCATACGAGGCAACCATGATGTTTGGTGTTATGACTGGTTTGAATATGGTAGAACACCTCTTATTTGGACAGAACAAGGTGGTAAAGCAACTATGTCAGGTTATGTACGTACAGGTAAACTAGTAGAACAATCACATAAAGATTTTTGGAAAAATCAAATCGATTGGTACATAGATGATGAAAACAGATTGTTCATACATGCTGGATGGGGTTATACATTAAGACCAATTGAGCTTAGTATTGGAGATGTTTCTGACAGAAAATTATTTGAACTACAAGCAAAAACTTCAGTTAATGCAGGAAGTATTGCAAAAGAATGTCACTGGGACAGAAGTTTACTAATGGGTGCAAAATTTGCATTTGGTAACAAGATGACAAAAAATGGTAAGTTCAAAGCACTAGAAGAGTTTAAAGAAGTGTACATTGGACATACTGCAGAAAATGATGGTCCTAACCAGTATGGTAATCTATGGAATCTAGATACAGGAGCTGGATGGAATGGTAAACTTACAATAATGGATGTTGACACAAAAGAGTTTTGGCAATCTGACTTTGCTACTCTGTTGTATCTAGATGAACGAGGAAGAGGATAAATAGAAAAACCCCCAGGAATGGGGGTCTTTCAACAGAAGAGAGAAGAAATCAACTAATTAAAAAAACAGTTGTTTTATATTTTCGCAAGTTGGAAGTGCATAGGATCAGTTCTACCTTTCCAAGATCCACCCCAGTCAAACCCTGCATCTGTAAAACATTTAACAAAACCAGGTGTTAGTTTTGGTATTTGATTGAGTTGGTTCTCAAAAGCATTAATATCTACTGCAATACCCCATGAGTGTAATGACATAGAAGTGAGTGCTCTCTTTTTTCTTATGTTAAAACAACCATCCCATGTTTTTATTTCTTTTACATATCCTGTTGCAATAAGATTTTTAAATGCTTGTCCAAGAGGAGCAACCATGTCTTTGTTACAATAAATTCTTTTAGGTATCAAACCTATTTCCAATTCACTTGGTACATCCCATACAATCATACTACGTTCTAATGTTGGATCACCATACTTTTTTAATGCTTGTGCACTTGTTACCATTATTTCTTTAAGTATTTTACCCACACTGCTTCAGATGCTTTTGAATTTTTAGAAAGTAGGTGTTTATTAATAAATTTTAATGTTGTAGCAATTCTTAATGTAGTTTTAATTGTATCTTTTATTTCCTTTGCATCTTTAGTTACATTTACTTGTGAAAGTGAACTTACAAAAGAAATTTCTTTACAAGTAACAATAGGAATTTCTTGATTTACAAAATCTGCAGCTACTATATTGTATGTTTCTGACAAAGATACTTGTAATCCAATGTCCATTTTGGATACCAGATAAATAAATTCACTGTGATTTAACCACCCATGTTCTACAAGAGTGTGTTTTGTATCTTTGAATAACGCTTTTATATTTTTAAGACCATTCTGACCATCTTGTTCTACTCTACTAGAGTTAATATGAAAATTTAAAACTTTGTTTTTTTCATTTGCATATATTATAGCAGCAACTGTTTGTGTTAAACCATTTTTCAGTGGTCTGATTGCTCCAAATAGTCCAATATTAATAACTTTATCATTTTTAACTTTACAGTTACCTCCAACAGGTTTACTAATAGGATAGTAATTTGGTAAATAATCTATTTTACCAATTAATGGCGTCATAGACTCTATAAAATATTTAGAATTAGAACTTATAATAACATTAGAATACTTAATATATTCTCTTAACCATTCCATTGCAACACCTTCGTTTGCTATAAAAGGAAGTTCAGAATGTAATCTAATAATCCATTTTACTTTTGGATGTAATTTTTGCAATACTTCAAATTTACTAGGTACTACCCATAGTGCCTCAATTATGACAATATCAGGTTTGTTCTCAGTAACATGTTTATTAATTTCATTATTATCTAGTACTTCAATAATCTTTGTGTCAATGCAATTTTTTAAAAGCATGTCATTTACAAAATTTGCAGAGTTAAACAATCCACTACTTGTAGTAGAATAACTAGTGTTAGAATAAATCTGTCTTTTTTTAAGAATGAATAAAACTTTTTTTGCAGTTTTCATATTATTGTTGTTTTCTAAATGATATTTTCCAATATGCTCCAACACCATAAGTAAATGTACCATCAAAGTTAATTCCTATATTTGCTTGGTATATCTGATCTTTTTTAGTCTTGTATAATATTCCAGGAGTCAATAATTGCAAAGCGTTTTTATTACCAAATAAATTGCCTCCTACATAAAACTGACGTACAGGATCTTTTTCTTTTGTTATTACCACTGTTTTTGTGACAGTAGGTATTTTTATGTTTGTAGTGTATGTTCTTTTACCAAGTTTGTTTAACCATACAGTGTCTATTACTGTTACAGTACCAAGACTATCTATTTTTAATGTGTCTTGATATACTCTTCTTGCAATATGTTGTTTAAGTAAGTAACCAAATCTTGCATTACAAGTGTCTATATCACTACTTTGAGTGTATTGTGGACCCTTTGGTTTTATATAAACAAATGTTTTTACTGGTACTTTTTTAATGACAGTATCAATAACATTTTTATATACAGTGTCAATCTGTATGATAACTTCTGGTTTATTATCAATTATTATTGGACTATTACATGATCTTTGTAATACAATAATTGCTATTAAAATTCCAATAACTATTAAATTAAAAAAAGATTTTATTTGTTTCATTGTGTTATATTTTTATTTCATCAATATCATGTCTGACTTCTTTTGCTCTGCTTAATACATTTTTTACAATACGCCATATTTTTATTTTAAGTGCTGCTTCTACATTTTCTTTAATTGAAGTTCCTTCTATTAAAATTATTACAATACATGCAAGTTTTGTTGCAAAATAAGTAACTGATATTAATTCCAGTAACAAATCATTTAACAAAAACTTGTCTATTGGAAACAATAATAAAATACACATTTCATACAGTAACATTTTACTAATTATGTTAGAAAGAGTTCTGCTTCTTATGGAAGACCATCCTTGCAATTTTACAGATTTAAAAACTCCTGTAAAAGTATCTAACATTACAATTAATCCAACCGCAATCACCAGTCCTTGAATAGGTGTAAAAAAAAGTAATAACCCTGCAAAAGCATTTAGTAAATACGTTTTCATGAATAAAAATATTAATATATAATAAAAAGTAACTTATTGTCTTCATTATTAATATACTAAAAACTTTAAAATTATCCTTACAATTAACTAAATATTTAATTTTTATTTTTGATATTTGTAGTCCTTCTTGAAAAATTAACTAATCTAGTAATTATATGAAAAAAATATTTGAACAATTTAAAAATATGTTAGTAGTGCATCCTAAATACAAAGGATATGTATGTGGATATACTGATTCGCATGTTATTCTAGCAGTAGAAACAGATGACAAAAATTTCTTTAGAAAAATGCAAAATCCAACTATCATGGATGAGTATAAAGATGTAAAATACAGATATGTATTTGAAGATGAACGTGAACTAATAAAACAATTTAACAATGACATACCCCAGTAAAAGATTAACATTGCAAACTAAACTTTTGATATGCGAATTTAAAGAAAAGTATCCATCAGTACCCGATGAACTTATTTCAGAAATATTACAACTTGAAATTCCATCTTTAAAAAAGTTTTTTAATGATGAGTACATTGTTGTACCATCAAAAATGAATAACACAAAAAATAAAATATGAAAGACTTTTATGATCATCTTGTCAAGAATGAAATAACTCCAAATGGATTATTTGTATTACATTGCATTTATAAAAATTATAGTTATTTAAACTATATCAATACAGCAACAGAATTGTACAGATTACAATTACATGACTATGTTGCTAAAAAGGAAAATGAGTTTGGTAGTTCTTATTTAATTACTACTAAAGGATTACATCTTCTAAAAGAATCAGAAGACATTATACTTCGTAACAAAAGAATTAAAAAGAATGAAGTTCCATTCGAAGACTGGCAGGAAAAAATTATTGCATACAATAACCATTTTCCAAAAGGTAAGAAAGAAGGTTCTTCGGTAAGTTTCAGAGCAAATCCAAAAGAACTGTACGACAAATTTAAATGGTTTTTTGCAGAATATTCCGATTATGACTGGGACATGGTGTTTAAAGCAGTTGCAGAATATGTAAAACCATTTGATGAAACATCTGATTATCAGTACATGCAAACTTCTAAATATTTTATCAAGAAAGAAGACAAAAATAGAACTACTACTTCTACATTAGGCACAATGTGTTATAATATAACAGAAGGTAACCTTGAACAAGTTTCTGACAACTACAAATACTTTGGTGACTAATAAAAAATATAAGGGGGTTATTACACCCCCTTTATTCTTTTACTTACCCTGTCCTCTGTACAATTTCTTGTAATTCTTTGAAGATTTTAAAAGAGAAGATTTAGTTTTAGAATGCACACCTGGTCTAGATACTTTCTCTTTAACTTTTATTGTTGTTGTTTGTGATATTTTTGCCATCTTACGTTATTAATAAAATTGTATAAATAATTATTCCTATTATAGAAGATATAAACCAAGAAGCAACTACATCTTTGTCACTTTCAAATTGATTAGGTCTGCTCTTTCCTTTATAACTTGCATACATACCTTGTGCTCTTTCAAACCCCCAATATAAAGCAAGTGGTACAGCTAGTAATACAAAGTATTGAAACCACAATGCTTCATTAAGTTTAAAAGATAATTTTAATAATGGAGCAAATCCTATTATAAAAAACACACTTACAAAAATGTGTTCAATCCAATTGCTTGCTACAATTTTCTTCTTACTTTTCATATCTTGAAAATAAGCAGCAAATACTGATTTCCAATAATTTAATTTTTCCATTTTGTTTTTGTTTTTAAATTTTATAATATTTTAATGTGTAAACTATTCCTGTAAATGTATCTGTTACTTTTATAATATACCAACGACTTTTTAGTGTGGTTAAATTATTGCTAGTTGATTTTAGTATTCCTGATAAATTATAAACACCTATTGTATATGAAAATAAATTAGTAACTTTAATTATATTGTTCTCAACGTAAACTGTAACAACTGGTTTTGGGGGTGATACAGTTCCTATTGTTACTGTTTGATTTAATTTGTTATACCCTATTACTGAATTGTATATGTTTATATTAGCAAATCTTATTGAGTATGCTGGATTAGTTAATGTCTTATCTGGTATGTTTAAGCATATTTCATAGAATCCAAAAGGTACATTATGAGAGAGTAAATCATCAGAGATTGTTATTGTTGTACCTGCATCCCATCTTCTAATATCAGTGTTTAATTTAAAGGAATACACTAAACCATCTGCTGTATTTTTTAAAACTATGTATGCATCTCTTTGATTATAAATATTTGCAAAACCTACATTTTTTATATTTAAAGTAATAACATTATTTGTTATATTTGAACTAACTAACTCAAATCTATAACCAAGTCTGTTTTGAATTTCATTATAACATTCTTGTGTTCTCCATAAATCCAACGTTGCAGGGTAGTATCCAAAGTTTAAATAATTATAATGAAACCTTGTTAACCAACCAAACACTACTGCACAATCTTGTTTTGTAGCAAATAGTGCATTTGATTCTCCCCCACAAAAAGTATATTTTGATTGAGAATCTAAATAAGTATATTCAGTTGTTGTATTTTTAAATGTACCTGAATCAGAGTTACTAGATAAAAAAGCATCGTTATGCAAACCTATTCTTGAACTGTTAGTTCCTTCAACCATTTGTTGAAAATAAGGAGTTCTAAGCATTACCAATCTTTCAGGTGCTAGTTCCATTATTTTTAATCCTATTTCTTTTCTATCTGCTATATTTTGAGTTGTTAGCACACCTTTATCCCCATAATTAGATGTATAATACCATTCTCCATATTGACCTATAAAACCAGCCTCAACTACATGAATAACATCTTGATTAGGAATAGTAATTACTTTTAATTGTTCTATGTGGTTTAGCAATATAATTTTACTAGCATCTACGTTGTCAGCTTCAGTATATCTAAATCTAAGAATACATTTAACACCTGAAGCTCTTAATGTGTTAAAATCAGTTTGAATATTATCTAAAAAAGTTTGAGAAATTGGGGTATTCTTAAACGCTCCTAAATCATAAATTCTAAGTATTAGTGTTATGTTTTCTGAAGTCCTCATTGTAGTTAATGAAGATTGAGATAGAAATGAATAAGTGCCTATACTATTTGATTTACTATACTTATACCAACCTCTTTCAGGATTGGCAAAATTGGTGTTGTCAGAAACATACGTAACTGATTGGCTAAAAGATAGTGTAGTGAATAATAATAATAAAAATAATTTTTTCATAATTTAATTGCATCTATACAATGCTTCTCGGTTAATATCCACACAAGAACTTTTCCTGTATTTGTTAAATTGTTAGTTAATATGTTCTTTCCTAATACACTTGATATTGTTTCTCCTTGTAATCCAAATGGATAAGATATTTTATTTTTAATAAGATGGTTATTCCAAAAGGTCCTAAACTCTACATTTCCCCAAACATCTAGATTAATAGCTGTGCTTCTGAAATAACCCTTCTTGTTTTTTACTTCAATAAAATTTACAATAGTCATTACAAAAATAAGAATTAATGCTATTACAAATAATAAAAATCCGATTATCTGTTTCATCTTATACTCCGTAACTAGCTACTTGACTACCTGTTGAATCAACTGTTGCACAATTTTGCAACCTAACTGCAACAGCTGTTGAACTTGTTCCTAATTCTGTAACAAACTGAGCTGGCGTCATAAGTAAACTTCCTACAGTTGCATCAGTCAAAGTACCTAAAAGAACTGTATTAGGATTAGGAACTCTAAGAGTACCAGTGAATTCACTTGCAGCACCATATACTGTTCCAAATCTAACATTATTAGTGGTTGGTTGTCCCAATGCACCTGATGAACCAATATACATTATTTGATTACCACTTGCAAAAGTCTGATAAGTTATTGATGTAGTAGTTGGTTCTATTGTTATTTTAGGTGCAAACACTGCTTGCCATTGATTATGATTAAATAATAAACCACTCACCTTAACTAAACCTTGTGTACTAGCAACTCCATTACCAGCACCATTTGGTGATAAAACAGATATTGGACCACTAACTGTAACACCACCTGTAGTTGTACTAACACCAGCGCCAGTATTATTAACATTGATAGCTCCTGTTACACTTACAGTTGCTGTAGGTGAATTAATTGCAGCACCTACACCAGTATTATTTATATCTCCAATAACATTTACTTGTGTTCCACCAGCAATATTTGCATTACCACTTGTATTTATCTGTCCTGTAATATTTATTGTTCCACTAGCTGAAATAATCCCACCACCAGCAGCACCACCACCACTAACTATTCCGTTGATATTTAATGTTCCACCAGCTACAAGAATACAAGCATTTCCAGATGAAGCACCAGCACCTGTTGTTGATACAATACCATTTATAGTTAAGATACCTGTTGATGTTCCTTGAATATGATATCTACCACTAAACGTACCTGTATTATAAGTAATATCTCCATTAATTGTTAATGAACCTGTATTAGAATGTAATACACTAACTTGACTTGCTGTATTAGATATTGTTGCTGGTAATGTAACATTAAGAGTTGCTGTAGTTCCACTACCACCAGCAAATTGAACTGGTGGTGTAGTAGAACCTATATAGATACCTTGACTTGATGTGCAAGTTAAATTACTACCATTATTTAAGTTAAATAGTCCACCAGCTACTATTGGTGCAGCAGCTGTACTTCTAACAGATAATACAGTAAAAGCTCCATTTACTTGAACAGTAAAATTATTTGAGAATACATCATCAGCAGCAGTTGGTACAGTACCAGTATTCCAAGTTGAACCACTTGACCAGTTTCCATTTGCTATTGCATATACATTTGCCATATCTTATTAAAGTTGTTTTGTATTTATAAAGTATTGAATACCTGTTATGATATATCCCATTGCCTGAGCTAAATCTGCATCATTTTCTGCTTCTTTGTAAATGTCAGTCATATAGATAGAATACCTACCATCAGTATATACATCCATTAAACCATTAGGTAAAACTCTATAAGGTGTTAAAAGCATTGATACATTACCTTCAATGTCTGCTGCTGGTGTTGTCTCATCATATTTAGGTGAGATAGCTAAATTTACTAGTAAGTATGGATATGTAAATCCATTATTTTCTATTACTCTTGTTGTTGAAATTGGCATATTATTTTTTTTATATTTTGTTATTTTATTATGTGTATATTACTGTTACTCTGTCTGTCCAAGCAACATTTGTTGCAACACCTTTTGTTACAGAACCAAAAGCATTTATAGTTAATCTTGTTATTGTCCAAACATTAGCTGATTCAGAACTTCCTTGAACAGCATAACCATTATATGAATAACTATTACTACCATCAAAGTTAGTAAAAGAATGTCTTCTAATAAATGATGAACCAGGTGTAACATTCAATGGAATTGGAACAAATGTTCTTACAGGTGTAGTACCACCAAATTGAAACTGATAACTTGGGTTTGAACCACCAGCTATTCTATTAGCATAAAATTTTAATACTATTCTATCTGTTGATAGAAAATTACCATCATTCCATAAACCAATTGCAAAAAACTCAGAATAGGTACCATTACCAATAGGTAAAGTATTATCAGATGTTGCTACAAGTGTTTCTGTTCCACCACTAGTTCTTTTATAAGCTTGAAAATAAAAAGTAGCATCACCACTACCACTTACTCTTCTTATGTTACCAACAGTTGTAATGTTAAATACACCAGGGTTGCCAATTATAATATTTACTGGTGATGCTAATGCAGAAATAAATTGTGATGTACCAGTAATAGCACCTGTTGATACATCTGTAGCACCAGTGTTATAACTTGGGTCTGTTATACTAGTAACTAATTTAGAATAACCACTAATATCACTAGCAGCAGTTGTTGGATATAAAATTAAGTTACTTGGTAAATCTTGTAAAGATATAAAATGTGTGCTACCATTATCACCATCGTTTATTAATTCTGATGTTTTGGTTACCGTTGTACCCAATGTACCATCACCTTTTACATATTGAGCTGTTGTACCTGCACCTGTTATAGCAAATGTTCCTGATGAAGTTATAGGAGTAGTAGGTGTAACATTAAATGCTGAAGGTAAAGTTAGTCCAACAGAAGTTACTGTTCCTGAACCTGAAGATATTGTCCAACTTCTATCAGCAGTTAAATCATAAGTAACGCCATTAATAGTTAATGTTCTTGCATTTGTTACAGGAGTATACCCAAGAGCTGTTGTTACATCTGAAGATGTTATTCCTGTTAAGTATATAGATGTATCAAGAGTGAATACGCCTGCGGCTGTCATTTTTACAAATGGTGTACCGCTAGTCCATGTAGGATAGTTTAACGCTCCCCAAGTACCTACAGTTGGTATTGTAGGTTTATTTAATATCTGATTGTTACCAGTTGCTGAGTTCCAATTCATAGGTTGTTGAACAATTGGAAATCCTGTACCAATATTTGTCCAATATAGTGTACTAGTAGGTATTATAGAATCGTTACTAGCTATGCATCTGTAAACATCTCCAAGATAATATACAATATCACCTATTACATATTCATTATTTGTTGCTGCTAAGTGGTCTGTTGAAAATGGTAAAGCTGAAAGTATAGTTGGTGGTGGACTTACAATACTTGACCAGTTATATGACACACCATCTATATTAATTGTATCAAGATCAATAGTTAAATTATGTGCAGCATTTAAATTATCAACTATTTTTATAGTTGCAAATGCATCATTATTTAAATAAAGTGTTCTGTTATTTACAAAATTTGTAGATTGAATATCTGCAGTACTAGTACCACCAAAGTTAGAAATAGCATTTCCCGCATTAACAACTAACTGTAAAGATTGTTGTGGATTAATATTACTAATAGCATAATCTAATTTTTCAAGTGCTGATAGTACAGTATCATTTGCAGTAATTACGCCTGGAAGAGGTGTAAAGTTATCAAGTGGTCTATCTAATACTACATCAGAAATAGTTGTACCATCAAATAGTTTAAAATATCCATCTTTTAAATAAAATTTTTTAAAACCAGTTTGTACACCTCCAGGTGCTCCTGTATAATTAATAACATGTATAGGTGCAATAAATTTCATAGTAAATAATATGTTACACTATAATATACAAAATTATATACAAATTATTGATTACGTTTCATAATATCTATTCTCCAATTTGGATCTGCAATGTCTCTAAAGTTTTTAATACCAGTAAGATCGTAAAAATCTTTCATGATTTTTGCATCACCTTTCTCGTAACCACCAGCTTGTCTCATGTAGTGAGAATCTTTCCAGATTTCATATTTCCATCCACCATCATCTTCATCTGGTTCTTCTGAACCATTAATTATCATTGATAGCATTAAGTTTAACATGTGACTACTTGTTGCCATTATTGCGTTTAACTCTCGAGTGTATGCAGTAAATGTTGTAAAGTTTTTAATATATTCTTTAGAACCTCCTCCAACAGGAAACATTGAGTTTGTTTCACCTTGCACACCCCATAAAACTCTGATTGCATTACCTTCTAAGAAAGAAAGTTCTTCATCATCATCATCTTTTTTACGAACATATACTAGTGCCATCATACTTAATACAGTAAATAACGCCATCATTATTGCATCGCGTTTTGCTTGATTAACTTTTCTACTATAAAAGTCATTCATTTTACTTTTGTTAGAACGCATTATGTGTTTGCTACCTAGTACTACATGTTTTGCAACTTCTCCTGGACCATAGTATTTTACTGCAGTAGCAAATGCTCTCCAGTATCCAACAGCAACTTCGCCTGCTTCATAGTTAGGTCTAAGATATCCAAATCTATTTAACATCTGAGGTATTACATATTTTCTAAAGAAAAATACAAGTTTACCAGTTACAGTTTCTTCAAATGCAGTTTGATCTGATTTAGCATAGTTACCCTGTGCTCTACGCATTTCAGAATAAATAGTATTTCGCAATCTGTTTTCATCTTCTTGTGTATATTCTACATCAGCACGTCTTACAATAGCACCACTGGTATCTTTAATATATACTTCATGTGCAGGTATAACTTCCTCTTCTCCTTCTGCATTCTTTCTGTATACTTTTTGACCATTTGCATCAATATCAAATGTTTTATATTTGTAACGATTTAGTATAGCATACATTACTGTTACACCTATTTCAGTGTCACCTTTATCTTGTAATAAATATCCAAGTTCTTGTACATTCATTGCTTTTGCTAATAATCTTCTTGAGCTGTCACCAGTAACTTCATCAACGTATTTTAGATAATCTTTTTGCATTGGATTAAATAATCTGTACATCATGGTAGATTTACTAATGTCACTAACTCTACCCCAGTCACCAAAATAGTTTTTGATAAATGCGTTTTCACCAAGTCCATATACTTGTCCTTTTGCCCACATGTAGTCTTCTTGACTGTAGTGATCACTTTCTAATCCACCTGCAGCAATGAATGCTTGTACATTACCAGATACGTAGTTCTTAGTCTGGTTAACAACATCAAATCCAATTCTGATAAAACTGGTATACGACATTACATTATTTACAATCTTGGTAAGTTTTCTATTAAGATATGTAAGTGACTGATCTTGTGCATTAATAAACTTTCTCCTTTCAAATTTAAGTATAGAAACCACATTATCAAGTTCTTTAAGACGTTTGTTCATATCAATAGGTCTACCATCTTTATCTGTTACAACTGCTTTGTTTTGAATAGACTTTTTTAAATCTTCAGATAGTAATTCTATACCTGCAATAAATATATCTCCTACTGGTGCAATTTCTTGCATTGCAATATTATAATGTGCTTCAGTAGTCCATTTAATTAAACATCCTATTGCGTCTTTTGATTGCATGTTCTCAGGAAGTTGATCATTAAATCGCTGTCTAATTCTACCACCATTATCACCAAATGTATTATTTACAGTATCTTGTACACTATGCGTTTTCCATGCTTTGTCAATGTATTGCTCCCATCTATTTTTTGCACCTTCAATTACACCTTCTCTTGAGAAGTTCTGCATTGTAGTTGACGCAAATCCAGGAACCATGTATCCAATTTTTTTACCATCTGTTCTTACTTGCAGGTCAAAAAACATCTTAGTTAGTTTATTATAGAAATTGAACAACTGTGGATCTTGCATTATGTTCATGTATTTACCACTAATATTTTCTGCTTTATAAGCAGAACGATCAATTTGATACACATCATCAGCATCTTTGTATATACCTTTTGGCATTGGTATACCATCAGGTGATTTTAAAAAGTCTGGATTATAAGATGATTCCTTAAGTTTTTTGATTTTGTATTTTGGATGAGGCAATGTTTCCATAAATTCAGCAGCAGCACTAGGTGCAGGAAGTCTCTGATAGTTAAATGATTTTGCAACCATTCTTTTATAAATGTCTTCTTCAGTATCTAGTATACTTTTATACGCTTCTTCATGAGTTAGATTGTACCATTTTTGAAATTCTTTTTCGTGTATGTCAAACTGATTTTCTTGGTCAATAACAGCTTTTGTTGCTTCAGTAATTAAAGCAGCATCTTTTAAATCTTTTGCTTTTTCTAATGTTAGTTTTGCATTTACTAGTAATTTCTTAGAACTATACAATGCTTTTATTTTTACATCTCTTATTCTAAGATATGATTTAGTCAACTGCATTGACGCAATTCTGTTAATCTGTTCTTTTATAGAAGTAGATCTTTGTTTTTCTTCTGGAGTTAACTTACTCATATCAAAAGTCTTACCTTCAAATATAGACTCAAGTTGTGCTTCTATATCAGCAATGTTTTCAGCATCTTCTTCTGTAACAAATTGTGATTGAAGTATACCTGCTACTTTGTGAGGTTTTAATATTTCTGAACGCTGTTTTATTAAATCAGCAACAGCAGAATCAGAACCAAATATTTCTGCGCGTTGTTCGTATAAATCTGATAATACAGTGTACCATCCTTTTACCAGTTGACCATTAACTTCTTTGTCAGAAGTAGGAACAGTAACCTGGTTATCTTCAAACCATTTTTTAAGTAACTCAGGATGCTCTTGAAACTTTGCAATTGCATCTGCTTTTTTTCTTTCAAAGTATGCTATACTTGTATCAAAATCAAAAAGATTATTAAACTCTTCCATGTATACAGCATACTGTGGATTAATCTTTTTTGCTTTGTTTCTTAATACACGAATGTCATCTTCTAATTCTTGCAGTCTATCAAAGTCATTGTCATCAAGTAACACTTCATTTCCTTTTCCTACTTGGAATGTAATTTGTTGAATTTCAAAATATTTTTCCTGCAGTTCATTTCTAATGTCTTCAGGCATTAACTCTTGCAGTTTATAAAATGATTCATTAAATGGTAAAGATGTATTATATATTAACCATCTAATTCTTTCTGTATTAAACGCTTCTTTTTCTTTATACTTGTCAAACAACTGTTGTTTAGCAGCATCATGTTCAGGAGTGCCAAATTTAGTATTTACCTCACTTACAAGAACACGTATATCAGCATTTAATTCTCTTAGTTTTGAAGTGTATTCTTTATAGGTGTTTTCATATTGCTGACTGTATGGTTTATTAAAAGTAAGATTTCTTCTATCTTCATATTCACCAGTGTCTTTATTGAAAACTTTATAATCTCTCCACTCAGATATTGCATCATTTAATTCATCAACAGTAAATCTTTTTAATAACTCATCTCTGTCTTTATCAAATTGCATAACAGCAAGGTCATTTTGCATATTGTATACAGCACGTGCTTGTCCATTTTTGTACATTTGTGTCATTGCAGATATTGCAAGGTCACTATTAGATGCAGATGCAATACCTTGGTCTAATAATAATCCTGAAAATAATGATGTACTATTATAAATATCTTGTGAACCAATGTACACTTGTGAATTTGGATCAGTAACAGCATTAATATATTTCTTTAATGCTTCTACGTTAAATTCTATTCCAGTAGTAACATACGCGCGTAAACGTAATAACTCAAGTTCTTTACGTTGTATATTGTCTAGTAGATTTTTATTAGTAACATTACCTTTTGTAACTTTTTCTACAAACTCAGGTGATATTAATGATATTAAACTTCCTTTTAATTGCTTGAATAATCCTGCTGCTTTACCAGCTTTCATATCCTCTAGTTCTTTTTCTAGTTGTGCAATTTTTGGTAAAAGTGCTTCACGTGTTTGTTTATTTACAGAAGAAAACACTGCTTCACCTGGAGTCATAAGTATCTTTACACCGTTTAGTAAAAATGCCTCTCTAAAATTAGACTCAATAGTTAAGTGATTTAATTCTAGCCGAGTTAATTTCTGATATACAGGACTGCTTAATGAAATATTATTTTCTGGATTTTTACTTGCGTCGTTAATAATGTTTTTTAATATTTCAACAATATCGCGTAGACCTTTGGATCTTGAAAATGCTTGATGTATTTGTGTAGTATCTGTAGTAAAAAAATCTAGTGTGCCATTTCTAAATGATTTAATTGCTTCTTCTGACAAATCAGATAACTTTTGTAAGTCTTCTTCAGCAGCTGCTAGTATATTAAAAAAGTTATTTTGATATGCTTTATCTGTATTAGATGACTTTTCAACATACTGATTAAACGTTGTAAGAGTTTGTCTTCTTGTTGCAAGTAACTCGCGTAATGGTGTAGTGTTCTTACCTTGAGAATCTAACTCGTTAATTCTATTACGAATTTCTTCAATCTGTTGTTTATACGCTTCTTTTAATGCATCCATTATTCTCTGGTTTTCTTCTGCAGTAGGAGTAAACTCTAGAGTCTGAAAGTTTTTTAAAAGTTTATCTTCAACTTCTTTGTTACCAATTGGTATTTCTTTATCGATGGCATCACGATATTCTTTTAATCTTCTAGCAGTTTCTAGTGGTTGTGTAACCCAGAATCCTGTAGTATTAGATGGAGTTACTGCGTATGTTGCATAGTCCCAGTAGTTATTACCTTGAAATATATGTAAAACCTCGCCTAAGAATTTGTTGTTAGCATCTGTCTGATACATAAGAGCAACAATCTTACTTTCTTCTGTAACAAGTCCTATTTGACCAAGCATGTTTTCATATGCTTTTAACTGCAGTGTCCAGTTATCGTATGCTGTTCTATTTAAATTTACATTTTCTAATTCACCAGCCATTCCTTTCTGACCTTTTACAAGATAAGAAGTATTAGCAAGATTTTCAAATGCTCTATCTCTATCTACTTCAACACCAAATGGTGTAACAGTGACCATGTTGTGAACTTTTTTAGTCTTAAAGTCAAACACTTTTACTTTACCAGAGTTACTGATAAGAAGTAAATCTAAACGACCAACTACAAAGTTACCATTAGCATCTTTACCAGCAAGTGTAATTTCAGGTAATATAATATAACCTTCATCTTTGTTTATAGATACATGTTTTGCAACGCGTGTTGCCATGTCAAATATCTTTTCTTTAGATAGTTCTTCAATATAAAATGGAGTTCTTTCTAAATACTTCTTGTATGTTTCATCAAAAAATTCTTCAGTAAGTACAACTTCAATACTTGAGTTTTTCTTTAATGCTTCTATCTGTGCTTTCTCTAACACATTATGCATAAATGTACCAAACAATTTAAATGCTTCATACTTTAAAGGATCACCTTTAAACTCAGAAGAACCAATAAATGATGTTACAGAATAAGAAGGTAGTGTATTTCGACCATCTTTGCGTAATTCAATATTCTTTTCTAGAAACGCTTGATAGTCTCTGTTGTTTTGCATTAACTTGCCAATTGCCTCACGTTGTGCATTGTTTGCAAATAAACTAATATTTGCTAGAGTAGCTGCTTGTTCTTTAGTTCTTTCCAGTTTAAATTCATCAGAGTGTCGAACATGTCGCTCATCAGTTTCTTCAACTTTCATACCAGCAATAAGAGCTTTTGCTTCATCAACTGATGGAATAATATCTTGATTTAATGTAACAGCAGTTCTTGCAAGAGCTTCATTACCTTCAAATGCAGCAACAAGTGCTTTGAACATTGGATCATTTATGTTAATACAATTTGTCATATCTTATAAACATTTAAGTTTTTCTATAATTTCTTGATTTGTCATTCCTGTTGTTTTCAAATTAGCAGCATAAGCAGCAAACTCAGTAGAGTAAGTATCAAATGATTTACCAGTAGCACTCTGATCATAAAAATATTTTACCATATCAAAGGTAACATTAATATTCTGAATATCTAAATCCAATTTTGATGGTGTAGTTGTTTCAAAATAATCAACATAATAATCAGTAGGATCACTTTTTAAAGTTTCTAATGATGTTTTTAAGTTGTTTATTTTAGTTATAATATTTTGTTTTTCTGCAGCATTAACAGCTTTAAAAACAAAGTTATCTACAGAACCTGTTTTTGTGTAACCATCTTTATCTATTTTAATAGTGTATTCTTTATTTTTAGCTGCTCTACCTTTTACAATTGCATAATCAGTATATCTTTCAATTTCTAAAACTTTAATTTTATATTCAGAAGAATTATCATCATTGTAAACTGTAAGAATGCTACCCACAGTAGTTTCAGTTGCTCCTGTAAGTTGTTGTCTTAATGATTCAAGTTCTTTATTAATTTTTTCATTATTAGATTTAACAGTATTATATTTTTCTTCAGCTTTTAAAAAATTATACGCTTGTTTAATAGTGTCAAAATCTTTTTGTTCAATTTTATCTTGTAGACTTCTTAATGAAACACCTTGTTTTAATTGATCTATTGTATATTCTTTAAAAATGCTTTCTAAAGTTAAAATAACAGGTGTTTTAGGTTTAACAGAATAATCTTCAAACATGTCTGCAGTTAAACCTTGAGTCATTTCTTCTGCAACATCTACTTCTGACACATCAAGTCTTGCTTTTTTATTAACCAAACTTGTGTAGCGTTTTGATTCTGCAACACTGAATCCAATAGGACTTATTGTATTTACTGCAAGTTCCATTGGAAGTGCCACATATTTTGCAGCATTACCTACTGTTTTAAATTCACCAGTACCAGATATTGAATTGATAACAGATTTACCAAAACTTTGATTATAAATTTGACTGTCTACACCTTGTAACAAAAATGTAGTTTTACCCATTCTTAACATAATAGGAAACTTGTACTTGTTCTTTTCATCTTTGTCTTTAAAGATATTTAGTTTTTCACCAATTGCTGCAATAGCACCACTTGTTGTTTCTTCCATCTCATTAGCACCTTTCATGTTAATGATAATTTCTTCAAGTTTTTGATCAGCTCCAAATATAGTATCTGTTAGTAAGAAAGATTTTTGTGTTGGACTTAGTGTAAGACCTAATACTTTACCAACTATTTCATTTGCAATTGCTGTACGTTCATTAACATCAGTAGTTTTAAAATTAATATTTTTCATAAGTTTAGAAGAAAACCCTTCTGACTGATTGAATGAAATAGTATTACTCTTTTTATTAGATGTAGATTTTATCTTTTTATTACCAACTTCTTTTGATGCACCATATGCCATCAGTACAAACAAGTCATCAAATAACTTGTACACATCTTCTTGTGTAGCAGGATTGTCAGGAGTACTAATGTAATCTTGTATTGCATCAACTAATTCTTTTTTATTACCTTGTGCATTATCGAGTATTTTAATAAACTCTTCTATGTTTTTAGATAATGGTATTTGTAAATCTGCTGGCAAATACTGTAAGAATGAACCTGATTTATATTGCAAACCTGTTCTAGCAAGTTCATGATAAAATAATTTTTTCATAAACAAGTTCTCTTGTTGCAATAAGAAATAAGCATCATCAGCTATGTTATCAGCTAACTCACCAGCAATCTTTGCTTTACTTACCATCTCTAAAGTTTTTTCTTGAATGTTTTCTCCATCAGTAGTAAGTACTGTTGATTTACTATTAGACACTTTTAAGAACTGTAAAAACCTATTTTCAGGATATTCAGTCTTCATTGCATCTAGTTCTTTCTCAATTGAATTTGTAAACCATTGATCTGCTTTAAATGTATTAATTAAGTTTTTATCATCTTCATCAAAACTTGCTTGCATAGATGGATTAGTACTTTTTCTACTACCAGGTACAGATATCTGATACTTACGTATAGCAATAAAACTTGTAATAAGTCTTGCAATATTTGATGAGTCTGTATATACAGTTTCAAATGCATTTTTAATTGGTTGAAAGAAAAGAGTTCTTTCTAAAAATATTTTACCTGCTTGTTCATCTAAATCATTCATTGCATCTGCTAATGGAACCCATGCTTGTTTACCATCAAATAATTTATCACTTGATTCTTTAGTAAACATAGACTCACCATTACGTAGTTCATTGATACTTCTTTGTAATTTATCAAATGATATAAAAGTTGGATTAATTTTCTTATACAAGTTTACTAATGAACCTGCGTTTCTAATACCCCATGTTTGCTGTGTTTGTTCTTTATATAACTGTAATAATATTACTTTCTGTGCTTCATTAGATAATAGAGTAGTTACACCTTTTATATGAGAAGATACAGTAAATCCAATATCTTCAACAGTAAGGGTGTTACTTTCTAGTCTACTTTCATTAAGAGCATTCTGTTGAAAATCAATCATCAAGTTTTCCTTGTTGATTTTAACATTACCAGGAAATGAATCTTGTGTAATTAATCCTGCATCTTTTAGTTCATTTAATAATGCTGCATTACCATTGTTTTTGATAAAGTCTTCCATTTCAGTTTTTAACTCATTAGTCAAAAACTTGAACTCAGTTGATATAGAGTCACTTACTGCAAAACGAGATGCTTGTACTTTATTAATTGCATTGTTAATTTCTGGAATAAAGTTAAATCCAAATGCAAATGCGGGATCTAATCCAATACCTATCATTGCAAGAGTAACTCCTGTATTTATTTCATTCATTCCAAGTGCTGCTGGAATAGGTTTTTTCATACCATCTGCAGCAATACCTAATACAACACCATTTAACATGATTACTCGTTGTCCATTTTTGTTTATTACACCAAATTTAAAAAGATTATTTTGTGTAACAACTGTACTACCATCTGATTGTAAATCATTACTTGCATATTTCCAAATTACATTATCAGAATTAAGTTCTAATTCATACTGACTTGCAAGTGCCAAGAACTTCTGCAATGATGCAGCAATACCAATCATGTCTTTGTATGCAGCACCTAATGCTTTAGATTCAATAACTGATGTAATTGTGTTGGGATCAGACTTAGGTCCAAAGTTATCAAGATCTCTACCATATCCTGTTACAATACTTTCAAAATATTCTGTAGAAGAAGTCTCGTGTATATACAAGTTTTTAAATACTGCTTCGTTAGATAGTATATCTATTTTTGCTTGTAAGTTTTTATTTTGATGTATTGGTAGTACTGACAAATGATTTACAATATTACTATCAAAGTTTGCTTGGTCTACTGGTAAACCATATTTTTCAAATACTTGCAGTGCTGCTTCTATACGTAATGAACCATTTGCAAAAGTTCTTAATCTACGTTTTTCATCACGTGTCTTTTTAAGATCTTGATATGTTTCATCAAGTTCAGTTTTTAAATCAAAATGTTCTTTACCAAATTTTCTACGATTTGCTTTTGCAAGATAATCATCAGGATCATTTTCTGTATCTTCAATAGATTGAACAAATGCTTGTTTAACTACTTTTTTTTCAGATTTTATTTGTTTAATATCATCTTGTAAATCTTCTTCATAACTTTCGAGTTCTTCATATATACCTGAAGTCATTGCTTTAATATAGTCTTCTTGAGTGTATCCCATTGCATACATAACTTCTAGAGCATTTGCACTTACAGAAAAATTATTTGTTTCAGTTAATGCTTTTCTTTTTGCACTGATCAACTTTCTAAAGTTTTCATCATCTGCCCTGTAATGTATGTACTCAATAAACTTACCTTGTGCAGGAGATTTATAAATGTTATAGTTACCATATTTTGCGTAGTCACCAACAGCATTTACATAATGAGCAAATGTTTGACCATAAAGTGAGTCAACGTCAAAGTCAGATCCAGCAAGTAAGTGTATAAATTGTGGTACAATAATACTATTTATGTGAGAACTATCTATATAATCTACCACTTTTAATACAATCATAGAACGTTTATCCTCAGTAGGAATACGTAATGCAAACATTTCACGAAGATTTTCCATAAAAAAATCTTCTTGTTGTTGACTTCTAAAAAATTGTTTTGGTAATATACATTCTACAAAGTATTTTTTACTAACCAGTTCTCCTGCATCATCATATTCTGCTTCTATACGTACACCTAATGGTCTTACTTTTGTATTACGATATTTTCCTGGATTATTTCTGTATTCTTCAGTTGTTATTACTTCACCATTTTCATCTTCTCTTACATCATAACCAAATGATGATACGTGAATGTTTTTAAATCCAGAACCTTTTTCATCTGTTATATGCTTACTATAAAGCGAAAAGAAATAATATTCTAGCATACTTCTTATTCCAGGTAAGTTAGGACTATGAACTGGTTTACCAAAAGCATCAACATCAAATAGTTTTAATACTGAAGATGGTGCATTCTGTTGCTCAAGATTTTCTCTTATTAAATCAAATACTTTACCTAAATCAAAGTCTTCACCTTTACGTAAAAAGTGCTGTAACGACTGCAGATTAGAATCAGAAATATCATAAAGTGACTCTTGATATTTAAGAAGACTGTCACCTAATTCATTCATTGCTTTTCTTTCAGTAGAAGACATAATTGTACCCGCCTCTGCATGACGTTTGTTTGCAAGTTCTTCTATGTAATTTAAATCTGCAGGTAATAATATTTTACCTTGTACAGAGAATCGTGCAGTGTCATGTACACCAGAAGTTTCTACTTGAAGATACTTGTCTTCATTGTTTACTTTTAATGATGATATATTTAATGGTAAGTAGTCATTATCAGCATGTGCAAAATAATCAACAGGAAGTTTTGTAGCATTTTTAGATGCTTCAGTATCCATGATTTGATCAATATTATGATACTCCATAGAATTTAAAATTTTATGCAATTTTATTCTATTTGGTTCATATTTTGCATGTATCTCAAGATATGTTTTTTGAATTTGTTGTTCTAATTCTTCAATATTACTGCTTACACTACCATCTTTGTTTATCTTATGATGTTCTTGTATTTGTTTACGTAAGGCGTATATAGTCATGTATTTGTCATGCAAATTATCATATACTTGATCACGAGTCATTCCTTCAGGTATAATTAATATACTTACATCATTTCTATCAATGTAACTTTCTGATTGTTTGTGATAAATATTACGAGAAGCAGTAACAGTCTTTTTAGGATTGTTTACTACTTTGTTTTTTTCCATTTTGAGTACTTCTTCTTCAGTAAGTTCACGATAATGTTTTGCAATTATAGAATGCAATATCTCAGGAGTAAGTCTTCCTAATGATTCATGCATATCTGCTTGATGAAACAATGATGAAATACTCTGACCATCAAATACTTTTTGATTTAGTTTAAAGTTCTCATAGATTGTTTTACGTATTGTTTCATCTGGAATTTGAATATCATCTAGTACTTCTTGTGGAGAATAAAATGGACCATAATTAGGATGTTCTTCATTAATATATCCAAACAATGTGTTAAGATAAGCAACTGTGTGTTTACCTTCTTTCATTGTACTACCAGATGCAAGAAACTTTTTATTACGTTTAGTAGAATCAATACCATCTTTAACGTTCATTGCTTTATCACCTGTATACAATTCATTTACCATTAGTGAATTATACCACTGATTGAAAAAGAAATCTGCTAGTAATCCATTTAAATCAGCACGAGATTCTAATACACCTTGTACATTATAGTTTGGTTTTGTATTTGCATAAACAGAAGTAGTACTTACTGCAAGATTGTTATCAATTTTTAAAGTATCAGCAATAAGAGAAGATGTTAAGTATCTTAACGATGGTTGTTTTGTTTCAAACACTACAGGATACCCTTCTTCTTCAATAACTTTTCCTGTTGCAGGATCTTTCTTAATTGCTTTTACAGATTCTTCTTTTTCATTTACAACACCAAGTTTTTTTAAAGTGTTAATGTATGTGTTTAGTTCTTCTAACGCAAAATCATTTAATCCTTGACGTAAATCTGCAAGTGTACTTTCATCAATGTCTTCAAAGGATGCTTTGTCATCTTTAGCATACTCTAGTAATTTACTAGTAAGTAACTCATTTTTAGCATTTGCAAAAAAGTATGGTAAGTAATTAAAGTTATATGCTCTTAAATTTTCACTATCAACAGTTGCTCTTGTTTTATCATCCTTGCTTAGTACACCATTGTAGTTATTAATAAGTTTGTTAGAACTACCATCATCAAAGTTTTTTTTGTTAACCTCTCTTCTGTTCCATTCTTTTTTGATTCTGTTAAATTCTTGTTTTACTTTTCCTTCTAAATCATTTACAATTTTTAAATTCTTACCATCTTTTACAAGACCATTTTTATCAGCGTATGTTTGATAAAGAGATGTAATTAAAAAGTTTGTTTGAGATGCCTCAAGAGTATCAAATGTACGAAGGAATGTCTGGATACTTGTTTTAGGAGTAGTTATGTTACCATCTTCATCAACAACAGTTTCATATGAAGAAACAGTTGTTCTTTGTAAAAATGATAGTATACTCATTACATGGAATGATTGTTTATCAAGTTTACCAAAAGTTTTACCTTCCTTGTATGTCTGGTTATTCATCTGAGCAACTCCACCAAACAATGATATGTTAGTATTGTCTAATAGTAACTTAGCAATTGTTGCTTGTTTACTAGTTTTGTCTTTTAACAAGTCGCCAAATAATGGATTGTCATTATAAAAGTCTTCTAAGAAATCATCATAGTATGGATCAGTTCTTAATGTATCTTTTAATCCTTCTCTTCTTAATGATTGACCTGTTAAAATTAATGGTGTATATTTCGTATAACGATACACAGGTTTACCAGCAGCATTACGAAATACACTTGGTAAATCAGTTGCATCATATTTTAATATGTATTTAGCAAATCTAGTAGAGATGTTAAAGAATGCACCTAAGTTTTTATTATTTTCATCAAGTGTTTTTCCAAATGCGTTTGAACTAATAGACTCATTTATTACTGGATCATATATTGATTTTATACTTCTAAAAAATTGTTTTTCAAGATACGCTTTATCAGCAATCATTGCAGAATTTGTAGCGTAATGATCTAGTGTCTTCTTGTCTATGTTTTCAAGAGCACCGTTAAGATTGTCAATTTTATCTATTGCAAGAATAGACATTCTGATTAATGATTTTGGTAATGTAATGCCTACATCTTTAAATGCATTATACAATTCAAATGTCATAGTTTCCAATACTGTATTTGCATTTAATAAACTACCTATAAGTATTTTTTTATTAATAATGTTTTCAGATAAAGTAACAAGTCTTTTTACTGCAGTTACATATTCAGGATCAGTTCTTTTTTTAGCGTGTGTTGTTATCATAGATGATACCATGTCACGTCTTTTCTTTAATGCATCTGCTTGAAGAACTCTATCTGTTAATGTAAAACTTTCAATATTATTACCTGCTTCTTCAATTTCTGCAGTTTTTAAACGAGCATTTAACATTACATATTCTATTTCAGTACCATGAAGTACATCTATAAACATATTATATAATTCTTTGTTTGTTGATGGATTACCATTGGTATCCATTCCTGTGTACTCTTTTAACTGATTGTAAATTGCTTGTAAATCAGCAGCTGCATCAAAATTACCATCTTCTTTATAGATTTTAGCAGTAACTTGCATATTGTTTATAATCTCATCTACTTTGACATCAGCTGATATTTTTAGTAATGAACCAAAAATACTTTCTCCATCAATTACTCTTGGAAATAGTATACCAGATTCTGTATCTTCTTTCTCATAACTTATAATACCAAGAAATCTTCTTAATTGTCTTGGAGCTGAGTCAAGTCTGTTGTGCTCACCAAATCCTTCATCAATATTTATATCATCAGAAATTTCTTCACCATCTTCAAAGTCTTCATCAACTTGTGACTTTTTTTCATTTTCACCTGCTAATTCTTTTAACAGTGTATTTTTATCAATTGCTGTACCAGTACCATCCAGTAATGAATATAACTCTTGAGTTTTTTTCTTAACTAGTTTTTTTAATACTTCAACAGATACTTGTCCAAGATTATTATCTAAAGGATCTGCTTCATATTGTTTTACTTTATTTGGTAATACTTTACCCTTGTATGCAGCATTGCCTGAGTTATTTATATCATTAACAGTTTCATTATTTAACCTTGCTCCTAACATAAATCTATATTGAGAAACAAGATTGCTATATTGTTCAAGAACTTGTTTTTCTTTACCAGGATTCTTTTTAATCAATTCATCAAGATTATATACTTTTTCAAGTAACAATGTTTGCGCTGTTTTAAATTTTGCATCAAAAGTTTGTCCAGATGTATTTTCAATAACATATTTTGTCATCATATATACCAACTGATTTTGTTCAGCTTTTAATAATGTTGTAGGTGATTGACTAACGCCAGATGATGAATACTTGTCGTTAATAATTTTTTTCAATCCAGGTATTAACTCATATGCTGCTTGTCCATCATATAATTCAGATTGTATTTGTTCTGATTTATAGTATCCTCTTTTGATATTCTTGTATGTACTGTCAACTAGATTACTTCTTTGAGTAAACATGTCAATCAGTTTTTTTAGTAACTCAAATAATTTTGCTACAAGACCTTGTGGTTTTGTATTTTTATTCATGTAGTTTTGAAAACCATCTGCAAGAATTTCTTCTGCTTGTAACTGAAACATTTTATCATACTCATACACATAGTTTTTTTCACTTGCAAATTTCTTTAATGCTGCAGGTGTAAATGCACTCTTGTGTTTTTTATTAGATGATACTGCATCAATTAATCTTGAACGTTGTTCTGGTGTCATCAAGTATCTAAACACACCATGAAATGCCTCGTGAAATACTACACCTTTTGACAAGATAGAGTTATTCAAATAGATAACTTTGTCTTTAAACATTCCTAGTACGTTACCATCAATACTTGACAAATCAATTATACTTGCAATTTCTTCTTGACTGATACCAAACTGAGGAAGATTTTCTTGTAACCATTGTACAGCATTCTGTCTTTCTGCTTCTGTTTCTGTTTGTACTTCTGTATTAGAAATAGAAAACATTTCATTTTCAGGAATATCATCTATAGTAACATTATTACTGTCTGTTACAATAATAGGTTGAGCTTGTACAACAACAACGTTTTCTACAGGGTGCTGTGTAACTTCTAATGGACTTTTATTAGATAAAGGTATTCCAGCAGCAGTTGGAGATTTTGAAGTGATTACAAGACGATTTCTTGGTACATCTGATATATTAAAACTATTTACATTTCTTTCATAATCTTTTTTTGCTTGTGTGTCATTTAAATCTGAAAATACAACACGAGAAACTTGTTTACCTTCATCATCAATATCTACTACTAAATGTTTTGGTTCTGGATAGTCATTCATAAAGTTTTCAATAAATCCAGGATATTTTTTACCATTTTCTAGTAACTGTCCAATAACTTTATTAATTATTAATTTTGAAAACCCTTCTTGTTGTTCTTTTATTGCATCAATTAATTTTACTACATTAGGAGAAGAATTTGTATTACTATACATTTCATTTACCATGGAGTAAAACTTTGCAAGATCTTTTTGTTTGTTTAAATCTAATTTAGAAAATGCAATATTTTCTGCAACAACATCTGCTACTAATGAAGCATTGCCTCTTAGTGTACTTGCAAATGCTATTATTTTTCCTTCTTCACCATTAACAATTTTACCATCTACTACTCTTGGACCAAACGTAAAGTTAAAATCTGATTTGTTATCTTCTATAAAACCATACTTACTATCTTTTGATTTATTAGATGGTCGTACTTCAATTTGCAAATGTCCATTTTGATCACTTGCAAAATTTATAAATAATTCTACTTTTTTATTTGCTGATGCAAACGCTTTAAATTTGTAAACTTTTCTATCAAATGATTGTAATTGTAATTTTCTATCAGCAGCATTTAATACATCAGATAACGTAGTTATAAATGTAGCAAACCCTTCTACTTGTGATAATACATTTACAGGAGATACTGCTCGCCATCCATATGTACCATTATTATTAAACCTTATAATAATATGTCTCTGCGTATTATAACTACTACCTTTAAATATTTGATCTTTAATGTATGAATCATCAAGTTTTATTCTAGAATCAAAATGTGAATTTACGTATTCTTCCTGTGTAACAATATCTTGTACATTACCTTGATTATCTTTTACAACAATTCTTTCATTAGAATTTAGTGTATTTAATAATCTAAATTTACTTTGTTTTGCTTTTTCAGGATAGTTTCCATCCTTATTTTTTTTGTCAGAAAACTTAGTAAATGCAAATACTACATTACGCTCTTCTTCTTTTATAGTTTTACCAACCTGGTCAATAGTGGCAATAGTTAATTTACGTGATAAATTTGTTTCTTCTTCTATTACTTCAGAAAGATTTTTAATTTTTGTGTCACCTGTTTTTTGAGAACCAATGTTGTACTGAGAAAAGAATTGTTCTGTTACATCAACAGAATTTACATCATCAGTAAACTGAGGTTCTACAATTGCTGATAGTTGCTCTTTAAAGTCATTGTATAACTCATAAGCGTTTTTCATTGTGTTAATATCGTTCTCATCTAAACTATCTGTAGTATTATCATTTAATCTTTTGATAGACAGTTCTTTAACTTTTTCAAGATGTACAGGATTTGAAAAATCTATTTTTTGTGAAGTGTTATCACTATTTAAAAATACATAGTTATCTAATGGATACAAGTAAAATTTTTCACCAGTACCAATTATCTCACCAACTAATGCAAATTTACTTTCAGATTGTTGTGGTCTAGCAACTGTAATAACAGTTCCTTTTGAAGTTGATTTTAAATATTTTATTTGAGTTTCATTTTCAAATGTTTCATGTGTTCTGTTTGCAAGTCCTTTATATTTTGGATTAGTTGCAGCAAGTCCTTGTATTCTACTGATACGATCATCACCAACAGTACTTAATGAAACAGCATGTATTCTTACACCTGCTGATGGAAAACCTGTTTTAGCAAGATTCTTTAATGCATCTTCAACTTTTTGTTGTAAACCAATTTCACTTCTTATAGGTTTAATAGTAAAGTTAGATGATATTCTATCCTGATAAAATTCTTGTTGTCCTTTGTTACTATTAGATGTATCATCATTACGTGCAGGTCTTTCTGTTAAAATATCTTCAGCATCAAGTTTAAATTCATCACCATTTTCAGTTGTTATAAATAATCCTTCAGGTTTACTTGTTGCTTCAACCATGTTATTATCCTTAAATGTAACAAGAACAGTTTTTAATTCAGCAAGATCTGATATATCTCGTATTGCAATAAAATCAGATTGTTTATTTAAAGATTCTATAACAGAGGTCATTCGACTTAATAAAAAACTTTTGTTATCAAAATTATTTATAACATCTCTTAGTTCAGATGTAATATAAATTAATATAGTATTTTTTGTTTCAAGATCTTCAAAATCATTTGTGTTAAAATAGTTATTAATCATTGTGAGTACTTCTGTAAGATCATCACCAGTTATAACTTTTTTATTTTCAAGATTTAGTATTGCTCTTTGAATTGCTTCAACTTTTCCAATAGGTGTTTTCTTAACAGTATATAATGGAGATATTGAAGAAAGAAAATTATCAGCATCAGATAATAATATTTTTGCATCAATGATTTTTTCTGCATTTCCTACTTCATAAAATGATTGATCTAATCCATTTAAACCAACATATATTTCTGCAATAGAAAATAAAGAAAGTGATTTTTCATAATTAGAAAGACCACTTTTTAAAATAAACTTTGCAGTATTGTCAAAGTTCTTATATGTTTCAGGATTTAGTTTGATTAAATTTCTTACAACTGATACAAATTTGTCAGTTGATAATTCACATTGTTTCATAAGAATAATTTTTTTTAATTATTTGAAGCAAGAAAGAGCATCTTTCAGTTGGTCAATTATTGAGGCGTCAGTAATAATGTCCTCCTTTACAAATTTACTAATTTCTTTTGACTTTTCTGCATTTACAGTTTTGAAATCTTTAAGTTCCTCATTTAATGATTCTAACATGTTGCGATTAGTTGACAATACATTAGGAGTATTTACTACATCAAACAAATCAATTTGTTGTTCTTTACCAGCAGTAGGTGCTTTTTTCTTTGGTGCATACTTGATTGGTTTACCAGTTATAACAGATTCACGTATTCCTTCAAGTTTAGTTTTACCTTCTTTTATTGATGCATATTCTTGTAATGTTTTAAAGTCAGTACCATTTTTACTATTATGCACTTTCATAGATTTTTCACCACGCGCTTGCATACTACTATACATCATAGTATCTAGTTTGTCTTCTGGATTAGTCAATGCACTATCCATAAATGTTTTTACAAACTCAATATCCTTTCTAGTATTATTAGCAGAATCTACAATTTCCTGTGCTTTTACTTCTGTCTCAACAGTTTGTACTACATTATCATTTTTATCTTTTACATCAAATGTTTGTTGAGTATTTGTTTGAACAACAAAAGATTCTTTAGTCACTGGTTCAACAGCAGGTAAATCCATCATTTGACGAAGTAAAGCACTTTGATCTAATGCATTTTCATTTTCTTCAGGAGCAGCATTTACATTTGGAGTAGGAGCTGGCGTAGGTGCAGGAGTTACAATTGGTGCAGGTTGTGGTGGTGTAGGTGGTTCTTCTTCTTCTACATTAACAACAGGTTCTTCAGGTATTTCTTCTACTGGTACAACAGGTGCACTTGATGCAGAAGTTTTATTTATTATTTTATTTAACGCTGCAAGTATATATTGTTTTTCAAGTAATATATCATCAATTTGTTCTTGAGTACCGTCGATAGTTAATTCATCATAAATTTCATTTACCTCAGTAAGTTCATGTCGTAACTCAAGTTCTGACATATCCAAGTATTGTTGTCCAGGTGTTGTCTCAGGAATTTCGTGTACAGGATCTTCAGATGTATTTAGTAAACCATTAGCTGCAGCAACTGCTTCTTCTTCAGTTGCATGTCCTTGTGTAATAACTGTTTTGTTACTATCCATAACACCAAATGTACCATCAGGATCTTGAAAAGTTTGATTATCTAAATTTACTGGAGTAATATTTTGTTTAGCAATTTCTACAAGTGCTTCAATTGATTGTTTAAATTGTGATGAGTTTACAAGTTTTTCTTCATTAGGACCTAGTGCAATTTCACCACGAGCAATTTTATCTACAAGTAATTGTTCTTTAACTGGTTCAATTTTACCAGTAGCAATCATTTGATCATACTCTTCATCTGTAATGTCTTCTACATACTCGTTTGGTGCATACTTTTTAGTTATGTCAGCAAACTTTGCAATCATGTTATCTTTAAGATCATCAAACAACTTTTGTGCATACTCACCATTTGCAATACCAAGATTTGGATCAAGTGATATGGTCAATAAGTTTTTATAGTTTTCATCTTCATACAGCATGTTTATTACTTCAAAACCAATTTGCACTTTATCTGATTGATTAAATGCACCATTTACTTCTTCTAAACTATCAAGTAATCCACCTTGACCATATACACTTGCGTATATATCAAGTTGAAATCTATTTAAAAATGATATAATTTGAAACTTCATTTTACCATCAGACATTTTGCTAATAGCATACTTAAAGTTTTTAGGATTCATCAATGTATCAACAGCACTCATGTAATCTTTTGTGTCTTTATCAAGTTTCATATAATCTACTAACTTGTTATGCACATCACGCATTGCTGTTTCAGATATTTCAGTATCAACACCTGCCTGTTTATTTTTTACATTTAATAGTTTTCTAAATACTTCGATTACTTCTGCATCATGTGAGTCAAATGTAGTATTAGTACTTGCAACATCTTCACCATCTTCATTAGTAACTGTTTGTACTTTATCTAATCGTTTACCAACAAATGTATCTAGTACAACATTATCTCTTGTTACAACTTCTCCTTCTTCGTTTAAAGCAATACCTACATCAGTACGTTTACTAAAGTAAGACTGCCACTTTTGTAAATTTTCTAGTTCATCTTTCTTATCTTCAATTTGCTTTTTAATTTTAGGTGTCAGTGATGCATCAGTATTTTGTTGTAAGTTATTTTCATATATTCTTAATTCAGACATGATGTTACCTAATTCATCATTAAGTATTTTAGGATCTGTTAATACACGTATAACATAATCTGAACTAGTAGCAATACTTGAGTTGCTTAATAACTCTTGTGATATTTGACTAGCACGTTTTGCAGTCATATCACCTTTGACAGCATTCATTGCAATTATATGAACAGCATCTTCTTCTGCAGAACGAGCAATCATTGCTGTATAATGTTCTTTACTACCTGGAGTATATAAACTAGGTTCTGTAAAATTCTTTATCTTATTTCTCAGACCATCTGTTACGTCAGAATATTTTTTAATATCATTTGCCAGATTCTTAGAAAAGTCTAATGGTGTTGCATACTTAGTATCTTCTAGTTTAACACCAAATGATTTTTCAAAATCCTCATTACTCATGTCCACACCCATCTCACGAACAGCTCTTTGCAATACATCGATAGAATCTGTACGTTTAGCGGCAGATATTGCAGATACTAATGCATTATCTCTACTATTTTCAAATTCATATTGTAAACCTTTTGCTGCAGCTTCTGCTTGATTCTGTCCTTCTTGTACTTGATTAACAAAATTTACTATTTTATGTTTAAAGTTTCTTTCTTCTGTTTGTTTGAAGAAAGTATTTAAATATTCTATGTCTTTATCAAACTGTTTTTTAACAGCAAGTACAGGATTATCTCCAGGAGTTTTTGCATATTGACGCTCACTCATTTTGTCAGAGATACCTTCTAATGCTTTTGTTGTAACATGTACAGGTAATCTAACAAGTGTTCCTGTTAATGCACCCATCAAGAATGTTTTTAATCCTTGTTTACTTATCTCATCTTCAAATGCTTTACCAAATGATTCACTTAGTATAGAATTAGATTTCTGATACTGACCAACATAATAGTCTTTCCAACCATTTGCTGATATACCTTGCATGTTTTCTTGTAAACCTTCTACAAGTTCAAACCTTGCCATGTCTTTAAAGAATGCTTTACCTACTTGATAGGTTGCTTCTTTTTTACCAAAGTCTTTTGCTATTTGTCCAGTTACACCATACGCTCCAGCAAATCCTTTTTTGTAAAATTTCTTTAATCCATTCTTTTCTACTAGTAATAAGTTATCTTTTGTTGCTTCTACCAACTCACGCATAGTTTTGTTTGCTGGTATAAACTTATTAAACATATTACCAAACTGTAACTTGTTAGTTGCCAGTAAGATAGCCATGTTTGTTTTGTAATTAGCTCCACTTGAATCCATTGAGATTTTTCTCATTTCTTCAAACTGAACTTCATTAGGATCATCACCATTATTACTATTACGATGATCTTCAATAAGTTTGTTTAATGTATCACCATAAGAAGACACTGCTTCAAAAGATGATTCTGTCGCAGACATATTTAGTTCTTGTGCAACACGTCTAAGACCTTGTGCACCTATACCAATAAGTTTACCAGTAGAAAGTCCTGCTTCTACACCAGCTGCAACTCTTTCACCATATCGTATACCACTACCTAGTAATGGTAATCCTCTTGCAACATTGCCAGTTAACTCAGCAATGCTTTTTGATTTCATTATACCTGGCAAATTACCACTAAATACAGTAAACGTATCATTTAATGCTTGACGTGCAACAGAACCAGATACATTTGCAATTTCTGATGCTTCTCCTATTTTGTTTAATAATCTGATTTCTTCTGCAGATTTATTACCTAACGTAAATCCTTGTGCAACATCTCTAAAAATATTTGTTTTTGTTGCAAGTGCTTCTGCAGATTCTCTTGCACCAACTTCTAGTGCATCCTTTCCCATCATTCTTCCAAATCCTGCACCAATTTTTGCAAAGGTAGGAGCAAATAATGCTGCGCCCGCACCACCTTCAGGAAGTGTTAATCCTGTAATTAATATGTCTGCTGCAATTTCTAATGATAATGCACCAAATGTTCCAAGCATAAATCCACTACTACCTATAAATTCTGATATGGTTCCTTTAGTAAATATGCTATCTTGATCTTCAGGTGTTTGAAATACAAAGTTTTTTTGTGCATCTTTTTGGTCTTGATAATACTGTTGCATCATCTCATCTTCAGATGGCATAAGTAATGACATATCCATGTTTGCTATTGCAGAACCTATTCTACCATAACCAATAAAGTTTTCTTTAAATGCTGCACCAAACTTACTTGACATAGAATCAAATCCTTTTGCAAGAGCAGTACCCCATGTTTCTTCTTTTAATGCTCTGTCAAAATTGGTAGAATCTAATGGGTTAAATCCACTAGCATTAAATGATTCTTGTTGTGTAAAATTTGCAATAGTATCTGCATCCTGATATCTTACCCCAGGTGACTCTTGATAAGTCATAGAATCAATAAGAGACTTTCCAGGATTTATTTCTCGCGCAAGTTGTTGGGCACTTGCATTTTGTGCGTTACGCATTGTTTCTGCAAATGATCCATCACCAGGACCAGTAGGTATATTTTCTGGTACTATATTGGTGTTATTTGCTTGACTTTGTGATGACATTATTGAGGCAAAATCCTGTTGTTGATTTGCATCTGTAGCGTTTAATGATGCTGCTTCTAATTCTGTATTTTCTGCCATGATTTATTTTTTCTTTTTTTGATCATCATAATATGCTTTTAAAAAACCCAAGTAATTATTGTAATCTGTTTTAATGTTTTTATCAAGTGCTAAAATACTATCAATATCATCAGGTCCTGTCATTGGTAAAAACTCAACATTTGAACTAACCCACTTGTCTGTTTGAGGATCCTGAAATTTTGTACTATATGAAACAGAGTAGTTACCATATTTGTCATAATTACCAGTAGCAGTAAAATCAAATCCTGCATCTTTGTATACCTTTTTAGCATTAATAGTAGTAGTTGGATTTTGAAACAAAGAATTAAAATCTCCAATAGAAGTATTATTCATTGTAGATTCACTTACATTTTTCTTAAGTCTTGACAATGCTGGATTTGTGTTTATAGTATTGTAAGGTAATGTAATTACTAATGGTACTGTTGCAGTTTTAGGATTATCATTTTTATTTCTAACAGTAATTGTAACAACCTTTGCAGCAGGATTACTACTAATTTCATATTCATTTCCTAATGCGTCTGCTTTTGCTGTGTTATTCATAGAAGCAAACTTGGTAAATACTTCAGGATTATTTGAATTTTTTGCAGCAACTGAACCAAATATGTTACCCCATTCATCTGGAGTTACACCAGTATTCATTCTTGTAAAAGTAGTACCTGCTGTTCTACCTTTAAACTCTGGTGTTATTATGCGATCTAATCCTGCTCTTTGTTGTACTGATAATCTAGATAAATCAAATATTGGATAATTTTTACTTGTTTTTCCCATTACTTTTACTTTACCTTCATACATCTCTTTTACAGTTCCATCAGGATTCATTATTGCTTTTGCAATATTTTCATAATTCTTTTCTAACTGTGCTTTCTGAGAAATTGTTTGATCAAATTTACCTAACATATTACTAAGCGTATATATCTGGTCTTTATAATTCTGAGCACTTCCTTGTTTTGAAAGTGTTGGAAGTAATTTTCTTGCTTTGTTATGTATACCAAGAGCAACAGCATCAATCATTGTTTGTGCAACTTGTGCTGTTTTAGGATCAACTACTTGTACACCAGCGTGTCCACCAAGAATACCAAATAATTTTTTATCAGGTTCAGTAAGTTTTTCTTGACTGCCATTAGCAATTCTTTTTACTTTATCCATTACTGAATAAAACTTACCAGAATTTGCAGCACCTACAACAATGTTTAATACACCTTCTTTAGGATCAAATGCATCAGAAAATATTTCATTACGATTTTTGTTTAATGAATCTAATACAATATCTACACCAGGAACAGCATCTGCTTGTGGAGTACTAGGATCAAAATCTGCTTGACTAGTACCTATAATACTACTACTAGGTAATTCACCTTTTGCAACTGCTTGTTTAATTTTTAATTGCATATCATCTACATGAAATCTTTCATCTTGTGCCATTTTTTTTGCAGCAAGATCTGCTTCTTGATTCATTTTTGCATATGCAAGACTCTGATCCATTTTGATTTTGTACAAACTCATCTGAACATCATCTTGGTCAATCTCAACTTTTGCAGTTACATTTGCATAATTCTTACCCCAGTCTAATGCAGTTTTTATCATTGCATTATTCTTATAAAGATTGTGTAAATTATTAGCAATATATTCATAACCACCATTAGTTACATCAGCAACATCTTTATCAGCATTTGCACTAATCTTTTCAAGTTCTTCTTTTTGTTTCATCAAATCATCATAGTACACTTTTTTTATTGCAGGAACTCCATCAGGATATTCTCTGTCAAATACTTCAAGTTTTTCTTTAACGTCTGACAATCCTAAGTTTGTTTGTGTTTGCACTTTTGTTGCTTCTGCAACAGTAGGTTGTTCAATTTTTTTTGCAAGATTCTGTAACGCTTGGTCTCTAGAAACTTTAGTAGTTTCCATTTCCTGTTGTATATCATTTTCAGCATTCATAAAACCCATTACCTGCATTTGGTCATTAAATCTGCCATCATTTTTTATTTCTGACATTGCCCATTGTGCAAATGATGGAGCAACATCTGCTCCATTAGTTTTTTTAATTTTGTAAAAACCATGTAGTTCATCTCTAACAATTATAGCATCTATCTTTTTTGCACGTTCATCAAGAAAACCCATCACATCTTCAAATGGTACAAAGTTTCTTGGTTGTGCTTTTAGTATACTACCATCACCACGTTTTGAATTCTTTAGTTCATTAATACCATAGTTCATGTACGCCATACTATAATCATTTGCAAGTGCTCTCTGTTTAGGATCATCACTTGCTTTTAAATTATTATACTTGCCTATTTCAGTACCATAGTATTTTGTAAGTGCAATATCGCGACCAAACTCTTTATCTTGTGTAATAGGATCTACAATAGAATTTGCAGTACTAATGTTTGCAGGATTTGATAAATCTAGATTTGAAATGTCTTTTAATGAACCTTGTATTTTTTTAAATACTTGTTTACGATATTCTTCATTAGAAGTAGAAGTCAATGGGTCATTTAATGCAGAGTTAACTATGTTTTTTACATAACTAAATCCACGATCATATTCACCTTGTTTGGTTCCTAGTACTTGTGTAAGAAAACCATAATCTGGTTTGAACATATTTCCCTGTGGAAACTCATCAGTAACTCCCTTTATAAATGTTGCCATGTTTATCTATTATATAAAATATTAATCTTCAAAAAAGTACAATGGTAATGCACCAAAATCAACTACTGTTCCACCATATTTTTTTATGTATCCACCGTATTTTCCTACTCTTTGTGGTATTGCTTGTCCTGCTGCAACTATATCACGCATATTATTTCTTTGTGATGAACCTGTTCCAGAACCTGATTTACCAAGTTGACGTAACACTGCTTCGTGCGCTTGGTCAGAAGTCATTCCATTATTCATGTAGTCTTTTTTCATTGCTGCAAATTGAGGACCTGTAACATAACCATTACCAGATGCTACATCATTTGGATATGCAGCATTTTGATATGGATCATATAAAAGATTACCATTCTCATCGTATGCCTCTCTACCTTGAGTAAAGTTAACATTACCATTTATACGATTAAATGCATACTGAGGAAACATACTTTCTAATTGATTAGTACGTTGCATATTAGTTGTACCATTATTAAACGCATCTATTACACCCCATTTTAAATCTCTACGTGCATTGTCGTATTGTTGATTTGCTGTTGCAGATTCTGCAAGATATTTTTGTTGAGCATTTGCATTCAAAAGTCTTTCTTGATTTACAATTTGCGCATTTCTTGGAAGTGCTTGATTAACAGTATTAACATTTCTATTTTCTACAGTACCAATAGTATTTGCAATTTGTCCAAGTCTTTGATTGGATTGTCCTACCATAGATGCACCTGCAACATTACCAGCAGTTGAGTTATAAGCACCTTCTCTTGTAGCTGCTGCATCTTCTTGTAGTGCTGCAATTTGTCTAGCAGGATCTTCTAATACGTAAGGAGAAGTTTCAAGATTTACTTTTGCTAATCCTGGACCATACTTGCGCGCATCATCAGTCATTTTACCAGCAAAATAAACCTGGTCTTGTAACCACCATGGTTTTCTTTCTTGTGGTCCCATCTGATTTTCCATAACAGGAATATCAAACTCTTGTTCTGCAGCAGGAGTGGTTTTTACAACTGGTGCAGGTTTTTTACTGATACCTGGTAAGTTATAATTTTCAACACCTGGTACTAACGCACCTTCAATACCCATGTCAATGTACGGTTTGTTTCCAGAAACTGTTCCGATAGCAGCATTTTCATATTCTAACAAATGTGTCATTGCTGGATTTGCTTTACCTTTTCCTGCAATCTGATCTTGTCTCCATTTAGCAGCACCACCTGGATATGCATTAATTGCATCTGCGTGAATCTTCATGTATTCATCTAGTCCTCTTGTACCAGGTTTTATATCTTTATATAAAAATCCTGATTCTGGATCTATTTTATAACCTGTCTGAGAAGTTTGTGGTCCAACTGTTTTTTCTTTGTATCTAAGATCTTCTGGTAGATAACCAAAGTTATAACCTTTGTCTTGAACAGTTTTTGTCAGGTCAGCATCTTCAACATCATATAAAATTACTTGTCCTTTTGTACCATCACTATACACAGGTCTTTTGTTACCTGTCTTATTAGAGTACTCATATCCTACAACTGTTTTACCAGAACCTTGTACAGTACTTGGTACACCAGGTTGTGTTCCTTGATGTTTAGGTAAATACAATCCACCATCTGCAAACTCTTCATCTGTATAAATAATATTATTATTAGGATTTGATGATTGCGCAGCTGCTTTTACTGGTACTTTAGATGCAACAGGTTTAACAGCATTGGTTACAACAGGTGCAGAAGCAACTACTACTTGTGGTTGTTTTACAGTGGGAGCATTTTCTTTTACAACAGTTCTGACATTTCTTTCTTGTGCTGTACGAGTTGTATCAATTGGTGTTGGAGCATAAACACTTTTAACTTTTGGTTGTGGTGTTACTTCAACATTTGTATTTTCATTTTCATCAACTGCATGTAGTCCTGCTTGACCAATTCTACTTGCAATTGAATACCCTTTTGATAAAAGTTGTTCAAATGGTATTTTACCAATATATTGTGCTAGAAATTTACCAGCTTGTTTTCCATATTTTGCAGTTAATTCAGCAGCTTGTGCAACGTATGGGGCTGCTACTTGTACTGCTTTACCAGTAAGTTTTACTGCACCTTTTCCTAATGCTACAGGTATTTCTGGATATATCATTGGATCTGTTGCAACATCTCCCCAGAAATGTTGAGTATCAGATACTGGTGAGTATCTTGATTTAGTATCCATGGGAGACTCATAGTAACCAGTTAACAACGAGTTAATACCTTTTTGAGGAAGAGTAAACATGTTAGCAGCATAATCAAGTACACCACTAGAACCATTAAAAGGAATAAGTTCTTTTAATGCTTGTTTCATTCTTGGATCATCATCAGGATTATTAAGACTCTTTTTGAAATCAACACTACTCCAGTTTTCTCCAACTCTATCCCAATATCCTGTTGATGTATCTGGACCAACTTTATATGTATTTGTTGGTATGTATGGTTTTTCTTTTGCTACTTTTTTCTTACCAGGTAATTTTTTAGTTTGTGGTTGTTTGGTTGTACCAGCTCTCTGATAGTATGCACTACCACCATAACGCATCTGACCTTCTTCTGCAGCTTCTTGTCCTTCCATCATTTCTTCTGGAGCACCTTGTTCTTGACCAGGTGCTTGTTGTCCTTGTAATCCTGCCATAACAGATTCTGCAATTGCAGGTATACCATCAGGAAATCCTTTCATAGATTCTTGTACCAATGCAAGCATACCAAGTTTCTCTAAATTGTTTTCTAACATTTTAGATGCAGTACGTTTACTTATTTGATCATAATTATTATCCTTTAGAATATTCATATAGTTATTCATAGGATACTTATTTGCAATTTTTGCAGGAGTTACACCACCTTTGTCAAAACTAGTAATACCAAATATAGAAAGTACTTCTGGATCTTTAATTTTTAACTTCTTTGTATCAGAGAATATAAAAGAACCTGGTGCAACATTAAGAGGTACTCCACCTCCAGTATGTCTTTTACCAACAATTTTATTATGTTCTAAAAAACCATCATTGTTTATATCACCAATTACAGTTTCACCACCTTCAGCTTCTATATTTGCTTCTTCACGTGGTACTGCACTGATAGTGTTTTTGACATTACTATCTTGGTTAATTGGATTTACTTTAATGTATAAATCATTTCTATCAACTAAACTATAGTTACGTTGATCACCATTTTTTGGTAGTTGTTTTATTCTAATGTTGTACATAAACTTTTGAAGTTTAAAGTTAAAAATGATAAATCTCTTACATTTAGAATTTACAAATATAATTTGTTTTTTCCTATTTTGTTACAGAGTTTGTTATTAATTGATGAATTCAATTTCTGCACCATCTTGCATAAGTTGCAATAGTTCATCTTCTGATACTTGATATTCACCACCTTGTGCAAATGACTTTTTCATAAAACCACCATATCTGGCACTTTGAATAGGTGTTGTCATACCTGGTTGGAAATTTTGAGATGGTCCAACATTAAGTGTGTAATCACCAAATGGATTTGGACTATTATACGCCATACCAAAATCAGTATTTCCAGTACGTCTTAACATGTCTTCATATTCTCTTTGTTGTTTTTCCGCTTCTCTTGAACGAATAGTATTGGCAAATGCACCTAACCCTGCTAGTGATTTTTGTGCATACTCCATTCCATTAAAAGAGTTGTTATTTATGTTATTATTTCTTCTTGCATCACGAATATATTTTTTCTCTAAAGGATTTGTCTCATAAAGATCATTAGGTTCTTCTGTAATTAATTGCTGTTCATCTAACATGTATTGGTCAGGTACATTATTATTTCCTTGCATTGGCGCAAATTGTGATTCATCAATAGTAGAATCTTCATTAGCAGGAATTGCAGGTTTTGGAAATTGTATTTTATTGTTATTAAAAGCATTCAATTGATTGCTGGTCATGTTATCTGTATTGAACGGTTGTCCAAAAGAACGTATAGCATTATTATATTGATTATATGCATCAGCACCTTGCGCTCTTGCAGAAGCATCTACTGTTGTATTTTGTGGATATTCATTTGGATCAGGTGTGTTATTTTGTTGTGCGTATGGTGGTCCTTGAGGATTACTAAATCCAAACTGTGCTTGTGGTAAAACACCACCATAAGCAGCAACCATAGAATCATACTCACCATTGTACTGTGGTTGTTTTGTAAAATCAGTATTTCTAATTTTGTTATAGTTTATTGAAGGAGCAGGTGTAAGGTTTGGAGCAGGAATATTATTCATATTATTAATATTTCTATTTCTGTTATAACCTAAGTCAGTACTAAAGTCCACAACATTTCCTAAACTGTTATTTGTATTTTGTAAAATATTACTACCAGGTTTTATTTTGTTACCAATCCATTGTGCAGCTTTACCATATCCTAAAGCAGCACCTGCTGTAGCACCTACAAGTCCTAGTACACCAGAAGCGTCATTTAACAGTTTTCCAAATGGTCCTTTTCTTTCTGAAGTAAGCGCGTTGATTGTAGGATTAATATATGGAATACCTTGTCCAAATCCAACTGCACCACGTGCACCATAAGCACCACCACCTTGATAAGACTCCATCTCTTGAGACTCATCATTATCTGCATATGACATTGGAGCTTCTTGTTGCTGAGGTTCTTGCATTTGTTGTTGTTGCATTTGTCCAGCACCTTGTTGCACTTCAGCAACCATAGTCTGAATTGCTTGTTGCTGACCATTCTCATCAAGTTCCTGTAATTTTTGTACAATCATTTTGGGATCAACACCATGTATCTTTGCATACATAGTAATTAACTGCATGATCTGTTCTTGCTCTCCTCCTTGTTGTGCTTTATGTAAACCACCATGTTCTAAAACAGTTAATGGATTAGTAAAGTATTCGTATGGTAATACAAATTTATTTTTTTCGCATTCTGTACACTTCTTATTCATAACACAAATTTTTAGTTACATGTTTATTATCACATGATTACATTACTAATTTACAATTTATTTCTTGGATTTATTATGTTTTCTCTATAATATTCATCAAAGGGTACAGGACCTCCTACCACTTTTCTTTTCATAAAATCTATAACAGTTTTACCAGGTGCAAGATATTTTGCCATTGATTGTTCATGTGGTAACTTGTTATTGACATTTGCATATAACATTCCTCCTAGTTCTTGTATTGCCATTCTATCAAATCCTGTCATATCACTGTAAGGACTTGACAAGTCACCACCATTTTTTTGTTGTTGTAATGTTGCTGCTCCTACTGCTGCAGGAACCATTGCACCAAGTCCTATTTTATTTAAAGATTTTAATAATGCATTCATATCAAAATCTTCAACTTTTACTCCTTTTAAATATTCATGTCCTGTATTCATTAAACTTTGCAGTTTGTTTTTGATTTCAGGAATATCTTTTTCTGTATAAACTCTGTTTCCTTTTATATCACCAAGAGATGCTCTTAATTCATTTTGTACTGCAAATGCTTCTTCAGCAGGCATTCCAAAATCATTATTTTTTATCATAGGTTCCCAAGCTGCACTAGCAATTTTTTCTTCTTGCGGAGTTGCTTTTAATCTTATAGATCTACTATGGGTTGCTTCATGCATTGCATCAGTATAAGCAGATGTTGTTGGAATATTTGATGTATTTGCTCTAAATTTATCAACCATTACTACGTCATTCATATCCCCATGATTATTTGCAAGATAGTTACCTCGTGAATTTCCTAACTGTTCTGTTACATTTTCAGGATAATCTAAATTACCATTGTTTCTAAATGCCTGATATTCATTGTTTAACACAGGATCATCAATAAATCTTGCTTGTTGATTAGAAACATTAAATTCTTGATTAGGTCTAAACTCTTGTAATTTTTGTCTATTAAAAGGTGAGTTTGAAAAAGCTGTAGCATCTGCATTAGCTCTTGCTAACTCTTGTTCTGCAAGTAACGCTTCTTTTTGTAAAAATGTAGGCGCAGATGATGTTGATATAACAGGTGCTTTTTTACCAAATCCAAACAAGTTTAAATCTATATTACTTGCATTACCCATATTTCTTTTAGCATTAAATGCTGTTATATATGGATCTTCTACATATGGTGTGTATGTGTTTATATTTTTAGGTGCAGGAATAACATTACCATTAGCATCATAAAATATTGTATTTTCTAATTCTTTTGCAGCAGTATATTTACTACCCATAACATTTCTAAACACTTCTTCTTCTCTACTAATACCTGCTTCTCCTACCTGAGAAAGATATGGTTCTAATCCTTTTGCAGATTCTGCTACATATGGTCGATATTTACCAATTGATTCAGCAATTGAAGGAACTCTGTATTCTCCTGTAAACGGTAAAACTGTTTTTGAGTTTACAAACTGATTTGCTGCGGAACCAAGTTCTGTTAATGCTTTTTTAACAGGTCTTGCTACATATCCTAATGCTTGACTAACATAAGGACTTATTACTTCACCTACTGCACCTGCTACCAGTGGTTCACCAATTGCTTCAACGTAAGGCGTATACGAGTCTTCTTGTTGTGCTCTCAAAGGTGCTTGACCTAGATTTGCTGCCATTTTACCAATCCAACTTGCAGGATTTATGTAATCATCAACCACATTAGGTTCATCAGAAACTCTAAATTGTGATTCTAAACCTTTTGCAGATTCTGCTATGTTTTCTCTTGTCCAGTTTTCAGGATTTAAAGACACTGCAAACTTTTGATTTAAAGGATTTGCACTAGATTTTTTTCTATCAATACCTCTTTGTACACCTGGAACATTTTGTATAGTTCCTTGTTTATCAATTAATGCTTGTACTCTTCTTTGTTCTATCTGTTGCGGTGTAAGTTGTATACCTACTTTTGGTTTAAAGTTAGGTGTGTTATCTTTAGTAGCAACTGCTATCATTCTTTCATCTCGAGGTACTATTTTACCAAGTTGTGCTTTTGGTAATTGATTATTAGAAAGAAACTTTTCTAAAATAAACATGTTTCCTTGACGTGCCATAGTATTATCTTTTCTTTTTAGGTTTAACAGTTACCTCATTAAGTTCCATTGCACCATCTTCATTAGGTGTCATTTGTCTATACAAATTATTTCTCCAGTTTTGTTCTACTTTGTAAGGATAACTTCCAGGATCTCTTTGGTATTTTTGTCTCATTTCATCTTCACCACTTTCTGTAAATGCACCTTCTGTAAAATTACTCATTGTTCCTTCATTAAATGGTATATAATCATCATCATTTTCCCAAGTAGTTCCAGATGCAATAGAAGAGAATTGATTTCTTAAATAAGGAGAATATCTACCAACACCATCATCTAATGCATTGCTATTAACATCAGTATATAAATCATCTGTTTGGAATCCTCCAGATGTTGTACCATCTGCATTGACCATCTCTGGTCTAGTAAATCCAAATAAGTTTTTACTAAGTTTATTTTGTTCACCCCAGTTCTCTAAAACTTGTTTATCTTGTAAATCCATTGCAGTCATAAGAGGTAATACTTTTTCCATATTATACAAATCATTTGGTGATTGTATACCAAACTTTTGTTTTAACTCAGTAGGAATACTATTAAACTTAATCTGTCCAGGTCCTACTGATAATCTTTTACCACCACCTACTGATGTTAAAACACTTTCTGCAATGTTTTCTGTAAGTGAACCTAATCCTTTTCCACGTGATGTAGTCCAGTTGTTTTCAGCACCTAGTTCACCAAATACATTTAGTAATGAATCTTGTATTTCTTCTTTAGACTTACCTGTCTTCTTAACAAGATCATTTACTTTATCATTATCATTTGCAAATAATAAAAACTTATCCATAACATTTTTAGTAGTGTTATTGTAGTTTTTTGCATTAGGTGATATACTCCATTTATATGACGCTTTAGATGCAGATTCTTTTTTTACAAAATCTTTTTTGTCTTCATAGTTTTGTTTTTCTTCAGGTGTTAATCCTAGAGGATTTGCATCATTGTATGGATTAACTTTATAAATAGATGCAGAAGGTTCTGTTGATGTTCTTGCACGATCAAGTAAATCTGCTACATCACTTTCAGAATATGTTCTTTCTGTTTTCCAAAAATTATCAAAAAATCTAAGTTCACCATTTGCATTTTTACCTAAGTAAATCTGAGCGTGTCCTGGATAAAAATTACCTTGTTCATTTTTACGATTGTTACGTTGCAACATATCACCTGGTTCAAGATTAGTTATGCCTTTAACACCATATCCATTGTTTGCAGTAAATCCATACTCTTTTGCATTCTTAGAAAAACTAGTGTTAGACCAATCTATGTTTTTCATTACACCTGCTTCTTTGTACACATCACAAACTCCACCAATACAACTGTTAGCAGATTGGTCAAGTGCTACTGCAGCTTTTTTTAAATCATCAGGTACAGCAATATACTTACCAGTTTTGATTCTGTCTTCTGCAATTTGCACAACTCGCTGTGCCATTTCTTTAGTGTGAACATTTCTGTCAGAAGGATTAATAACTTCTACTTCTGGTGGTGCCACCATGCTATCCTGTCTTTGTTTTTTTAGTATTTTTTCTATTAATGCAAGATTCTGTTGCATAGAACCATCTGTTAATCCTTGTGCTCTAGCAGTACTCCATGGTTGACCTGTTAGTTTTGTGTATTGTTCTGCTACACCATTTCCTGTTGTACCACCAATGTCATAACGCTGGTGTTCACCACCATATTTGTTAGGAGAAACTGTTTTAAAAGCATCAACACCTCCAAAGCTTTCCATATTACCCATTCTATTTAAAAGATCAGGTGTCAATATTTCATCACTCATAATAAGAGATTTCAAATAATCAGGATTAGCAGTTCTAACTTTACCTGTTCTTTCGAAAATTGTATTATTCATTTGATTTTGAAAATCTTGAGCATCAAATGCTTTTGCATTATTCCAGTCAGAAGCCAGTGTTTTTTTAAACATTGTTGGATTTGTAATATCTTGATGTCCAATATCGCCAAATAAACTTAATTTAGATTTAGTATTTTGATATTGCTCAGGAGTCATAAATTTTTCTTGAAAACTGCGAGGTACTAGTTCAGGAAATTTTTTGTCAAATACTATATCAGCATCACTTAAAGGATATTCATCTGCAAATTCAAAATACTTATTCCAATAATTTTTTTCTTTTGCTATTTTATCAGCAAGTTCTTTGTCAGTATAAAAATCTTTTTCTGCAACTAATGGTTTTTTACCATATGTTGCTTTAACAATTTGTTCATCAACTGCATTGTTAAATGGTTCTACTTCTGAAATACCTCCTTTGTTTGGTAACTCATCCATATATTTCCATTCACCTGTTGGAAAATTTTGTGTAGCATTACTATCATAAAATACTTTCTCACCGTCAATATTTTCAATAGCATTTGCAAAATCATCTCCTATTTTAGGTATTTTACCTTTGACCATTCCTTTTGTAAAAAACGGTAGTTTTCTTAAAGAACCTAATTTTGAAAGAGCTTTTTCTTTTGTTAATATTCCTGCACCAATTAAGTTTGCAGGATCTGCAAAAACATTTAAAAGAGTGTCATCAAGATTTCTACCAAATGCACTAGGACTATCAAACCATCCTTCCTTGGTATTATGTCCCCATGCTTCAGAAGGATCTTGAACTTTACCAGTTGTTGCATAAGTAAGAGCATGCTGTCCAACAGATGCAGGGTATTTTACTACACTACCTATTGCTCCTAATAAACCATCATCTGCATTATCTTTTAAATACTTATCTCTAGACTGTTCCCAGAATCCTCTAGGTCTTTTATAGTTATTCTGTATAGTAACTTCATCAAGTAGTATTGGAGAACGTTGTCCATCTTCTGTTACAACCTCACCTCTGTTATATGCTTTTTCATATTCTGGTGTACCATATTTTACTGTTCCTGCTTTTTGATACTTATTACTAACAGACATTACATCTGCATTCTTAAACCAGTTACCTGTGTAGTTTCCACCATTTTGCATTATCTTATTTTCATTACCACATTTGTGACAAGTACTAACATCATTACCACCATCTGCAGCTTTCCATAACCAACCACAATTAGAACACTTAATAGTCTTATTAAGTAATCCACCATACTTTGCAATAGGCATTTCAGATTGATCATTGTTCTGAGCAATGTTATTCATTAACCATATAAGATCTTCATCAGAATAATTTTCTAATGCTCTGTTTTTACGACCAGTATTTTTTAACTGATTAAGATGTTCTTGTGTAAACTCTTCATAACCAGGATTATAGATACCAAGTTTTGCAGCTTCATATTGTAATGCTTTTTGATCAGCATAATTTTCATCTGCTCCTCTTGACATTTTATTATTTTTGTTTCTTGATTGTAGTTCATTATAATCATATTGATTATAATATGGTACATTACTTCCAATGATAGAATCACTTGAGTCTAATACAGAATGTCCAAACTCATGTGCAAGTACACTGTCATTATCATTTGGTAAAATAGATTTATCTTTTGTAACCCATTGTTTAAGATCTCTATTAGGTGAATGATGTATAGTATTACTACCAGTATTATAATAAGAACCATCTCTATTTTCATCAAGTTTGTATTTAGTTCTGTTTACATTTGCTTGTCTTCGTTCTAATACTTTCTCAACATCTTTGTAACCTGACTTTTCTAAATTCTCTTTATATAAAGGTGATTCTATATATTTATTAAACCATGTTTTTACATTATTAAATTCTTCTTGTGGTCCACCTTCTTGAGCAATAGGCATTTCTACTACACGCGTACCAGGATACTGATATTTTTGTCCAGGAAACATTTGTTGCTTATTACCAAATTCATCCATACCTATAAGAGGAGTACTTACGCCTTGCATAGTTATAGATGTACCTTGTGGTGTACCATAAATAGTATTACTAGGATTGTTTCTGTAAGGAGAATCATCCTTGTAACCTTGCATAGAAATATCCTGTTTTACTTTTTCATTTTGTCCAGTTATGAACTTCATCAAAATTTCTCTATTACCACTCATTATCTTGGACTTATTAAATATTTATTATTCACAAATTTAAGAATCATTTTCTTATCTGCACTAACAGTTTTACGTAAAATTACTTTGTTACCATAGTGTCTGAACTTTTTATGTTCCAGTGGACTCTTTGCATAATTCAAATATGCAGCATTTAAATCTTTATGATATCCATCTGGTTGTGTAATCCACATAGGTATTGTGTTACCAGTAAACTCTCCTCTGTCATTAGTAACATCATAAAACTGATTGAATCTAAACTTGTTTTCTTCTTTACTAAATAGTATATCAATTGAATCTATGTTAACTACTGGATAGTTTAATAATGCAAATGGATTATTTTTTGGTTTTACATTTAGTTTTAACAGTCCACTATTTTGTTCTGAGTTATAAATAATTGCTCTGTCAAAATTTACATCAAGAACATGATTAAAATCTTTACCATTATTATAATACTTATACGCATCAAGAGTGTACTCAAAATTTCTTAACGTGGTAATTGTATTTGGTGTAACAACAGGATACTCAACTTCCCATGGATAATCATCACCATAGTAATTTGCAAAACTATCTGTTCTTACATTGTGTCTCCAAATTTTTGTTACATCTTCCTCTTCTTCAACAAGTGTTTTAATAGTAAGAAAATGATTGTAAGATGGTATTAACCATTCAGGATGCCAGTCATGAAATGATAACCATATTTTTAGTTTTGGATCATAACTAATAGTCCATTCTATTTTTTCAAATGCTGCTGGATTATCAAATGTATATGTTGTAACTACATCATTAATGTTAGTATAAAAAGTATTGTTAAACTCATTATACTGCAATGCTTCTATAAGTGGTTTATAATCTTTTTTAGTAAAATATAATAAATCATATTGTGAATCAAATATTGCTTGTGCAGAAATACCTTCTATAACATTATCGTATAGTTTATAGTTTGGAAACTTTTTTAACAATGGTGATGGTAAGTTTTCTAAGAACCAGTACTTCATATCGTTTTTAGATATTTCATCTAGTACACTTCCTGTAAAATTAATTATCTTACCAGTTTTCTGAGAAACCCAGAATAATCCATAAGGTGTGTTAACTGCAGATTTACTAGATATACATGTACCATATTCAAATGCGTCATCTGCATTAACAAGTGACTGCATGTTTTGCTGAAATAACCCTGCATCACCAATAGTATATTTTACACCACCTTGTGATTGGAAAGTATCAACACCCACAAATTGTGTTGGTTCAATATCTTCAAACAAAATAACAGCACCTTGTGCGTTTAATGTTTTTATAACATTTACTTTTCCTTCAAAGTCTCTGTAGTTATTCTGTAAATAATTTCTCCAGTTGTCGCGTTTAAGTCCTTCTTGTTGTTGTAATGAATACACAACTCTCCTTGGGTAGTATTGGAAACAACTTGTATAGATGGCAGGATCATAGTCCCTTGGAAGTATATTTCCCCAGGAAGCAAAGTTGCTGTACAACTTGGATGCGCTAAGTGATAAGTCATATTCATAGTATATTGGTCTTGTTATTAAATCACTTCTGAACATAGTATCTAAATCAGTAAATGAGTTACCAACAGAATCATAAAACTTTTCCCATGGTTCTTCACCATAATCTCTAAATGCAACATTCAATTCTGATTCTGTAAAGAAATCTCTTACACCATTAAATGATAAGTACATCCATGCATTATAAAAACTAAGACTAAATGCTGGAATACTACTTGTGTTAACTCTACCACGCTCATCTAATTTATATAAATCTGCAGGAGTACCAAAATTAAATTCTGGAACAATTAATAATTTCCATGTAATTGAAATGTTAAAATCAGATGAATCGTAAAGAGATGAATCTAACCAGTAAGTTGGTATTGGTCCATTACGATAATTATCATAATTCCATTCTGTACCATTTGGCACGTCTATTAACCATGTATTGTAAAAATAATAAACATTTTTTTCAGTATATCTGTTAATATAAACGTCACCTCCTAATATTTGTGAAGTCGCATGTTGTCTATTTACAGTACCAATAGTATTATATACACACGACTGCACAGGTATTTGAACAATAGCATGTAATTGACCATACTGATTTTCATAATCAACTTTTATGGCACCATAATATGATGCAACATTTCTAGTATAAATTTTTGAAATGCTACTTGGATCATCTAATAATGATTTTGATGAATCAATAGTATTTGTAAAGTTAATATCTGTTGTTGTTTGTAACGCAAGAAATTTATTTCTATTAACATTGTTTATTCTTTGTATACTATTAAAATCTTGTAATCCAGAACCAACATATTTTGCTCCTTGTGGTACAACAGGTCTTGTAATTGATGGTTGTAATGCGCTTGGAACATTTGTATTAACAACACCTGTAAAACTATTATAAAAAGCATGACTATTTAATTGTACAACATAATCTCTATATTTAATAACACCATATAATATGTCTATTAATGACGCCAATGTTTGTGTAAATACACTATTAGCTGCTGCTGCTGCTGCCCAAACTGAACTAATTAATCCAACAGCTGCTCCAAGACCAACTGCGCCTGAAAATGCAGCATTTGCTGCTGTAACAAGTTTACTATTAGTAATTGTATCTACAATGTTACCAACTCCCCCTTGTGTTGTTGTAGAAAAAGTATTATCATAATTAATAACAGGATTTCTAGTAATCATATTGGTATCACCTAAATAAGTTCCAGTACCTGATACCCAAGGAAGACTGATAGTAACCACATCTAATTCTCCTGAAGGTCCTGTTGTGTGTCCTGTAGTAGTAGATGATGTTGCTTGTTCTCCAAACAATGCTAAAACAGCAAGTCCTGTTGCATATGCTACAGAAGATGTAAATGCACCTTCGTTTATAAATTTAAATTTAGGATGTTGATAAGGTATTATACCATATATATTTGCATTACCAGTTTCTTCTGTATATAATTTTACATGACCTCCAGAACCCATGTATGGTCTTACTAAATTATTTTCAGGTGCATGAAATGAAAATATATTTTTTTGTACTTGTAAATTATTTACTATAGTGTTAGTTAAACTGCAAGGAGCTTGATTTAAACATCTACCTGTTAAAAATGGATCGTCATTTACATCATTGTAAGGATAATTCTGAAATAATCCTTTTTGTGATGTTGTATTTTGAAGATCATATTGTATCATGTTATTAAACATACCTTTTGCAAGAATGCTTCTATTTCCTTCGCGTGAACCACGTAAGATTTCATAACCTACAATATCTAAAATAGGATTACCACTAGTGTCAACAGGATGTGATATATTAGAAAACTCAACTCCTAGTATATTTATTTTATCACCTGTTGTATTATGTATGTGAGTAGTTTCATTAGAAGGCATCTTGTGATGTCTAATAGGTTTATTACACAAATCTCCCCATATTTCTGGATGATTATTTGGATACAACTCAGTAGATTCCCAGTATGCCATGTTACCACGTAAGTTGACAATACCACCATCTATTCTAGCGTAATTTGGCATACTTGTTATTGTAGAAGTATCATATACTTGCCATGTTTTTCTACGTGTCTGATCAATTAAATCAGGATTAGTTATAGGTAATAATGCAAGATCACTTGTAACTGCTTCTCTACCAGGTATATGAAATGATGCAGATCTTGCACCTGTTTTATATACCCATCTGATAAAGAAAGGATAAACTTCATCTCTATAATAACCAACTTCATGACCACCATCCCAGTAGTAACTTGCAGGATATTCTATAGACACCCAGTTACATTCTATCTGATTTGCTAGTGGTTGATAATTAAAAAATGGTTGAGTAGTTACACTTGAGCGTATCAAGTATCCACTTACATTAAACATTTTTTCACTTTTCTCATATATAACTTTTTTAATAGGTATAAGAGAAAGATCTACAGTAATAAGAGATGCATTATATAAATCTAAATGTACATTTGTTTGATTAATAGAATAGTATCCAATTTTCTTTGCAACAGATTGTTGATTAATAGTAGCAATAATAACCAGTTCATATTCTTCAAAATTCTGATCAAGATTGTCTAATGTTATATTAATTGAACCACCCATTCCAGTGTGATCCCATAATGTCTGTGCATTACTAGGCATACTATAATCAGTAAGTTTAACACCGTTCTCAGAATATGCAATAACTGCTTGATAAGAACCATTGTTTAATTGCCCACTACCTTTTGATTTACGTACTGTGACACATGGTTGTTCAACTAATGGATGTAATCTTAACTCATCACAATCTAATCTATCTGTACATATTTTTTCACCACATGCATCAGGATCAGGAATTGTTTGGTTTACTTCTTTACATATTGTACCAGCAGCAGAAACAGAATAACCATCTGCCATATTATCAATATCAATACTTCCTTCTAATGCACATATAGTAACACTTTGTCCATAGTCCATGCTTAATACTTGCAGAATATTACCATCAACATCTGTATAATAAATACCAGTATCTATAACAGGCATAGGTGGTGTTTCAGGTGTAACAACAGGACAATTTACTGTATAATCCCACTCAGTACCAGTTGGTCCTGTGATTCTTATGTAACAAGTAGAAGTTGTTGAAAACTTATTAAATGTTAGTGACCCTGCTCCTGATACTGGTCCACCTGTTGTAACTGTTGGAGGATCTATTGCTGGATTAGCATCAAACCATATATCCATTCTATCTGTTATAGTATACATTTCATAATTTACAGTCACGACACCATACATTTCTCCAAGTGAATGTATAGTATTTGTAACACCTGGACCCCCAGAATTAGTTGCAACTCCACAAGGATTTGCAGAACTTGCTCTAGCAACAGTATAATTATTCCATGTTTTATTTACGTCTACAGTTTTTATAGAACATATATATGGAATTTTATTTGGATCCAGATTTAATACTCTATCTGGATTTCTATTATCTTGCCAGTATGCAGAATAAGAACAATCATAATTTTCTTTAACTGCTCCTGTAATTAAATTATAAGTACTAAAATTTAAACAAGTATCTCTAATAAGTTTTGTATATGAACAAGTAGACTCATCAAATATTCCTATTTCTGATGTACTATTATCTGTACTATATACTACCCATTCAGTTTTAAGTTTATTTATAATACCTATTACTGTAAATGGAAAAGTAGCACATTCCAAATTTGACTGCTCATTACTGATTGTACCTACCTCACCATTATGAGCGTTGTTAATTGCATTAATTGCATTTGTCCAAACACCTTCAGGTATATATACATCAGTAGTATCCTTTAACATTCCTTTTGAGAATGCGTTAATCAATTGTGGAGTTCCTGTATTTTTAGTTTGTTCTGCCATGTCTTAGTACATATAACTTTTAAACATGTCATAATAATTATGATATTGTGCTCTTCTGTTCAAATCATGAAGTCTTCTCATTTCTGCAAAGTCAGGAGTATTAACAAATGACAATGCGTTTGCACGTGCACCACGCAGCTTCTGATCCATTAACTGCATATGATTGGATACATTCTCTCCACTCATAAATAAGTTCTCGTAAATGCGTTGTTTTATAGCGTATTCATAATACTCGTTACAGTATGGATGATCAAGAACTAATAAATTACCATCATCATCTTCCATAAGTGATTGATAGTTGATAAAAATTACTCCTTCATCAAAATTAGTATGCATAAATCCATTTTTAATATATGCGTCATATCTACCTCTTGTGTTTACATTAAAACAATCATCAGAAACAGATACTGATTTTTGCATTCTTAAAGGAATTAAAGTTTTACTATCAGTTCTTCTACCATTTGTTACGTAATGCACACGAGGTGTTCCATCAGCAGTACAGTCTAATAACGCAGGACAACTTCCTGAACCAGTACCCATAGTACTTATTTTAGCACCCATTATAATTACTTTTACATTAGGTATAGTTACTATTGAAGTTGAAAATAAACTAATGTTCTCAGAATCAATAATATTAATATCAAAATCTAGTGCAATACCATCACTATCAAATGCTTGTACAATAATATTTTGTGTATGCAACTGATGGTTAATAATGTTAGAACCTATTAAAATATCAACTATTGTTGTAGACTGGTTAACAAACTTATCTGCTAAAAAGTTTTGAGCAAGACTGACACCTTCTAATATACCTTCAGTATATGTTTTATTGTAACTAGGTATTTCTTCAGTGTAATGTTCTTCACAAACTAAACCAAAATTTAATACATAAAAGTCTTGAGGAAGTTTTCCTTTTCCTTTGTGTATTTCAATTGCTTTACTACGTGCTTGATTGATGCGCAATCCTAAATCATAATTTACACGCATTGCAACTTTAATAAGTTGTTGTGGTGCAATTAATCCTTCAAGATCCCATGTGTATAAATCAATTTTTACACTGTCTAGTAAATCATCGAATGTTCTATATTGAGGTTCAGTTAATGCCATTGTAATTATTAATTAATTATGTTTCTATTATCTTGTTGTGGATCTGATGGTACTGCCATCATTGCACCAAGATCTTTTATTACATTTTGTTCTATTTCTGAATATAAGTATTCTGGAATAGCAAAATTCTTATCTTGTATATAAATACAATCATCTGTAGTATCACAATTGTAACCACTTATATCACCTTCAAATACACCTTCAATTCTTACAGCATCCCATACAGTATTTGGAAAATAAATATGTCCATCTGAATACCAGTAGTATTTCTTTTTATTATACTTAAATGTCTTTTGATTAGACATTTTTTCAAATGTGTTAGGATAAGTAGGTGATACTTCTTCTGACAAATCTAATGAAGTAACACTTCTAAAAATAGGTCCCCAGTGTCCTTCCATCATATTGGGTAATTTATTTTTTGTACGTTTAAAAGTACAACCAGATGTAATACAATGACATTGAGATTCAGCGCGATCTATTTCGATTAACTCTACATAATTTAGAACTTGAAATACACTGTTGAATTTCATTATTCTATTCTGTATGTCTTGTCTACGCACAAGCATTTTAGCATGCTTCATTACCATAGAATATAAAAATCTATCAGTAAGGAACGCATCCTGCTTAACTGCTTTTATTTGATTACGTACTCTTGATAGTACTTCACCTATTGTTATCATAATCTTATTTATATATCGAACTCATCATAGTATTTAAGTTCATCTTGTTCTTGTTCTTTTTTATCAAGTTTATAATTATTTGATTTATAAATATTTGATATTTTTACTCTTGGATCTACTTGTAAATACTTCTTCCAGTTTTCTGGATAAGTAGCACTTACTGTTCTACTAAACTCACGCGTTGAATTAAACGCCCACAACTCATGATTCTTAAATCTGTACTTACTACCAAAAGTAGTAAAAAAGATTTTTGCAAGATACTGATCACTTTCAAAATTTCTATGTTGTACAGTACTTATGTATTCTTCACTTGCTTTAAAATCAATGTTTTTCTTTTTTGGTGGAGGACATGTTCCTACAAACAAATGTCCAATTTGTTCTGGTAGTTCAACACCATCACGTTTGTTAATTACAGTTTTCCACATGTTTTCATTAAACTTACTTACTATCAATTTGATTTGCTCATTGGTCAAATCTACTGATGAAGGAACCTTTTCTTTTAATGATTTTATAAAATCTGTATTCAATGTACCTTCTGTCATTTTTCTGAATCGAGGTGCATTTAAGTTTGGTTTATTCATGAGTTATATACATTAAGAATTTACTAAAAAATATGAACATATTAAAGGATTTACCTAATTATCTTATACTGAATAAGTAAACTCAGATATAAGTCCTTTGTTTATTTCGTGTATGTGTATTATTGCAGACCTTTGATTTCCAGTCCATTTGTTATGATAATGATAATAATCTGAAGATGTAAGCGCAGGAATAATACGTGTAACAAATCCTTGTTCTTCATTCTCAGTAATTACTTCTTTTGTTTTTCTACCATGATAGTGTCCTGTGTATAGCATTCTATGTTCAGAGTTACCCCATTCTGTAGAAAATTCTACTGCATATACTAATGGATTATTTTTAGATGATACATCACCATGTTCAACAGCAATCATGTTTTTACCATACATAATGACTTTGCGTTCTGCATACTCTACGTTAAATGTAATATCAGTATCTTTTTTAAATACTTGTGATGATGCATGGATCATATGATATGAAGATAGTCTATCGTGATTACCTGGTATAAACACAACCTCTAAGTTCTCACAAAACTGTTTAAGTTTATCAACAGCGTTACATACTGCGTCAAACGCTTTTAAATATGCTTTAGTTGCCACTTCTGAGTTTTCAACAGGTGTTCCTTTTGTAGTAGTACCATCAAAAGTATCCATGTTAAGTGTATCAGGTCCTATTATTAATATAATTTTATCTAAATGATAATTTCTGTATGCTTTACCAACAAGATATGTAAGTGCAATATCCATTACTTCTGCCATGTTTTCATTACCTGGTTTACCAAAATGTAAATCTTGTAATGAAATAACCCCGCACACTTTCTCAGTTGATACTGAATTTAAATGTACAGGGTTTACTTTAGGAAAAACAGGTAACTTATAAGTTAATAGTTCTTGTAGAAATGATTTTTGTGCGATTAGTTCAGTAGGCAATCTTGTTATTAGTGCAGATACTAACCATTTGTTATTTTGTTCCTTATTCCAGAACTGAGACAACTTCCATTTTGTAGTATCAATACTTAGTAAAGCAATAATTTCATCAGGTGTTTTTGGTTCTGTACTTGATATACCAGTAATCTTACTAGTACCTGTTTCAAGATTTTGATGAACTTCTGTTACTTTTGAATTTGTTTCTTTTTGTGGAAACAACTTATTGTCAATACTATGAAAAAAAGAATCATCCATCACTTCATCATCAGACATGTTTTTTATTACATCTAATGTTTCTTTTTTAATAAACATGTATTCATGTAGTGATAACTCTAATCTGTCTGCTTCTTTTTGATTTGAATTTTTTCTTGTTAATCCTTGGTAAATTAATTTACTAATTAATTTCATGTTTGAACATTTTGAGTTATACAAATATATTATTAAAATAAAAAACTACATAAAATATTTATAGATTATTATATGCAACACCTTGAACATTTAAAGTTATAATTGCATTTTGTGCATTTAAAGTTAATATTGATTTTTTGTGAGTTGTTGTAATACTTTTTGGTTTACCAAAATATGAATTCCATGTTACTAGTGCTAAATCTATAACTAGTTGACTTGTGTCTGCTATAGTAAAATCAGCATCGTCTATATATATATGTTGTACACCTTCCGCCCAAGTTTTTGTAGCATACTCTAAATCAGTAGAATTACCTCTTATATCAAAATAAAGAAGAGTAGATGGAATGTTGTGTATTTCTCCAGTAATAGTGTTTAAACCTCTACTATCAAATACTTTTAATCCTAGAGCACTCATTGTTTGTAATGTTCCTGTAACAGCATTTTGACCTTGATTATCATAGAACTCTAATATTGCTGGCAAACTATTAATATTACCTGATGTAACTTGAAAAGGAGCTACATCAGTACTCAACGTTCCAGCACCCCAGTTTTGAAAAGTTTTTAAACTTGCTGGTAAATTTGCTATATCACCACTAGTAGTATTTTTACCTTTATTACTATAATAAGTTAAAGAAGTTTTATTTGTTAAACCAAAAAGATTTCCTGTTGTTGTTTGAAAAGGAGCAATCTGATCACGCAGGGTTCCATTTCCTTCATTTAAAAAGTACGTTATTCCAACTGGTAAATTACCTATGTCACCACTAGTGTAATTTATACCTCTATTACTATAACTTGTTAAAGTAGGTTTTAAATTACCAATATTACCAAAAGTTCTATTAGCACCTTCATTAGCATAAGTAATTAATGTAATAGGTAAATCTTTTATATCACCAGATGTGGTATTATTACCCCTGTTTCTGTAAAGTGTTAAATTAGGAGGTAAGTCTTTAATATCTCCACTTGTGGTATTAAGACCTGTGTTTTCGTAAATAGTTAAACTACGTGGTAATGATATCATTGTACCAAATGTATTGTTACTACCTCCACAAATAAACGATTGCAATCCTGCAGGTAGTGCATCAACATTACCAGATATTTTATTAGAAATAGTACCAACAGTTGAATCAGTACATATAAATTTAGTTAATCCTGTGAATGCTCCTAGTTGAGCAGTAGTAAATGCTATACTATTAAATGTATTATCTGTTACTATAAAATTAGAAAACTCTTTGATATTTGCATTACCTAATGAACTTCTCATTCTTATTTCTCCAGTATAAGCAGCACCATATGTATGAGATATAGTTATAGTATCTGTTGCAGTAGTATATCCTTCTATAGTACCATCACCCCAATTCACTAATAAACTAGAAGAACTGGTAGAAAGTTTAACATCAAATTTATTTTCTTCACTACTTATTAATGATAATGGTAACAATGGACAAGTTGCTATGTTAGTAATTATGCCTGCTAGTATTGTCACAACAATTATGTCTGAAACATTAGTATAATCTTGCACTTGATTATTAGGAATATACCAGTAATTCCCATTAGGAATAACCTCACAATCTGTTGCATTCCATACAACATACGCAGTTTGTCCAACTGTCATGCTACCTGTTTCAAGTGCATAAGCAGAAGTAAAACCAGTAGTTCTAACTGCTTTATAATCAACATATGCTGAACAAACTTGTTCAACAGTTCCACTAGAAAAAGGATAATTAGTTACACCATCAGTCCATGCGTATGCTAAGTATGATTGTAACGTTAAACCTGCAGGTCTAACACAACATTCTACTGTTTCTGATGGTGGTCCGCATGGTGTTCCTCCATTTAATGGTTGTTGAATAATTGTTCGAGTACGTGTTTTTTCACCATCAACACATGGTCCAAATGGTCCCCATTCAGATTGTATACAATCAACAGGACATGTTGTTGTTTCTGTAAGTGGTGGACATGCTGGTGCACAAACACTTGGTTCTGTAATTGCTGTTCTAGTTCTAGTTTTTGTACCTGTTGCAGGATTACATGCTGACCATGCACTCCAGTCAGAAACCTGACAATTAGTTACACAACAAGCTAAACTTATTGTTTTGAATATTTCGAATATTTCATATACAGTCATACCTGTTGTAATATTCAAACAAGGAATATCTGCACCTGTATATATTACACATTTATCATCATGAGATGATGTACATAACGTATGTGAATAATCTGTACCTGGATATAATGGATCAGGACAAGGAACACAAGCAGTACAGTTGTTATTTGGATACATAATTAATCTAGTTTATGACAATGTGTATTATTATTAAAAAGTTCTAATAGCACGAACAGCAGTAAGGTTGGTTTTGCTGTAGTCATTTGTAGAACCATCGCTAAAATCTTGGTACCATACACCATTACTACTATCCTCAGAAGAACTCCAATAGTTAGAAGTACTAAAACCACCAATAGCAACTCTGTTTATATACAATTGATTTAACTCATCTCTGCTTGGCAAATACCAATCATTATGACCACCTTCAACTAAATCTTTGCACAATTTAGCAGCAATACCTGGTTCAAAACAAACTGCTACTATATCTTCAGTATTTTGATTACCAGTTCCTATTACCAAACCATCTGAACCTATAAGTGTACCCTCACATCCCCATTCTACACCTTCTGATATATCTGCAACTGTTGCAATAAGTCCATGTTGTACATTTTCATTATACCCAGTGTCACCATCTTGCAAAAGATACGCTACTACACCACCATGTGCAAGGTCTCCTATTTCATAGTCTTTTACTAATCTTACTGATTGACCAACAAGTTTACCATTTCCTGTATATTGACATTCACTACCATAACTATTTAATGCTCGACCCTCTCCTACTGATGGATCAAGTATTGATTCTGTAGAAGTCCAATAGAAAGCAAAGTCATTAAAAAGAGTAAAATCAGTTAGTGTTCCTGATCGTAAACCAGTTGGTTGACCTGTAAATCCACTACTATTAGTTGCGCCTGTATTAGGTGTTGTCCAGCAACCATCACTTCCTTCTATTGTACCAATTGTTTTCATTTCCCCACCTGCTACACTTGATCCTCCTAGATAATCTATTAACACGGTCCACTCTGCATCAGAAGGAACATGATATCCTAATGGAGCAAACTGTTTTCTTAGTAATGGATCAGATAAAGATGCTGCATCATAGATACCAACTACTGCATACCAATTATACAATTTACCATGAATAGCTTCGTTTGCAGGATCATTATCAAAATAGCACCATGCACCAGTTGTCAAACCATCCCATAATGTTTGGTCAGTTACTTCTGGTATTGATATACCATCTCTATATGTTACATTTACTGCATTACATTCTTTCCAAGTTTGAGTTCCAATCACTACTTCAGTTCCTTCACAATCAGGACAAACAAATGATGGAGTGGTAACCACACAAGAATCTCCCCAAGGTGTAAATGCTGTAGCAGCTCCTTTAGATCTCACTCTTATTGTATACGCTGTATTATATTGAGCACCTCCTGGAGTTTTAGTATATAAATCAAAAGTATAAGTACTTTCTGTTGAAACGAACGTTCCAAAATCAGGAATAGTAACCTCAAACTCATAAACTGTTGCACTTGCTACTGGAATTGCTTCAACAAGTTCAGTAATGGAAAGTAATGTTTGATTACACTGAGAAGATATAACTTTAGTTAATACAGGTGGTGGTGCAGGAATACATGTTTCACATAACTTAACTGCCATATTTTGAATTACAGTAGTAAGATTCATATTTTGTGTAATATTTAAACAAGGTATTGCAACACCTGTATAAGTTACACAAGAACTATCATATAATTCTGTACACGCTGTTCCTACGCACGCAGGAGGTGTAGGTGTAGGTATCGGTGGTGTCGGAGGACAACAATTATTGCAACTACCTCCTGTATTGCAATTTGGATCTATACATGCCATATTATGGTATAGGATTAGTTGTTAATATACTATTTAAACTTGAAGATGGTGACTGACCACATTTGTATATAGAAGATATGTGAAGTACATATTCTTCATCTTGTACTATATTTGGACTTGTTATATTTAAAGTATTTGGTGTACCATCTACTTCAAGAGTTGATTTTGAATAAATAGGATAACTAAAAGTAGTATCTGCAAGTGTGTAAACATTAATACTATATCCTGTAGGAGATTGTATATCAGGAACACTTGATTTACTCCAAGAAATATCAGCTGATGTAGTTCCAATTGTATCAACAGTTAAATTTTCTGGAGCTAATAACACACATGCAATAAGACTTCCACTATTTGTGACTTCTATAATCTTGTTTCTCATGTCTGCTATTGTTACCCATAAATTTGTTATAGAGTCACCTATATTATTTACACTAGTTAACCATCTTGGTAATGCACTCATCGGGGATGAAGTATTCATTAACTGTGGTAAGTTAGATAAGTTAGGTATCTGTGCAGTTATGCCATTAAATAATGAAGTAGTAGTTCCTATTGCAGATGTTAAATTACAATAGTTTCTTTCAAATGTAAAAAATGCATTTTGTATTAGTACTTCTTGTCCAGGTGTACCACTTGATGCACATTGAGATATAATGTAAATATTATCCATTATTATAGTGTATTTATTTTTTCTTGAATTGTTGTTAATGAACACGCACTGCTCATTATACATTCACATGCTTCCATTTCAGTTGCACGAATTAATAAATTGCGCAAGTCATCAGCAAAATCAGCATCAATAACAGTGTTACAGTTTTTAAAACCATACCTCTTTTGCTTGTATTTTGCGTAAACACTTTGAGCGTATACTTGATTAATTCTGATTAGTGGAGTCATTTGTTATTATCGTTATTTAATTTTTCAGTAGCAAGTTTTTGCTCATTGGCAAGTTGTTGTTCGTATTGTGCAAGACAACTTGCACATACACTTGCACCATTCGATGCATTTCTTTGTTGACATTCACAACTTAAAGAAGTTTTACAATTGTTACATTGAGCCATACAATTTTTATTTAAAATTAAACGTTACATGATACACAGCATCCAGTAAGATATTTAGAAAGTAATGTTTCTGCGTAGTTATACATTTCTATAGCTTGTTTAGGAGAATTACAATATTCTGCTTTTGCTTTTGCAGCATCAACATACATTTTAATATATCTTAAATCATGCAATTTTTGATGTTGTTCTGCAGTAGGTTCACACGCTTGTAATTGTACTTTGCAAATTTCTCTATAATAAGTATTTACTAAATGTGTTGTTCGTAAATGATAGCATTCTACAAATACTGTTTCATTTGGTGATACACTATATTTTATAGTATACAGTCCATCAGGAAATATTCCAATAGGTTGATCATTAGCAGTAATTCCTAAATCAGTAGTAGAAAAGTTTTTTACAAATCCTGGATTTAATGTCTTAGGTGGTATTGCTGTTGGATCAGGAATATAGTAAATAGGTAATGCAAAACCAGGTAGATATATATCAAGTCTTGGACAATCAACTGCCAATCCTGCACCGTATACAGAAGCATCCCATATTCTTATAATATTTTCGCATGCAGTTTCTGGTATATCTAATGCGAGTGTATGTTTAATTGCCATAAGTGATTCAGTATTAATATCATTACTACAATATGAATTTACGAAAAATAATTAAATAAAACAAAAAGAGGAGACAAATTAATATCTCCTCTTTAGTGTTTATATACTTATGACTACGGTAACAATGTGAATTTTGTATCGTAGTTGTTAGCAGTTTGTAACCATTTAGTTATACCTTCTTCCAAAGCAGTCAAACGACCAGTTGCAGTTGGTACAAAAATTCTGATTAAGTATTGATCATTATCCATTGTTCCAGAAGGATTACTCTTACGAGGAACACTGTGTAACAAGTTGTAAATAATATATTTACTTGCACGAGTTACTTCTGCAAAAGGACTATAATCAAGAACTTCTCTCAAACGAGGATCTTGTTGCCATGGTTCTTGTTGGTATCTTTTAGCAAGAATTAATTCTCTAATAAGAGTTTCACCAAATCCTCTACCTTGGATTGCTTGTTGAATTTCAGCAGGATTAAAACATTGTGCTAAACATTGATTTCCTAATGGATCCATTGCAGTAACAGAAGCATAAATTTCAATTGGTTGATATTCTACGTGATCTCTAGGAGCAAAAGAACAATCACCAAATACAGTATCTACATAAGCACCTACAATTTCTAAGAAAGACTCAACAGTATCAGGAGCACTAGCACCTGTTAGTGGAGTATAAGTAGCAGTTGTAATTGATTCATAAATTTTAGTTACAGTACCAGCAGTAGTAGTAACATTACTAATTGCAGTACTACCACTTGTAGTTTGAATTGTGTTAGCAGCAACTAATGCGACAGCACCAGCTCCAGTAGCAGCAGTGTAACTAGCAGCAACATAAGCAATTACAGGAGAAACAGAACTAATAGTTGCAGAAGCAACAGTTTGAGAAATGTTTACAGTAAATGTAGAACCAGTACCCCCACCACCAGAAACTCTAGATACAATAGTTGTACCAGCAGCAACACCTGTTCCAGTAAGAATTTGTCCTACAGAGAAAATTGTGTTAGTAGCAGTACCTACTGTAAATAAATTACCAGCAATACTTGAAGTAGTTGCAGAAGTAGCAGTAGTTGGTGTAAACACAACTCTGTCATTTGCAGCAATACCAGTTCTTTCAGTCATTGTTAATGCAGCAGCTGCAGAAGCAGTAGCTGTAGCAGCAACACCAGAAACCAATACACGATTCCATACAGTTCCTTGTACAAAATCTTTTACAGTTGGATAAAGAGCAAGTCTATCTGCCCATCCTAACAATACAATATTTGGATCCACATTGTTTGAACTTGCGTCACAACATCCTGTGTCAGCATCAAGTGTGTAGTAAGCATTGTGAGTTAAGAAACGCAATGCAGGAGAACCTTTAAGATCCAATCTTAATCTGTAAGTAGTGTTACAAGTAACAGCACATCCAGCAGTAGCAGATATTTGTTGAATATCTTGAACAGGATTAGATGGTTCAGATACAGTAAATGAACTGATGTACTTAGGATTAATACCTTTAGATTTTACAGACTCTTTGTAACCACCATGAAATGGTCCAAGTTTGTCTACAGTGTGAAAACTACCTTGTGCTAAGTATGCAAGTGGAGTCACCGCATAATCAGGAGAAGCAGTTGATAATACAACTGACGCGTTGGTCGTTGCACTAATTAATGCAAGTTGACCTGCAGTTAATGCAGAACTTGCTGTACCAGCTGTTGCAACTAAAGAGTTAGCAACTAGAGCCTTCTGGTAGGCATGTGGAAAATAAGCCATTTTATAAAATATTTAAGGTTAATAATACATTTATTATTTAAGGAACAGTAGTTTATATTTAACACTGTTCAGTGTACTTTTGATAGTGTCAAGATCATTTATGATTTCACTATATGGCATAATTGCCTGTAATGAAGTAACTTGTTGATATAAATCTCTTATATAAGATAATGCTTCTTCTACAGAATTCAAAATTCTTGGAGCAGAATCTTCATAATTTAACAATTTTTCACAAGCACCCTGAAATCCTTCTGCTAAATCATCAGCATGCCCAGGCATTGCATCATATAATTCATTCAATGCTTTGTGAGAAGCAAATGAACCTAATCCAGTTACTTTTAAATGTAACTTGTGAAAACTTGTACCAGCATTCATAAGTTCACTTACTAGTGAACCAGTTTTGCTTTCAAGTGATGAACCAGCAGAACTTGTCACACCTGGTTTTTTTAATTTATAATTTCCTGCAAAATCCATATGTTTAATTATTTATTGTTGCATTTTGTTTGTTTCTTTGATATTGATTCATTGATTCAATATCACCAGCAAGTATTGAACATGCTTCATCGATTATTAGTTCAACAATGTCATCTTTAAATTCACAATTGACATTTACAGTAGTAACAACTCCAGTGTTTGGATTTACACAACCTACAAATGCCACATCAAGTGGTTTTCTAAAATAATACAAAACAGGTCTATCTATTGTAAACTGACCATTTGTGTATATTTTAATTTTATTATTCTGTATAGTGCAAATAGTTTCTCCCCACTCTACACTAGGACTTCTAAAATTATCAGATAACAAGTTGTCAATATCACCTACTTGAGCAAGATATGTAATCATTGGTCGTGGTGTAGGACAGCATGTAGAAATTGAATTTACAGACAGTCTTTTAAAATACAAATAATCAACTGGTAATACTGCAGTTTCATAATACAAAGGAAACGCTGTTGCTGACCATGTAGTTCCAGTATCTGTTATCATCAATTGAATATCATCAATATTCATCTTGGTAGATTCATCACCTTCCTTAGCTTGGTTGTGTCCATGAATTTGTCTGCGAAACCATTCTAGTTGTGCTTTATTAAATGCTTCAGTAACCTGCCAACACTCGATATTATCATAATCGAGTGAAGCAAGTTTGTTCAACCTTTGTTTTATTTTTATTTGTAATAAACTATTTGTCATTTCTTAACATTTCCATTTTTTTAACGCCAATGCTTTTCTTGTTGGTTCTCCATTTGGTTTTTTCATAGGACCAGATACTCCAGACATTCTTGCACAAAAAGATTCTTTTCTAGGACCACCTTCTGGTTGAGGTGCTTTTAAGTTAGAACCAGGATTTGCTTTGTTGTAAGAGTCTCTTCCTTTCTGATTTAAACCACCAGAAGGAGATTTACCTTCTTTTCTTGTCCATGCAAGTGTCTTTGCCATGTTATTTACCTTTAGATTTTATTTTTTTTTCTTGTTTGATCATCTCAGGTGTAGGTTTCTTACCTGAACCTTTGTTTGCTCTTATGTTATCCCAAAGACCTCTCTGAGAACTAGAACCATCTGCGCGTTTTATCATTTGCTTTGCCATGACAGTTACTTATTAACATTTTTTAGTTTTACCACCCATTCTCATTACAGGAGTAGCAAGACTTTTTGTTGCAATGATTGGTGTTCTTTGTTGTTTACTAATAGGTTTTTTTGCTTCTGCAGCATCTTTGCCTAACTGTTTTTTATTGAATGACATATTTATATAATTTAAATTGTTACACGTTCCAATAATGTTCTGTTGTCAATGTGATTTCTGATAAGATCTCATCATTCAATGGGTTCTTTAAGAACATAACAACATCAGATGGATTCTTACCTAAACTAGTTCCTGACTTGATATGATAAATAAATCCATCACCTCTTGTAGAAATTAATTTATAAAAGTTTGCATCTTTTACAAGTGCTCTTAATTTTAATGTCTCCATGTCTAATGTAGCAATATCTAAGAACTTACCTGCAGTTTTACGTTTGTCTTTGTCAACTGTATCACCATTAATATAACTATCCATGTTATCATACATTACATCAAGTGGTGTAGATTTTTTATACTGAGTAGAATTAGGATCAACTACTTTACATACATAAAATAATTTGTTACTATTTTTCTCAAATAATTTTTGCAATTCAGATAATGCTCTGTTTCTCAGTTTTTTAACTTCAGTTTTAACAGATGCAGTTTCTTCATATTTATCTAAGTAAAACTTAAATGGAACTGATGCACTTCTTGCAGCTTCTAATGACTTTGCAACTATACTAAATCCACCTGCTTCTATACCACGTAGTTTAATCAAATCATATGGATCACCTACAGGATCTAAATAAACAGGTTCATTACCAAATCGCATGGTAATCTTTCCCCAAAAATCATCATTATCTGGTCTAAGTAATTTACACTTGTTCCAAAACTCTACATCATCAACATTTAAAACATTTGCTGCCAATTCTCTTTCTAATTGTGCAACAGTTTTTCTAATGTCTTTAATTGCAGCAGCTGCATCATCAGGATTCATAAGTTTTATTTCAGGTGCAAATTCATTTAAACCTGATACATATCTTCTAATACCATTGTACTCAAGACATGCTAATGATTCTTCATGAAACACTCCTTCAAAGAGTGCCATCTGATACTTTTCTAATCCCATGTTTGCCATCTCGTTATCAACGTATGGTCTAATTGTCAATGAACTGTTTCTTTTTAACGACTGGTGTTTGTCGATTACTGTTACTTCCATGTTTGTTTTTTAATTTAATTGACTGCGTTCTTCTTTCTCTGTTTTTTGTAACTACTAGTTTAAAGCTCCTAAACCACGTCAAGGTTGTTACATCTTAGGAGTGCCTGTATTGCTACAGGTTGTTGTTGACTAATCAACATCGGGGAGAGAGGTTATCTCTTCAACTTGCCATACTATGTACAAGTTATAGCAAATCTAACACTTTTTATACTTACTTGGTGAAGCACCTGCAAGTTTTTGTGTTTTTGGACCAGATTGAGGAGAAGTAGGTTTCTTTACTACAATCTTGTTACTCATTGCTGCTTTATTTTTTCCTGTCATGATTTCTTATTATTAGTTGTACTTACCTGGAGATATTACTTCTCCAGGAGTACATTATTAATACTAAAATGATCCACCAGTAATAGGGTTTCTCATAACAATTTTCAACACTTTAGTTGGATCTTTTACCCAGATACTTGGCATAGTTTGAGTCATAAATACTCTATAACCATTAAAGTTTCCAGAAGATGCAAATCCTTGAGATCTACCCATATAGTCCATAGTACCATTTTGGTAGAACCACTTCATCTCGCTATCCCATTTAAGTTTCAACAAAAAGATGTTATCATTTGTATTGTCAGTAATATCAAATACAATGAAGTTGTAAGATGATAATGGATATCCATCAATGATAGGATTTTCAATATCATTTGTATGAACGTTGTCAAATGCAGGATTCAATACAAATTTCACATTTGCCAAGAAAGGAATTGTGTAAGATGTAAATGCAAATCCAAAGTTTAAGTCCATTGCGTTATTACCAGTAATAGCACCAACACCAGACTTATCCATGTTTGCAACAAGTCCATTGTAAGAAGAACCTAAGTTTGCACTAAACGCTTCTTTTTTGATAGACTCATTAACCATTCTCATACCAGCCATACCCGTTTGTACAATGATTTGACGACCTGGATCTGGTCCTTTGAATTCTACTTTACCATTGTAGAAGTTGAAGATTTCTGATCTGAACAATTCTAAGTTGAAAGTAGACTTGTTGTAGATTCTCTTGAATGAGTTATCTAACTGAGACCAAAGTCCTACTGATAATCTAATATCATCTGGACCATCTTGTTTGATTCTACCACCTTGTCCCCACATCAAGTAAGTCTCAATGTCATTTGCAACTTTTGATAAGTGAGCTGCTTCAAGGTTTGTAACAAATGAACGAGATAGATTACCATTATCATAAGATTTTTTAATCCAATCTTTACCCATTGTTTTTACCATGTCATCAATCTTAGTGATAGATGGATCAAGGTTTTTGTCAAATGATCTCCAGATTTCAGTTACAGGAACTGTACCATCTGCATTAAGACCACCTTTCATCATCATGTCTGCACGAGATGAGATAGAATAATGTACGTGAGCCTCAGCACCTCCAACAAAGTTGTAGTATTCTCTGAAACCATTCTGTAATTCTCCGATGTCAGAAAATTTTTCACCATATTCTCCACGAGCAGAACCTTTTCTGAAGAATTTAGTACCTGGTTTAAGGTATTTTTTGTCTAACGTAGCAGTGTTATTGTTGTTTACCAACTGTACAGTGTAGATGAAACCATCTCCTGTAGGAAGAATATCTTCTGAAGGTACAACATACAATTCAAGACCTTTGTATTTGTCATAAGTGATGATATCACCAGAACCAAATATACGTCTGTTGATTTTAATTTTGAACAATACTCCATCAGCTCCTAGAGCAGTTTGAGTAGGTTCTACATCTTCAACAATGTAAGGAAGATCTTGTACGATTGGTGTTTGCCATTTGTACTCTCCACGAGCATTGTCTACCATTATGGTGTTTTTACCACCAAAAGATGCCATCTGATAAAGAGGCATTTCTACCTTTTGCGTCATTGCCCATAAGTCAACAGGTCCTAAATCCATAGGTTCTGAAGTCTTTAGCATATTTTGCAAATGGTATGAGTCTACATGCGAACTTACCTTGTAAGTTGTGTCACGCAAGAAGAGACCATTGTTTAAAACAGGTGTTGCCATTGTAATTGATTAATTAAGGTTATTATTATTATTGTTTGTCAAGTTATCTTCTAAATATATTTTGAGGTTTACTCAATTTCTTTGTTGGTATTTTATCATCTTCTTCTTCTTTAACATAAGAAGATATCTTACGAGCTTCTTCTGTTTTCAGTTTCTTTACTGTTTCTTGTACCACTTCATTCTTTGCTTGTTTTCTAATGTTTTCTTTATAATCATCTGGATCAGAAAGTAACCATAGTGTTTCAGCAATTAAATCATATCTTGGTTTTTGACCAAACTGATAATCTTCTAATAGTTTACCAAGCAAGTTGGTTGGTCTACCAGTAAGACTTTCATACTTTACTGTTGTAAGTTCATCCCACAACATCTTTTGTCTTTTACCATCTATTTTAACACCATTCAACTCAGATGGTTTTAAAGTTTCATATATGTTAGACATATACGCTTCTTTCTTTTGTTGTTGTTGTTGCTTGTATGCTTCTTGTTGTGCAAGTTTTGATTGAACAACTTCTTCTTGCATGTCATTCAATTTTGGTTGAAACTGTATTGCTTTCTTTTGCAAATTACCATTGTCAAACCATTCTTGAATTTGTTCTTCAATTAACTCTTGATCACCACCACCAAATCCAGATGCTTGTAAATATTGTCTAACAATAATTTCCTGATGTTCTGGTTGACGCGCATCAAGTGATCTTACTTCTTCAACTTGTGAAAGTGCTCTAAATAGACCTTTTAAATCTTGTCCACCTTTAGCAACATACTCTGCAGCATATTGTAATTCTTCAGGTAAACTTTCAAAGAACTCTTTTGGCGTAGCAGACGCAACTTCATTTTTCATGTTGTCCACATTTGCCTTCCATAAATCTTCAAAATCTTTCTCAGAAAGACCTCCAAGATATTCATCTAATGATTGTTTAGAATCATCATAATCATCAAAGGCAAACATCTCATTACCTTCAATTCTTTTTTTAAGAAAATCTACTAAACCACTTTTATCAGTTTTCTTTCTACCTAATTTTGGTTTATCATCTTCTTCAATTTCTTCACCAGTTTCTAATGCATTGTCTAATTCTGCAATAATATTATTAGTACTATTTTCATCATCATCTTTTGTATTGTCATCCAAGAAATCCATGTTAACTGATTTGTTGGGAGCAGTAAACAAACTTGGTTTACTATTTTCATCATCTGATGTTACAATACTTTCTGCACCAGGCATTGGTAAAAAATCGTCAATGTTATCTAATGTAACATTATTAACTGTCAAATTGTCTTTTTCTGAACTCATGTTTTTTGTTATTAGTTTAATTCCTGTTCTTCTTCATATATAATCTACATAATAAATTTTTAAGATTTATTAATATGCAATAATATTTTTAACTTTTTTCGACTATAACGCTATGATTACTTTTACTTCTTTTTCGAAGTACTATTAGCATCATATTTGTTCTTGTTCATTGCAGCAATCTGAACTTGTTTGTCAGCAATACGTTCACGTGTTTGTAACTCTTGTGTTTGAATATTTGCTTTACGTTGTTCGTTTACTTGCTGGTTAATTTGTTTATCACGTTGCATTGATGCGTTATCATCACGTGCATTCTTTTCATCAAGATACTTTAACGTATCAATATAATCAGATTGTTTGTTCTCATCACGATCTTGCATTGCTGTAAATCCAGCAGAACGTATCTCTGCTTCTCGTATATTGTTATCTCTATCCAGTTGATTTTGTTCTGCGTCAAATGCAAGTTTCTTATCTTGTCTTTCAGTTTCTGCTTGTTGCGCCATTTCAATACCTTGTTGTGTAGCTTGTTGTTCTTGTTGACGTTGAGCATTAACTTTCTCTTCAATTGCTTTAAGAGTATGTGTAATCTCTGCCATAGAATCTGCTTTAATAATATTACCAAGATCATAAATAGATGCACCAGCAGTATTATTAGATAATGCAAGTGATCTTATCTGTTCAGTAATAGCACGTTGATTTACTTTTGTAGATGTAAATACATTTAACTCTCTGGACAATAATTCTGTACCATTCATTTCAAAATTTACCTTTTCATCCATTGTGGTCATATACTGCAATCTAACACTTGGTCTATTACTATGATAGTATTGTGCAAGGTCTGTACGCATCTGATGCACGCGAGGCATTAAGTGTTCACTATGTTGAACAAAGTACATTTCTGTTTGCGAGTAAGATGCATTCAATGCTTGTGTTACACCTGTTGCTGTTTCTTGTGAAGTAGGACTACCAAGACGTTGAGGTGTAAGACCTATTAGTTCAAATGCTTGTGTTTTAAAATAAGTAGATAATTGTATACGAGAAAGTAAACGTTGTGTCTGTTCTAAATTAAGTACTTGATAATGTTGGAAATTAAGAGCATTTTCTGTATTTGTAATAGAAGTATCAAGAGGTAACATTTGAAAATCTTTCATTGCTACATATGCTTTTGCAAAATTGTTTGCTCCCCAGTCTTCTCCCATAGAGTGACGTGGTAATGCATTCTGATCTAACATGATTACGGTACCTAACTCATCTACAAGAATATCAGCAATCTGATTATTAACAAGATTGTATCCTATTTGGAAAGGTTTCATCTTATCAATAAGTGATCTTGACTTAGTATTTCTATCTGAAAATACACGACCTTCTACAGGAAGTTTGCAACCATATAAAGTAAAGTCTCCTTTGAACTGAAACTTTACAGGACCAATATTAAGGTATATTGGAGCAAATCCCGTACTGTCGTTATTACCATAGAATGATGGTCTATTTGGTCCAATCTTAACACCACCCCACGTTTGATTGATCCATATCCAATCAATATGTTCTCCATAAAGTAAATTATCTTTTGATTTGTTTTTTAATACTGTGTTATCATATAATGGTTTATCAGTAACCTTATAATTCTCATCAATAATCATTTCTAATGGAATACCTTCTTCGTCAATTTTTGTAAGATGTCCCACCATACGTTGTGATTTCCAGTATACAGTAGTTACACGCAATAATGAATAGTTACTAAAGTCCATTAAATCTTCAGATTCATTTAGTATTCTATAAATAATATCATCACCTGTATTTAATATTGCATCTCTATGTGCAACAAATTGACGCATGCCAAGAGAAGGTCCTTCAACATTCCACTCATGAGAACGTGTAGCATCGTAGAATGAACCATCATTTTGTACACCAGGTAACATGTATCCTGCAGATTTTACTGGATATATTACTTCTAGTGCAGCAAGTTGTTCTTCATTCATCATGTATCCATACTTATCAATGATGTCAGAAATAGTCATAAGATCCATCCGACCTGCCCAGTTAGATTGAGATATATATCTTGCTTCTGGTGATTTATGATAAAAAGTTAATAGTGGATTCCATAGTTCTAATTCATAATCATCTTCGCGCATGTTAAAATGCCAAAACTCTCTATCTGTAATAAGCATGTCTTTAAATGCAAGATTCTCAAGTTCTTTCATTGTAAAACGCTCACTATCAACTTCATGTTGATGTGACGCCCATTGTTCAATCATAGAACGATAATCTTTTTTAAAGAACTGTTCTATTTCTGGTAATGATTTTATTTTATCAGGACTCATCATTTCCTGTGCTTGTTTTGCTTGTTCAGGATCTTGCAAATCCATACCCATTTGTTGGATTGTTTGTTGCATTTTTTGTTCACCATAATGAACAAGTGTCTCCTCAATCATGCTTCTTTTCATTTCAGCCATTTCATTGAATGACGCGTCATCTACTGCACGATATGTAATTTTATCATTACGCTTTGCAAATTCACCAGTAAGCACATTTATTACATTTGGTATAATAGGAAAGAATTTTAACTCAAACGCAGACTCGTCTTCTTTTGTAAGAGTGTCAATTAAATCTGCCATTTCATTATCTTCTTCAATCAGATAGTCAGATTTATCTATAATACCATTTGCAAGTTTGTAGTTCTTCATTAAACGTCTAGCATTACGTCTAATCATCTTCAGTCCTTGCATTTCATGCCAGTCCATATTCCATGCACCCCATGTTACATCTTTGTCTTTTGTTAACAAAAACTGAACAGGTTGGGTAATTGTACCCATTCTGTTATATTCTGATTTTGCACCACTTTTTAGTTGTAGAGCATTATATATTTTTGGCATAATTTATATATTTTGACGAAGTTATATATTATTATTTAATATTTTTAAATGGATTGTATGGTTTTCTTACTGTTTCTTTATTACCAAACATAGACTTACCAGAAGTACCAATATGCTTAAAAGGACTCACTCTTAATTTAGCATATTTATTTGACTTTTGCAAATTATCATCTTCTCTTTCAATACGTTTGGTGTATCCACGATTAGATTGTTGTACTTTTGCAAATGCAACTAATGCACAAAATGCTACAATTCTATCTACGTTTAATCCATCTCGATATGCTGCCATTTCTTTAAGTAACATAATATCAGGTATTCTTTCTACACCATATGTAGTTTTTACAATAGTACCATCTGTTTTTGTTTCATGATCTAACTCTTCTTCAAGAAACTGTTTACCATAAGGTATTATATTTCCTTTAAACATTGTACCTACGTTTTTCCAACCATACTCTTGAAACACATTCATATTTGCTTGTATTTCTTTTAAGAACATAATCTGATTTTTTGGAACCAAATACTTTTGCTTTCTACGTGCAATCATGTGCTGAATAAATGCACTAACGTTATTTTCACATATTGTCCAAGCATTATACCACTCTATTATAAGTTCGAGTCTCTCGTGCGTTTTATTTAAGTCATCAAATCTTCCACACCATGCAGCAACAATTTTGTCTCCTTCAATTGCAGATTCAATTGTACCATCTGATTTATGTGTAGTAATTTCTTGTGATGTTTTATAAATATATATAGAACACAAAGAGTCAGAAGTATTTGTTTTACCTTCTGCAACAGGATCGACAGAACCATAATACATTCCAAAACCAGGATCTTTATGTGGTCTTTCCCATACTACTAATACTCCTTCTTTATCTTGTGTTTTTGGAGATAATGGAAACTCTGATATAGGTATTTTTTTAGATTCTTTTGCTGTAATTTTTCCAGTCTCATCACGTGATAAATCTAAAAACTCTTTGAAGTATTCTCCATCTTCAATTCTTCTTACTTGCTGTGTAACTAAATGTAAAGGAAATACTGATTTAGTTCTATGTGCAAATGCTTCTGCAATGTTAATAGGTTTCTGAGAAATACGAAGTTGGTAGTCATCTGGTTTAAGTTTCTTTTTCCAATCAAGTCTTTCTTCAAGAATCATTTCTAATGCTCTCTCTACCTGCGAGTTACCAAATTCATCTATGCAAGGAAGCATCGACCATTGTTCAGGAATGAACAATCCACATTGTGCAATTTCACCTTTGTCGTTTAGTAAGTTTGTTTCAACAGCTAGTACATCTTTACTATCAGGATTCAACAACATTTCACGCAATGGTTCACATTGAGTAAGATCTCCTACAGAACCTGCTGCTATAAATTGTCCAGTATATATCATACCAGATTTCATTGCAGGAAGTAAGTATTCCATTGTCATATTCATCTTTGGAGCAATACCTGCTTCTTCATGATAAAACAATGTACAAGGTCCTCCTACACCATTAGTAGGATCTTTATCAAGTACCAATCCAAATATAACAGATTTTAATCCTATATCACGTTTTCTACCACCTTGATTGATTTCAATCTTTTGTTCCCAGTTAAGAACTTTATCAGGTGTACACGGTCTGTACCATGCAGTGTAAGTATTAAGAAAGTTTCTATATTCTTCAAGAAAACGCCAAGTACCTTTTTCACCAATATAGTCTTTTAGTGAACCTGCCATTTTATTAATACTACCTTCTTCAAACCAGAAGTAATTTATCATTTTTGCACCATGATAATAACTAGATGCAATCTGACGTTTCTTTAATATAACAGCGTGTTTGTATAAGTGTCTTCCTATTTCTTCATAGAGTGCCATATGATACTGAGCATCTCTAACTTTTGCAAATCCATATTTTGCTTCTTCTTTATCGTAGATTGGTAAGAAGTTTAACCACATGTAGTATTCTCTTGTTAGATACCAAGATGTACTTTTGTTTTTATAAATTACACCATTTCTACATTTTAGTTTTTGATCGTTCCAGTAAGTGATATAGTCTTTTGAACGCAAAGGTGCTATGCAATATACTTTATTATTTTTATTAAACAGTGTAGCTTGTTCATTAAATTTCTGAGAACACTCATCAAAGTTGTATTGACCAGGTTCTTTAAATATAGACCACATGTATTCAACAAATAATTCTCTTGTTTTAAACTCTGTTGTTGACCACACATCTGTTGCACAATCATATGTAGGTATTGTTATGTACATAAATGATAGGTATATAAAATTTCTATTAACGTATGAAATTCAGGTGCTGAATATACAGGATGTATTTTTTCACTATTATTCCAGTAAGCATTGGCGTCTTCTCTATTAAAAACATTCCATTGTTTTGTATGCGGATTATAATGAAATAACCAACTGTATAATCTATTGTCTTCTTTTTTCATAATATTTACATTTGATCATAAGCAATTTGACTTCCTCCTCTTGCAGAACCTGTTTGTTCTTCCATTAAATCTTTATAAGCACCTCTAAATGAGAGTCTTATGTTTTCAAATTTGGCAGCAGCATTTACAATAGAGTTGATGTTACCATCTCTACCATCTGTAAGCGTACTTGTTCCCATATAACCAGCTAGTCTATCTAACATCGATTTGATACCCATGTACGCGCGCAACGTAGGAGTCTCGTACAATTTTGTGCAAAACTTGAGAGCGTCAACGATAAGTTCATCTTCAGTAGTAAAATTAACATTAAGCTGCGAAAGTATAAGTTCTTCTTTTTCATATTCTATAGTATTAAAGAAAGGATTTAAATCAGGATTTGGACATGTCATATAAAAAAGATAAGCAAATATATTATTATAGTCATCTGGATATTCATCAATTATCATTTTTAAATCTCTTAGTGTATAACAATGTTCACTAGGAACTACTGTTCCATTTTGAATATCAAATAATTTTACCATGTTTTTTATTTTTTAATTACTGCACTAGGATTTTGTTTGTACCAGTTAAGTATATCGATAACTTCTTGTTTTAAATATTCTAGTTCATACACTTCTACATCACGAATAATAGGATCTCCTTCAACAGATACTTTCATAATTGGATAACCATACTCATCTTTTTCTTCTTCCTCTTCAAAAGTAATATGATGAATAATTAATTTACCAGGTTTTAAACTAGGATTGTGTTTCAGTATAATATACATATAAATACTGAGTTGCAGATTATAATGATTTATGTTACAGTCATCTAAATGTGCAACAGGAGCAAGCATTTTCTTAGAAAGACCTTCCCAGTTTACAAAAGAATTTATATCAATCTTTTTATTAGTTTTATAATCTGTTATATGAACAATATTATCTACTACTTCTACAAGATCTGATTGACCACATATACCAGCAGATTTTAAATACACCATGTGTTCTGGATAAATACCATTGATTAATTTCTGTAAAGGTGCTAGTTTTTTACCTGTACCGTCTAGTAGTGGTTTTATAACTGGTAATTCAAACTCATGTCTAACCATTGTCTCACAACCTACAATATCTTGTTCACGTTGGTCGTGATACCAGTTACCTAATGCACATGCTCTATCTGCTTCACGCTTCCATGCTTTTTGTATTGCACCAGGTGTCATACCTTTCCACTTGTTATCTTTACGAGTATTCTTAGAACATTTAAGTGCAATTGCTTCAGAATCAAATGGTTGCTTTAAGTTACTAAGCAATGTAGTTACAGATACCCATTTAGTTTTATCTTCTGGATCTAACGATACATAAGAGTGTGTTGCTGCTTCAAATACTATTGCCATGATTAATTATTTATTTGTTTTAAAAGTGCTGTTTCTTCTTCTTCTGTAAGTTCTGCTTTCCAAAATCCTTTAGGACATTCAGATGCCAGCGATCTTGTTTTTAACTTTAATGAACAACCACATTCAGAACAACAAGGTTGTGTACCAGGTAATGCGCACTTACTACCATCATTGTCTACAAACTCACAATTTTTGCATATTTCATTTCTAAAAAATGCAATGTTTTCTACGTGTGCTGTCTTGAACATATTGTTCTTGATACCTTCCATAATCAGTCCACGATTTTTCCAGATTCTAATAGGATTTGCCATCTTTAAATTCTTTTGTTTTTAGTTTGACTTCATGTTTTCTGTCTTGTTCTGCTCTCATCAATTCTAACAATGCCATGTACTCTGCAATTTCTTTTCTTTTTTGAATAATCAACTCATAAGTTTGTACAGATATGTCATCATCAGTTTCAATTTTTTGTACAAATAACACATTCTTTCTTATCTTTTCCTCAAGTGACTTTTTCTTTATTACAAAAGTTCCCAAATTAGGAACAAATACAGAATGATGGTGTGCAGATGATAATTTTTTTTGTACAGATTTATAGTAAAAAGATATAATTTTATCTACAGTATCCACTGGCAATTGCAATTGTTCAGCAGTTTTTTCTACTAATGTCTTACGCTTTATTGGATTCAACTGCTAAATAATTATAGTCTAGTAATATGTTACCTTCTGACTGTATATTAATATCTGGATTTAAACTGATTATCTTTCTACCAGTTTTAGACTTAGTTACAATATTTCTTTTTTCCAATTTAACTATTCTATTACGCACATTTTGTGAACGTATAGATAAATCTTCTGGAGCAGTATTAGGATACAATTGTTTTGCAGCATCCATGCAAAAACCTACAAGTTCCATTGGTCCCCACATTACTAGTAATATCAGTATGTCAAGATCAGAAGGAATAAGATATTCATTTTTGAAGAATACTATTTCTGTTATTAACTGATACTTAATTACATCAGAATTGCTTACTCGTAGTTTTTTTGTTACTTTTTTTACTTCCATTTCTTCTTCTAATGTTTGTTATTTCATACATAAATGTATGATTTTGTACAATATACTGTACATTTGTGGAGGTGAGGGGAGTCGAACCCCTGTCCAAATCATGCTTCAATAATACAATTTATACAGCTTTTAGGTAATCAACTTAGTTGACGACTCCACCACTCTGTTTAATCTAACAGAGAAATCTTAAATCTTTCTTACAGCGCTCCTAAAGAATTACCTCATGGTCTGTCATCTGTTAAGATTCAGGGTTTCTGAGAAAGATTAATTTGCGACTACTATAAACCCTTTTTCGTCAGTTAATTTAGGCTGCTATACCAGTGTAAGACTCCTCATTTAATAATGAGAATACTTTGTTCATGTTAGCTTCTACTTGTGCGTTGTCTCCTTGAGATACTACACTTAAATTTGCATTGCCATTTAATTAAATTCACCTTAGTTTACAGTTATCTCTCTGGCTGATTGTACTACTTACTAATAACCTGTCAAAACCAGTCACCCCCAGTATTAGTAGCGTGTTGTGGATTCGAACCACCCCGTAGAGTTTATGAGACTCCAATGCAACCAGTTACACCTTCACGCAATGTAACAGTTGTTTATGGCACAACTGACTAAGCCTTCAGTAACTTTTGAATACCCCCAGAGTTACAAACTGTGCCAACCTACGATTTGGAGGACCTCCACGCCAACACTAAAAAGTGCTTGTAATTCCTATCTTCGATACTTGCCAGTGCACTGTCAGAGGTCTAAATACTTTTTACCAAACAATTGCAACATCTCCTTCAGAGATCATCATTCTTAATGCACCACCTACCTCAAGAACTTCTGCTTGTTGTAAACCATGTGTAGGAACATATACCTTGTCGCCTACAGCAACTTCTTCTACATCCTCTCCAATAGCATACACGTCAAGTGCAGTCCATCGTTTCATTGCATCAGCATCTAGTGATGCTTCTGTTTCTGCAGACAATTCAAGTGCACTTTCTTTTTTTACAGGTTTTGTAATTAAAATCCTTCTTCCTCTTAGTTTTTTGTAATCTGACATATTTTTTATTTTAAAATGTTATCAATCTTTTTAATTGTGTTAAGCGTTTCTGCTCTACTATTTTCTACAAGTGTTAGTTCATCTGATAACTGTTTAAGTTGAGATTTTACGTCGTCAGCATAAACTTTTTGTTCATCATGCAGTTGTTGTAATTCATTTTGCATAGTAGTAAATACACCAAGTATTTTTGTCTTTTTTGCTGATAGTACAGCATTGTTTAATTTTTGTTTTGTACTAAACATATTATACTTTTTTTAATTTTTTAACTGGTGTGTTTTCATCTACTCCTAGATCAATTTCAGAAGGTAGTTCAGTAATAGCAGTTGGATTATTAACCAAAATTTTATCACCTACTTTTACATTGTTTTCTACTAGTTCTGGATTGGCATCTATATCTTCTTGAGTCACAGTGTGTTCAACTTCATTCTGAGAAGTTGGAGTTTGCATTTGTGCCATCAGAATAGTTGCTTGAGTTCTTTGTGCTTCATTTTTTGCAATCTCCATTTGCAACACAGACAAGTCACGTCTTAATGTTGTGATTTCAATTTGCTCTTTGTACCATGCAATGATTTGTTCTTTTGAGGGCACATCTTGTGTTTTTGTTTTTGCGTTCATATGTGTTAAGTTATTGATTACACCACAAATATATAAAGAAAAGTTTAACTTTTACAAATTTATTATATATTTGTAAAATAATTTTAAAACATTCTAACATGAAAACATTATTCCAGTATGCAGTTGTACTACATGAGTATGACAATGATAAAAAATATGTTGACTCAAAAGTCATCATAGAACCTAAAACAGCATTAGCAAAATCAGAAAAAGATCTTGTGTTTAAAATTACAAGAGAGATTCCTGAAGAGTATGCAGAGAATCCTGATAACGTGCAAATCTATGTGCGAAATTTTTAGTAACTCCATCATGGTCTAACACTAATAATAATAGTGGTGGTGGAGTATTTAACAGACCAAATGGATTAATAGGTACAACAGGTTTTACAGGATTACCTTATCAATCTATTACAAATGATAATCCTTTCAACACTACATTTACAAGTAGTAGTAGTGCAAATACCTATTCATTAACAAGTGCATTGAATACAATTACAGATAAATAATGGCAATAACAGTAAGATCTAAATTAGATTTTGGACAAATAGTATATATCAAAACAGATGTAGATCAGTTTCCAAAACAAGTAATAGGAGTACAAGCAACAGCAGATGGTGGAATTCTTATAAAAGTTACTACAGACGGTGAAGCAACTTGGCACTATGAGTGTGAAATAAGTGATGAAAAAGACATCATGTTATCATTGAATAATCCATAAATCGCATATCGCGATATGCAATATCAAGAACCCTGGCGTAACTGCTGGGGTTTTTTGTTGTGCATTTGTTAGTATTTGCTGATGTGTGTTTGTTAGTACTTGCTGTTTGCGGTGATCATCACCTGTATAATAAAATTTTGTAAATATTTTTCTGCAATGGTGTGGAAAATATACTGTGTGTTAGAATGGTGGTATTAACATTTTTTAAAATAATATCCTCTGTGAGTTCTAGTTAAAAAATTTTTTGGTATATATTTTTATATTGAGAGTGTAAGAACAACAACTACCTAGCTAAAGCATCCCCCGCACTTTGTCAACTACCCTCTACCCCCCTTGAGAATCAGACTAATAATTGTGTCTTATGAAAACTATCTATTTCATTTCAGGATACTCTATTGTTGCAATGTCGTGGAGAGAAGCATTTGCTTACTACCGCAACTACTGCAAGGAAGAGTAGAGTTCAACTACGTTGAACACCTGACAGACTAAAACTCATGGTATCTTACAATCGAGATACCATGATTTCTCTTATTAGCGCTCTTAATTTGTATTATTAACTCTCTTAAATAACTTCATTATGAAACTCAGAGAAAAACTAGCGCTTTGGATGTTCGCTACATCTATTATGTCATGGACTATTGTCGTGGCAATTACACCTGTTGGTGGTTGGTGCAATAGTAATCCTCATCACGAGTACTATAAGATGGCATTTGTTATCACTAGTGCTGCTACATTATTGTCGATTGCTGTGTTAATGTATAACTCTAGACCTGCACACGATGAAGAATAAAGAGCAACGTTACGCTACTGTGATATTCAAATCACTAATACGTGCAGAAAGTTTCAAGAAAGAACTTGCAGATAGATGTAAACAAACTATCAAACAAGACAAACTTGGTAACTATAAAGTCAGGTTCCTTATAGATAAATCTCGACCATTAGTAGATAGATCTATGAGGAATAAATATCCAGAAGAAACTCCTGACTTTGAAGAGCACTGGAAAGAATAATAATCATGGGTGTTAGTCGTTACTGTCTAACACCCTTTTCACTCACTTAATAAATAACTCTTAATACATAATAATTATGAAAACTTTTGACAAAGTTCAAATTGCAGTAAAAACTGCTTATGGTGAAATAAATGTAGACTTCACCATCATTGCTGTGCTCAGTAATCACACATATGGTTTAGTTGCACAAGACAAAGTAGTAGTTGGTCATCATAGAGTTGGCAACCAATGGGTACTATCAGAACATGTTGATCTATTAGATCTAAAAGAAAACATTGTTCAAGATGTATTCCACAGAGGTGTTGTAGTTCCACAAGATAATTGTCTCTAATAACACTTTAATAATAACTAACAAGGGTGGTATTACTTTCTACCACCCATGTAATATAGGAGAGAGTCGCTGCCTGCAATGTGCGACAACCAATTATTAATCTCATAATTTATATTATCATGAGAAATGTTCAAATCACGCCATCTAGCACTGATGGTCAATTAATTACTGTTTATAAAAATAACAGCGCGTATGGTTACATCAAATTATCATCTGTAGAGATGAGTATTGGTGGTAACGGTTGGATACGCGAGTCTAAACGTAGTACGCTCATGCGTGCTGAAGTAGAACTCTTACAGCGCTTCATTGCTGCAAACAAATCTCTTGCTCTTGCAGGCAAGATATATGTGGAAGAGTTCCTGGAAAACAGTCTGCCTGACTCTTATAGAGAACGTCTCAATAAGAATGTTGACTATGAAACATCCATCAAACCGTACATTAAATGTGCTGGTAAAGATGGTGTTGAGTTGACGTTAGGTGGTGAGCGCATACTTCGTTTCACTTCGTATGATCCATCTGGAACTGTCGAAGATGTGAAGATTGCTCACGATAACACTGATGCAGTTAAAGCATCTAAAGGTATTGCATCTGCTGCAGCATTTGATGGTGAAGGTACTGATGTGCCTTTCTAGTCATCTAAATTATGAGGGTGTGTAACAGCACCCTCTATTTTATAACTCTTAATTAAATAACTCATGGATTTGACTCAAGCATTAACAATGTGGGATAACGCAGGTAACACCACTAAAGATTACAATGATGAACACAATAACTACTGTATTGATTTCATCAATAAGAATGATGAAAAAGTAGGTTGGATAAAGGTGTATCCTGGTCAAGGTATCAGATGGAAATACCCTGAAGAACTCTTTAAAGCATAACTACCCAGTTGAGGAACTGTTGCTCTGAGAATGAGCAGCAGTTTTTTCTCAACAGCAAGTAAATCCTTTCTCAACCTTGTTGTGTGTAGTGCAGATAAATGCAACCACTCAGTGTAGCAGTTCTTTCTCAAAGACAAGATAATTCTTTTCTCAATGGGTAAGTTATTACATTATTCGCAAAGTTTCTTATCTTTACATAAACAAAAACACAAGAACTATGTCATTCAAATATAAAAAACCACAAGTTATAATTCCTATATACACTTCTTCTCCTCTAAAAAAGAAAAAGTCACAAGTAAAAGCAGACTCTCCATTGTTTAAAGAATACAGAAAAAAGGTGTTTGCATTAACAGAAGAAAACTGTAAGAGTCTAACAGATTTATGCAAAAGAGGATTTTTTGGTCATCACATAGACCACATGATAAGTATACACTATGGATTTGTAAATAACATTCCTGCTGAAAATATAGCAGACATTTCTAATCTTAGAATGATATACTACAAAGACAACATGAAAAAAGGTATTAAGTGCGAAATTACAGAATCAAACATATGGATAATTAATAGTACAACTACACCCCCTGGGGAAGGATAATACAAACCACACGAGAAGCACCTGAGAAATGCTGGACACACACCCTGAGAAAAAGTTGTCTACATACTACTCTCTACCCCCTTCTGAGTTCACTATTAATTTTTAATTTATCTCTCTATGTCTACAGTAAGAATCGTAGCTAATGCAAAGACCAGTAACCTTATATCAGGTTACAAAAACAATCCTGAATTTGGTTATATTCAGTTGGAACAAACAGCAATCTCTATTGCCAGTAATGG
>Ga0315294_10000058_pt1 | contig 105122 bp, 125 predicted proteins | sample YL17G13_40_MG_FD_203626 | JGI IMG/M metagenome (GOLD analysis project Ga0315294, IMG submission 203626) | Sediment microbial communities from Yellowstone Lake, YNP, Wyoming, USA - YL17G13_40 | ecosystem: Environmental > Aquatic > Freshwater > Lake > Sediment | place: USA: Wyoming | collected...
AGAAGTCGGTCATTATCATGACAGATTTCGATGAAGAGGGGGAGAAAAAATTATCACAACTCATCACTTTCCTAACAAAGTACGGCATCAAAGCCGATACATCGTTGAGGAAAAAATTCAAATCACTCTTCAAAATTCAAAAATTTGAAGAGCTATCATCAATCACAAAAATCACAAAATCACTGGGGGATGATTATCGTGGCAAAACTTGCTCAATCTACAATAAAATATTTAATCGAAGCCGATTTCACAACCGACGGAATGGTAGAGAGGCCAGACATAATTGGCGCCATATTCGGCCAGACTGAGGGACTGCTTGGGCAGGATCTGGACCTTAGAGAGCTGCAAAAGACAGGGAGAATAGGAAGAATAGATGTTGATATAAAAAACGAGGGTGGAAAGACTTTTGGAAAAATAACCATTCCCTCAAGTCTCGACAGCTCTGAGACATCACTAATAGCTGCTTCCATGGAAACAATCGAACGCGTTGGGCCATGCAGTGCCAAAATTATTGTTGCATCTGTGGAAGACGTGAGGGTTATGAAGCGAGAGTTTCTTATGGAACGGGCAAAGGATATACTAAAGCAACTGATTGAAAAGAGCATGCCTACAACAGCACTGACAGAAAAAATACGCGAGACAGTCAGAACAGCGCAGATAAAGGAATACAATGGCCTGCCATGCGGCGAGGACGTGCCATTTTCAGACGAGGTAATAATTGTCGAGGGAAGGGCAGATGTTCTTAACCTGCTAAAGAATGGCATAAAAAATGCAATAGCTATCGGCGGGGCTGTTGTACCGCAGGCTATGATAAACATGACAAAAGAAAAGGTGTCTATATTGTTTGTCGACGGCGATCACAGCGGCGATATTATAATAAAGGAAATGGCACAGTTGACTGATGTGGACTATATAGCAAAAGCGCCGGAAGGCAAAGAAGTGGAGGAATTGACAAATAAAGAGATTTTCAAGGCATTGCGGGAGAGGACGTCAATAGAACAATACAGGATAGAGCCGAAGACGAAGGAACTTAAGGAATTTATCACAAAAGATAGAAGCGAGATTCAACCAAGCTCAGAAGTGTGAAGGACCTCGTAAGCAGGTCCATCCCTACTCAACTCGCTCTTCATCATCACTATTTTTGAGATTGTAAAGCTGCCTGCATCAAACGTCTTCCAAACCTTCAGTTTGGATAGAACCTCATTCTTGTTTTTCACATCCCTCACCCTGCAAAGTGTTAGATGTGGTGGTTTAACATCACCACCAACAGTCCTTTTTATTTCATCACTCAGCTGCTGTAACTTGCCGTCATTATCAAACACATCCAATGCAATCACACGTATGTAAGACTCGCTTGGTATAATTTTCAAACCGCAAACCTTAGCCTCAATATTTGAAAATTTTCTGCAAACAACATCAATCTTTCTCTTTGTATTTTCAGCCTCTTCATTGCTCAATTCACCCAAGAATGACAAAGTTATGTGTATATTTTCGCTTTCCACAAGCTTGCAATCAATAGGTATCTCTTTCAGCTGTTCCTGCAAATGAGAAACATGCATTTTTACCTCATCTGGCACTGTAACCGCTATGAAGCACCTTACCATGTTATCCAACCTTTTATTAATAAAGATTAAAAGCCATAAAAAATAATGTATTACATAACAATATAATAAACAAGGTGATTATCCATGGCCGAAACAAAAGCTAGGGCAGCTGACATAGTGGGAAAGCAGGTTATTAGTGAGGAAACGGGAAGGAAGTTTGGTATTGTGAGCAACATCGACTTCATAACAGAAAGCGGTGAACTTCTAAACCTCATAGTTGAACAGCCAACAAAGCATCTTGCTGATCTCAATCTCAAGGCAGACGAAAAGGGAAGGACATTAATACCATTCAGTGCAGTCAAGTCCGTGGGGGACTTTGTAATTGTCAGCGAGAATGAACTAGTTTAAAAATTAATTAATCCCGACCTCATTCGTTAGAATTTTTTCTATTCAATTTTATTATTCAAAGGTATGGGGTCGCTGGGATTTGAACCCAGATTTTGGCCGCCCGAGGGCCAGGTCCTAACCAAGTTAGACTACAACCCCAAGACTTTAGAGGTAATATGTTTTATCCCTAAGTTAAAAATTATCTTTGATATTAACATAGGAGAATTCACAAAGAACGATCTGACAAATAATGATTTTTGAAATTCTCCTTCAAATTCATTTTTAACTATTTTTTCATAGTTTTTTATTTCATTATTTACAATACAGTTAGCAGCTATTTTCCCACTTTTCATTCCATAATAAATTCCTTCACCAATTAAAGGATTTACAAGACCAGCAGATTCACCAACTTTTATAATATTTCCATTTACTAAATTTTCAATTTTTCCCTCATAGTATACAGGTGCTCCTGAAACGTTGGATGCTTTTAGCTTTTTTTCCTTTAAAAACCAATTAAAAGTATCCAAAGGATTAGTGTTAAAGCTTCTTATTTTACCCCCAACTCCAACGTTTGCTAGACTATCTGATATTGGAAATATCCAAAAATATCCAAATTTAACTATTTTCCTTCTAAAACCAAAAAACATGTTTTGTCTTTTTATTTTACAAAATCCTCTTATTGCAATTGCTGGGTCAGTGCTTTTTTTGTAACCTCTTGCATCAACACATATTACATTCTTTGGAAATTTCTTCACCTTTTTCTTTATTATCTTTACACCTTCACTTTTCGCAATATTCCTTAAATTTTTATCGAAAATGAACCTATCAACTACACATCCAACTTTTTTATTAAATTTTAAGTCAAAAATTTCCCCTTCCAGGTCAAATGTGACATTTTTTATTTCATAAAAAGGTATGTCTTTCAAAAATTCTTTAAATTCCATTATTGTCCTGGAAGATAGTGCTCCACCACACGGTTTAACTCTTTCAGTATCTTGTTCATATAGTTTTACATCAAATCCGTTTCTTGCAAGAAAAATTCCAGCAGTACATCCAGCTGGTCCAGCGCCAACTATAGAAACATATATAAAATCACCTATCATTATTTTATTTCCAAAGTTATTTTTACTTTTGTATTTCCATCCCTCAACTTTTCAACAAGCTCCTGCTTCAACTCGTTTGCAGATTTGTTCGCAAGTATTGCTAGTGTTCTATTATCAATGTAATCGCTTTTTCTAACAACAATATCCTCTTCATTGCTGATCCTCAAAGCAGGCGAACCATATGCTGTAACAATGTCAGTTATACCACCAGCCTCTATGGTTATTTCAACACGCTTTGCCTCTTTCAAAGCATCGCGAAAATCTTTTCCAAGGTTTGCACAAGCCTTGTCAGCCTTCACTGCAATTATACAATCAGCTTCTTTTTTCAGCTCAGAAGCTTTGGTTATTTCAAAGGTTGTTGTGTGAGAGGCTGTAATATTTTTATGGCCAAATGCATTGATTTCTTCTTTTTTTGACTTCGTACTGGCAAGAAGCTTCCAACCACTCTCTGTCGGTATGTAAGCTCCTTCCTTGCCGTAAAAAACCATGCCTCTTGCATCTAGTGCTTTGAAGGTGGCTTGAATCATTTCGGGGGTAATCCTTGGTGTAGGTCCAATCTCTCTATCATGTATTATTTCATTTTCCTTTACCATTTCCAATCTTCCTTGCAAAGGTTATGAAACCTGTATGCATCAGACCAACAGTCTTCGGCCTCGTATAAACATCAGTTTGATAAACACCAGACTGCCATTCCCTAACAATATTTTCAACAGTTTTTGGTTCAGAAAAGTCTTTCTTTTTTATTTCTTTCAAAATCTTTGTAAACTCCTCCACATATGGTGAATAAACAGCCAACCAGCCACCAGGTCGTAACGCTTTGTAAGCATGCTTAATAGCTTTTTCTGTTCCACCAAAATCAAAGGTTACCAAATCAACATTTCTCTCATCAATACCTTTCAACACATCCTTCTGTTTTAATTTTATAAATTTTCCAAGTCCGCTTGCCTTTATGTTCATCCTCGCCACTTTGGCAAATTTCTTATTTTTTTCATACGTCACCACCTTGCCAGGTCTCACATAATTTGCAAGCATTATCGTCAGAAATCCAGAGCCAGTACCTGCATCTACAACATTGCTACCAGGTCCAACACCAGTGTATGTTAGAATTAATCCAATATCCTTTTGTGTTATTATCTGTGGCATCCTCTTGGCCTTTTTTTCAAGTATGTCAGATATTGTGGGCTTCATTATTATGAACTTTTTTCCAAGATGCGTTTTTATTTCGCCACCGAATTTTTTCCCTTTTAAAAGTTTTAACTTTATCACACCACTTTTTGTATGCATATCCTTGTTACTAACAGAAACTATGTAGGATTCATCCTTCGAATACAGCAATGCAAGTTCTCCATCTTTCATACTATAATTAGTTGCAGAACACAGTTTTATTTCTTTCCCATCTGCCTTAGGACAGCTATACGCTTGAAGGTTAAAGGATGTGTGGCAAATATTTCACTGATTCTTGCAAACACATTACCTCTTTCCCACTCCATAGCACTTGCCAATTCCTTGTCTGTTAGTTGAAAATCTGAATATTCAGAAGAGAATTTTGACGTCTCAGATGCTGCTGTTACCGGATCGGCAATGTAAAATGAACGAACCGCTACATTCTCTCTTTCCTTTGACATACCAAGCCCGTATGTTATTTTTGCAAGCGCGCTTGCCAGTAGCATTGGGTTAGTATTTTCACCACTGAACCTATCGCTGTAATATTCTCTAAACCTTGATAGTGCTAGTACGAGCAGGTTTGTAACAAAGTAAACGAGGAATGCCGCTATACCGACTAGTATCGCTGCACCGCCACGTCTATCATTACTGCTTTTTGGTGTGAAAACCAAAAACCTTGCCACATAATAGGTTATCACAGGTATTGCAGAAACAATTGTCATGATAACCATATCCTTGTGCTTTATATGGCCAATCTCATGCGCAACCACAGCCCTAACCTCATCCTTGTTCAAGCTGTTTAGCAACCCCTCTGTCACTACCAATGTAGCAGAGCCAGGAGTTCTTCCGAAAACGAATGCATTTGGCTGGCCGGATCTTACCAATGCCATTTGAGGTACTGGCGATTTAGTTTTTTTGCATATATCCGCAACATCTTTTTGCAGCCACACAAATTCACCCCTCTCAATCGGCCGCATGTTTGTTGTCCATCTTATTATTGACGGCCCCACAAACCATTGTATAAACAATATGGCCAAAGCCATACCAACCATAAAATAACCAGATAAATCATAATAGTAGCCAACTGCTGCTAGCAAACCAAGGAGAAAGCCGAATAGCAAAACTAATGTAAGGTTCATCATCAAAAACAGTTTCAACGGCATTATCAATCACTTTAGTTTATTACTTGCATCACAATAATAAAAAGCTTTATGAAATTAATTAATAAGAAGTGGTTATAGAAGTAAGAGTGAAAACATGAAAGCATACATAGTTACAACATTTTTCGGTGTATTTGCGGCTGATGAAAATAAAAAGTTAATTTTCTTCAAACCATTCCCTCAAGAACCAAGAAAGATGGCTGAGCTGTTCAAACTGTCAGAGATAGAGGTTTTGGAGGAAGAAAAGGAGATGATGCAACAGCTTTGGAAGAAGGGTTACAAGGAGTTTATATTTTCTGTCAGGAAGACAGGTGTGAAGCATGCAGAGCCGAACAATGAGGTTGAGAGGTTTTTGCGTGAGAACCTCAGAAAAATAGCCCTGGAAAAAAAACTTGTTAAGGATCAGACAGAATTTAATCAACTGCTTACAAAGGTTAACATAGAACTGACAAAGGTTGATATCAAGAAGGCAGTCAACCGGGACAATTTTATCATTCAGGCCAATGGCGCTGTAGATGAGATAGACAAGGCTGTAAATATATTGTCAGAACGGCTCAGGGAATGGTATGGTTTGCATTTTCCTGAGATGGATAGGTTTGTGGATAATCATGAAAAATATGCCAAGCTTGTGGAAAAGTTTGGTTCAAGGGCGAATATTGTTGATTCTGAATTGGATGTGATAAAAGAGAAAAGCATGGGCGCAGATCTGACAGAGGATGATGTGAATATCATTCAGAATTTTGCTTCAAGGATAATTGAACTTTATAGGTTACGGGAAGATTTGTCAAAATATATTGAGAAAAATTTGAAGGACGTAGCGCCAAACTTCACAGAGATCGCAACACCCATGTTGGCTGCAAAGCTGATTGCAAAAGCTGGCGGATTGGATAAGATTGCTAGGATGGCATCAAGCACGATACAACTTATCGGCGCAGAGCGTGCCCTCTTCCGCTACCTTCACGGCAAGGGTAAATCACCCAAGTTCGGTATTCTTTTCAACCACCCATTGATTCAGAATACGCCTGAGAGATTGAAAGGCAAGGTTGCGCGTTTGCTTGCCTCAAAATTAAGTATTGCTGCAAAGATGGATTATTATTCTAAAAAGTACGAGGCTGACAAACTGAAAGAAGATTTGAACAAAAGGATAAAAGAGATTTTGGGTTCTAAATAAAGCTTTTATTTTTAACTGGTTATTGAGAAGCTATGGAATTAGCAGTTGGTAACTTGGATTTTGATGGTGATATACAAGATTTAGTAGAAAGATTGATGGAAGTAGAACCATTATCTAAAATTTTCGACAAAGTCAACTACTTGGAAAAATTATCTTTTCCAGATCATGTCAAAGTTAAAAGGCATGGTAAATATTTTGTAATATCTCCAAAAAGGTTACTAAGAGCAAATCGTTCATATGTTCCAAAAAACGGTAGATTATTAATTTTAACTAGTTATCCTCTCACTTATAGTGATGAAGAAAATATTGGTATCGGTTATGCTGAAAATCATGCGAGTGTTGTTACAAACAACTTCCCGCTTGTAAAGAATTTAGTTATACCAATCATGGTTCATGAAGTTGGCCACACACTCAAACTTAAACATGGCTCTGCAGATCATTGGTGCGTAATGTATTCACACTCTAGATCTTTTGATCTTTGTGGTGTTTGCAGGAAAAAATTGCAATATTTTATTTCAACTTAACAAAAGATTATTTATTATGAAGATAAGAGAAATTCATTGCAAATCAATTTTAACAAAAACAAAATTACCCGGCTGTGATTATGTAATTAATCCTTATGTTGGTTGCTCTTTTGGTTGTGTATATTGTTACTCCAGGTTTATGAAAAGATTTACCGGCCACAAAGAAGCATGGGGACAGTTTGTTGATGTAAAAATTAACGCTCCAGATATTTTGAAAACGCAAATGAAAAATGCAAATAAAGGCACTATATTTATGAGTTCTATTACAGACCCCTATATAGGAATTGAGGCAAAATATAAACTAACAAGGAAAATTTTGGAGATATTGATTGAATATCAGTTTCCAGTTTCCATTTTGACCAAATCACCTTTGGTTTTGAGAGACATGGAATTGTTTAAAAAATTTAACAATATAACAGTCGGTCTTACCATTACAATTTTGAACGATAACGCCAGCAAAGCATTTGAACCAAATGCAATATCATCCAAAGACAGAATTAAAATTTTAAGAAAATTGCATAACAATAAAATTAAAACATATGCGCATATCGGCCCCATTTTTCCCTTCCTTACAGATTTATCAAAAACATTTGCGGTTTTGAGTAAATATACAAACGAAATATGGCTGGAAAGCTTGAACACTACTGGTGCTAACTGGGCTGGAGTAGAGAATGTTTTAAAGAAAAAATACCCCGAATTATTGCCAACATATAAAAAAATATTTTTTACAAAAGAGAAAACGCATTATATAAAAGAACTACGAGAAGATATATCAAGTCTTAGTAAACAGTATAAAATCAAAACACACTTCTTTATTCATGATGATAGTATATGAAAGCAAAACCGCACAAAAAATTTGAAGGAATATTTGTAATAGATGGAAAGCTTGCTACGGTTAATCTAGTGCCAGGACACAAAACTGCAAACGAGGAACTGGTAAAAATTGGCAGTAAAGAATACAGGTTATGGGACCATTATACATCAAAACCAGCAGCTGCAATAAAATCTGGTCTGAAAGAGTTTACAATAAAAAAAGGAATGAAAATTTTGTATTTGGGTTTGGCCTCCGGAAAGACAGCAACATTCTTCAGCGATATAATTGGTAGTGAAGGAATAATTTATGGTGTTGAGATATCTGAACGTGTCTTAAGAGAGGCAATACATCCCTCAGAATTAAGAGGTAATATAATACCGATATTGGCTGATGCACGTCGAACAGAGTTATATGAAAATACTGTCATTGAAAAGGTTGATTGCGTTTACGAGGATGTAGCGGATCCGGACCAGGTGGAGATTTTTATCAGAAACTGTAAAAGATTTTTGAAAAAGGGCGGTTTTGGTATGATTGCTGTAAAATCAAGAAGCATAGATGTGTTGAAGGAACCAAAAGAGATTTATAAAGAAACAAGGAAAGCTTTGGAAGAGTATTTCAAGATTTTAGATTTTGTCGAGCTTGATCCATTTGAGAAGGATCACGGATATTTCGTATGCAATTTGAAATGAAGTGCGGGAGGTGGGATTTGAACCCACGCACATGGCAAGCTGCTACCACATAAAGAACAAATTTTTAATCATAACTCATTTGTAGAATAAGCTGGAGGGGAAAGGAACGCAAAAAACTTTTAATGGATAACTCCTAAAGATTTGTTCCGAACCCCTCCCGCACTGGTTTCAAAAAACCAAAAACATTTCCACCTTTTACGAGGTTGACCCTCCATTTCAATATCTGCCTGTCACGCAGCAGGCTCATTGTTATTGCAGCTATCTCTTCCATTTCATGCACCTCTCATGTTGTAGCCATTATAAGCAGGTATGTTAAACTCTTGCAAGCTCCTTTGTTCAGCCATTTTGAAAAACACACCTTCCAAAAAACTCCTACCGCACTTGTGGCAGAATATTCTCCTATCGCCAAAGCCATCCACAAACTTCAAAATTCTCGGTGATTTGCACATCACGCATCTCATTTCAATCAAAACTAACTTGCCTTTCAGTATATACCCGATTTTTGGAAGTGGACCCCCACTAAAACAAAAGATGGGGGTGGCTGAAGGCAAAGAAGGATTAATGATGGCAAAATTAAACTCTTTATCAGCAAAAAAGGCATTTTAAGCCAGATTTTTCTTAAAAGCACCCATGTATTTGGCCGGTATTCTTCCCCCAGATGCCTCAGGGTGGCCCCCACCAAACGAGTCCGGTATGCCCTTTATAGCAGTCCGCATTAACCTGTCCAAATCCATTGTTGAATTTTTGCCGCGCCTCATGCTCAGCGTATAATATTTTCCCTCACACTGCGCAATGACTATGACCTTGTCATCATAAAACCCACCAACAGCAGTTGCAAGTGAGGATTTTATTTTCAACCTGGATTTGAATTCAAAAAACAACGTCTTTCCCACAGGAACACTTTTTTCTTTAAATTCTCCAACAAGCTCTTCAAACTCCTTCTCCACAACATCATACCAACCAACGAGTTTTTTTGTTTCAGCTGTTTTTTTCTTCAAAATAACTTCATAATCTTTAGCCTGCAAAAGGACTTTTGCCACATGCGCAGCTCCAACATCGGCCTTTACAACCCTTCCAGCATCAACTATCTTAGCCAGCAATCCAAGTTTTGAATTTTGTTCCAAATTTTCTGATTTTATCTCGCAATTACCAACCAAATCAGGAAACTCTTTTTTCAGATTTGTAAAAAGATCTTCACAACTTTCCACACCATGATCACCAAGTACTCCAACAGTTGCAATCCATGTAATTTTTTTATTTTTTACACGCAGCTTTTCGGAAATTTTATATGCAAGATAAGTGGCTGGCAGATAAACATCTGCATCAAACAGTCTTGGGTTGGAATAAACAACATTTTTATATCTGCTTACAGAGTGGTGATCGATTACCAGTATTCTTGTTTTTTTACTTAACTCTTCAAGAAATTTCGCGTTGATATCAGGCACATCAATGATTATGACATACTTCGGCCTGCAAGATAGAATCTTTTTTACAAGTTTTTTGGTCAGAGTCATGTTCCATTCAGTAGAAATCTGAACTGGTTTGTTTTTACAAAAATCTCTCAGAATCATATTTAGTATTGTTCCAGAGCAAACACCATCGCAATCATCATCATTAACAACAACGACCTTGTCGTTTGGTTTGATTTTTCTAATAAATTCTACAGCATTGACTACAGCTTTAACAGCAACATCAATCGCTCTTTTTTTCAGATTTCCCACCAGCTATTTTTTTTATGGTTTCCTCATCCAATAAAATAAGCTGCATTGGCTCCTGCTTCTTGCTGCCGCATATGTGAAATTCAGCTATAGAAATCATATTATCCAAGTGATGCAATATCAACGCTTCCAAGTTTCTTGGTGGTGTGGGTCCATTTTCGCCAAAATGCGATGCAACAATATGTATAACACCTTCAGGAAATCCCCTTGCATACAGCTCAGCAGTTCCAAGCATAGTGTGATCTAACATGATGCCAGTATGCTCCAGACTCTGTCCGACTCGTTTCCATTCAAAAATCTTTGCTATGTCATGAAGCAAAGCAGCAGCTAGGAGATAATCCTTATTGATGGTGACACCGTGATTTTTTTCCATTTCTTTTGCAGTATCCATGCAGAGGTTTGCAAGTGTAATTGTATGGTTAAGCACATCACGTTCAACAGATGCAGAGCCGGCAGGGCCACCAACAGTAAACATACTACCTGCATCTTCAATCTTCATCCGAGGATATTTTTTGAAATCCTTGTTCGAGAGCTTCGGGTCCTTTAGAAATTCCACTACCCTTTTCCTCAATTCCTCATCCTTTATGTTCTGCGCAAGCTCAATCAATCTTTTCATGCTTTGATTACCCTCAATTTTGCTCAACCGAATAATGCGCTCAAACCGGCAGCCGCTTCCTCAGCCTTCTTACCTTCTTCCTCAGGCTTTTTCTCTTCCTTCTTCTCGCCTGCGGCAACTGGTGCAGCAGCAACTACAGCCTGTTTTATAGCTTCATCTATGTTAACGCCTTCCAGGCTTGCAATCAGTGCTTTAATCTTTGCCTCGTCAACGGCAACACCAGCACTATTCAAGAGTTTCTTCACACCCTCTTCTGTTATCGGCTGCTTAGCGCTGTGCAGTAACAAAGCGCTGTATACATATTCCATTATTTTGCACCTCCAACCTTTTCTTCAAACTTCTTCTCAAACACATTCGCTATATTGTAAGCTTTGGCCAGCAAGTATTTTATGCTATCCTTTGTAGGGTAACATATTGCTACGGAAAGGCTTAGCGCATTGCTAAACGCCTCCTTCAGCCTTTCTTGGAATGTGTTTGCAAATCCCAAAGCTTCTTTCGGATATATCATACCATCCTGATAAATACCAACTATATTCAGCCCGACAAGCATGGGCTCGATGTTCAGTTTTCTCAATGCTGGTGCTAGTGCCTTTGAAATTTTATCACCCCTCTTTGCCACCACAACCTCCTTTTTTACAGCAATCCTCCCGTCTTCAACACCAGCAGGTATTCCAGCCTTTGTCAATTCAGTTATTGCCGGTCCTGGCATAAGATTCGTAGGGCCAGCAGAAACAACTATGTCATTAGGAGCAACATCACCTTCCTTTGCGGGCGCTGCTGATTTCATCTTGTCTACAAGCAGATAAAACTTGAATGCATCCTCGTTTGTAAAAACTATTGCAGGCTGCTGCGGTATTATTTTTAGCAGCTCCTCTTTGTTTTGTTTGTTCGAATCCTTTATTGCAAGTTTTAACAGCGACTTTTTTGTCATCTTCATAACAGCCTTGCCACGTATCCTTTTTTGTATATTCTGCAGCTGTTTCGAAGGAAGCTTGTGCATGTCCACTATTGCAATAGTTGCATAACTATCAATCACTTCTTTCAACCGTTCAACTTCCTGCATCTTCTCTTCTTTCGCCATTTATACCACCAATCTAAGAGGCTTGCTCATCGTAAACTTTAACAATATCTTTCCAAAATTATGCTTGCCCTTTGGCAGCTTTGTCTCCAAATGCTTCAGCACCGCTTCTACATTATCAGCCAGCTCCTCATCCTTCATATTTTCCTTCCCAACTAAACATTGAATAACAGGTGAGTCCTTTATCCTAACACGCACAGACTTTTTACAATCCTTCACCATTTTTTTCACATCGCCGACAATCAGTTTCGGCATCTTCCCCCTTGGGCTCAAATACTGGCCTAAAGCACGGCCTATGGCTGGCATCAGCTTCGGCTCGGCCAAGAAAAAATCAGTCTCTCTTGCTAATTTTTTGGCTTCCTTTTTGCTTTTAGTCAAATCTGTTATATCATCATTCGTCAAAACCTTACAATCCAGATCCTCGGCAGATTCAGAAAAAACTACTACATTCGCATCAGAGCCGCGGCCATGCGGTAGAGCAACATCATCGGAGATTTTATTCTCCGGCTTCTTTACGTCAAACTCTTTTAATGATATGACAAGATCCAAGGTTTGTGAGAAATTACGCTTGCTTTGCTTTTCTCTTAGCTCTTTTATTGCAGCCATTATCTTTTCATTTACCATTTCAAACCCTCCTACCGAAGTAGTCAAGCGGGTTAATTTTACTTGTATAATAAGGTTTAAAAAGATTACTTAAATTATTAGTGGTTGGATGGAATTATCAGATATTATAAAAACAAGGAGATCAAGAAGGAAATATTTGAATAAAAAAGTTTCTGATGATATTATCACAAGGATAATAGATTCTGCAAGATACGCTCCTTTTGGTGGCCCACCAAAGAAAAAATGTCAACTTTGGGAATTTATTGTCATAAGAGATGCTGTGATAAAAGAAAAACTGGCATTGAATTATGAAGATAGGCAATTCATTAAAGAAGCTCCAGTTCTAATTGCCGTTTGCGCTGATAGGACAAAAGATCCTGATTATAAGGACTGGGATATAACAGCGAGTTTGGCTATAGAAAATATGTTGTTAACTGTCCACGACTTGGGACTTGGAGCATGTTATATAACAACCTTTAGCCACGATGAGAGGTTTGAGCATAAAAAGGAGAGAAAAATTTTAATACAAACCTTGAATTTACCTCAACACATTGAACTTGTAGCATTGATTTCAATTGGCTATCCAGACCCATCCGAAGAAATTAAGGAAAAGGAATTAAGAGATATTGATGAAATGATACATCACGAAAAATATTAGCGCTATTTAATTAGGTCGTCCCATTTTCCTTCATCAATCTCTTTCATAACTTCCTTCGGCCTTTTGCCTTCTACCTGCAAACCAGTTACGCTATTACAAGTACCAACAACCAACTTGACTGCAGCCTTCAAATCCTTTGCCAGAAAGCCTTCCTGCTTCATCTTGGCAATCTTCACAACCTTGTCGAATGTTATATTTCCCGTAGTAGTCTTACCAGCAGTCTTCTCTTCCTCGGTTATTTTTGCCAGCTCTATGCCAGCCTCCTTTTTTATCAGGCTTGCCACGGGAGGCGTGCCAACAGAGATTTCAAACTTTTTCGTCTCGGTATCAATCTCTATTTTTACAGGCACCTTCATGCCGGCATAATCCTTTGTTTTTTCATTGATATGCTTGAATATCTCCTGCATGTTGACCTTCAGCAAAGCAAGCTTCGGCGCTATTGCCGGTCCAGGTGTTGCCTTACCGCCTTCAACAAGTGTTTCAATCTTCTCTATTTTTGCCAAGTCACTTCACCTTCTCTAGAAGCTTGATGAATTCAACAGAGACTGTTACTGGTATGGGCACTGTTACTTCCAACAGTTCAATTGTTACCTCGCGCTTTACTTTGTCGTATCGCGTAACCTTTCCCTTTTCACCCTTGAAAGGCCCGCCTATAACCTCAACTATATCACCCTTGTCTAAAGATATCTCTACTGTTTTCGGTTGCAAGAATCTCTGCAACTGTGAAATATCAACTGGACTTTTGATCAAACCACGCACGTGCGGTACCATCTGCACTACTTTTTCTATATCTTTTATCTCACCCTCAACAAAAACATATCCCTTTATCTCCTCCGGATGAACCAGTGCTTTTATGTCAAGCGCCTGCGTTTTCGCCTTAGAAGAAAGAGAATCGATAACAATGTTTTCCCTACCAACAACAGTTTTAACAGTGTAAATCATACCATCAACCTACCACTAACACCGATGCCATGTATATCAAAAAACCTATCAATCCTATTATTGCTAGACCAATCGCGCATATGCGTGCAGCGAAAGTCCAATCGCTAACAGACGGTTTTTTTGTAAGTTTTAAAACCCGCAAATAATTTTGCAAAGTTTCCTTTATTTTAAACATTTTATCAACTTATAGAACATTTACTCTTCAATATTTAAATCTTACTCCACGAAATCTACGTTCAAAACTCTTTCTATATCCTTTTTTTCTCCCCTGCTCCAGGTCTTGCTAGGACCGAATATCTGCGGTGACTGCACACCTGTTATAATAAGCAAAGCCTTTATGGTATCGCCCAAATCTTTTGCTATCTGCGTTCCCCAGATTATTTTTGCGTCAGGCGACATCTTTTCTGCCACAGCCTCAACTATCTGCTGCGCCTCACGTATAGTTATGTCAGGCCCACCCATAACATTGACTAACGCCCCACTGGCACCGCCTATGTCAACCGACAAAAGCGGGTTGCTCAATGCCTTCTCAACAGCCTCCACTGCCCTGTTTTCTGTATTACTCTCACCCATTCCTATCATGGCCAAACCACCCTGCGTCATTATCGTTCTAACATCAGCAAAATCCAAATTAACCAAACCAGGCTTTGTCACGAGCTCGGCTATGCCTTTTACTGCATTCACAAGTATTTCATCACAAATCTTGAACGCTGTTGTGAGTGAAACATCAGGAACTATTTCTAACAGTTTGTCGTTTGGTATAATTATCAAAGTATCAACCACACCCTCCAGCTTTTTCAATCCCTCCCTTGCATTCGCCATCCTATGTTTGCCTTCCATCTTGAAAGGTAGTGTAACAACTGCGACAGTCAATGCGCCAATCCTTTTTGCCACATCTGCTATTACAGGCAGGCTACCTGTTCCAGTGCCACCGCCAAGACCAGCAGTTATGAAAACCATATCCGCTCCCTGCAAAGCCTTCTTGATATCATCTTTTGTTTCTTTGGCCGCCTCCTCGCCAATCTTTGGATCCGCACCAGCACCCAGTCCGCTTGTCAACTCTTTTCCAATCAAAATTTTCTTGTCAGCATCAGTATAGAGCAAATCCTGCGCGTCCGTATTTACAGCAATAGTCTCAGTTCCCACTATACCGACCTGCATCAATCTTGTTATAGTATTATTGCCAGCACCGCCAGCACCGACAACCTTTATCTGCGTCTTCTTGCTTTCTAGGATGGCTTTTATTTCCTCATCGTCCCGAGAAACCTTTTCAAAACTTCTCCCCCTTTCACCAATCTGTTTTATTCCCATGCAAGCACCTTGTAATAAATTCCTAAAATAAAAATATATGTTTATACTGTTGCCTTTTCCTCTTCATATATTTCCGAAAACACAACCTTTTTCAAATCTTTGTTCCATTTCAATATCACGTTGGCTATAATCTGCTTTGTATCACTTGCTACATTATGTTTTTTCTTCAACCTTATCTCTGTAACATCATTTGCAACATTCACTTCAGTATCATCACTCGCAATTCCTGTGAAATAAAAGTATATGGCAGAAATTTTTTCCTTCAAATCCTTTACCTCATTCTTTATCTCCACTTCGTAGGCAAGTGTCTTGCCAGCCAGCGGGTGGTTGAAGTCCACGGTCACCCTGCCACCATCTATGCTGAGTACCTTTCCTCTGAACCTGTTTATGGTAACAAAGGACCCTGGCGTCACATCGACATCCTGCTCTTTGAATTTTGACTCGGGCATCATCTTTACGAGCTCTGGCAGCCTCGGTCCGAATGCCTTCTCTTGTTGTATCTCAACAGTCCTCTTCTCACCAACCTTCATCTCTTTCAACGCATCATCCAGTCCTTTGACAACAAAATTACCGTCAACAACAACCGGCAGCGGCCCGTATTTTACCTTTTCATTGTAAATCTCCTCGCTCTTCGCCACATCCTCTTTTGTCAGGTCAAAAATTTCTCCAGTATCCTTTATTTTACCAATATAATCTATGTAAACCAAATCACCAGGATTCATAGTATCATCTTACCATCTTGGTGCCGCGGCAGATTTTGCAAAATCCCGTGCCTTCAACAACACACAACGGGCAGACTAAAGCTCCACAAGCATGGCATCTAAAAAGACCCGGTGAATATTTATGGCAGCTCTGGCAAACCCCACCGACAGTCATTTCAACACCGATAACATTATTTCTTTTTTAAAATTATATATAGGGATTGCCATGAAATACCGCTACAAAGAGAAAGATAAACTCGTGAAATTTTTATCACTATTTTTATTACTGACAATTATTGCCTCTGCGATCTTGGTGTATTCATACAACCAACAGCTCGTGCAAAGCAACCTGCAAATACAAAGTCTGGAGCTAACTGTTGCAAACTTACAAAGTGACATACAGTCGAAGCTTGACACCATAAGTAACAACACAAAAACTATTGCAAAATTGAATACACAATTGCAGATTGATGATTTGTTAATAGAAACTTTAGGCAACAAGCTTGGAATTGCACAAAGTGAGATCAAATCACTCACACCGGTTACAAGAAGATATTATGCCGTTGCCGTGAGATCTAACAGTGGTGGATTGGTAATTCCTTTTGATGTTAAAATTACCAACGGCACTGGCCTTGTTTCTGTAAACATCCGTAACGTCGATCTTTTGTCAGGCACGCAGGATTCGATAAGGATTGCTGTTGCAGTGTCAGAGATGCAAACAAACACAGATTTATCCAACAAAGATGTAACGGTTAGCTTTGTGAATGAGCAGGAGGAAATAGTTTCCCTTGACGGCCCATCTGCAGGAGCAGTCATAACAACTGCAATAATAGCTGCAATACAGAACAATACAATAGATACAACAGTTTTAGCAACTGGTGCTATAAATCCAGATGGTAGTATAGGACTTGTTGGCGGTGTCAATGAAAAGGCTGCTGCGGCTGCGAGCTTTGGTGCGAAAATATTCCTAGTTCCTTATGGCGAGAAAATCTCCTATGGTAGTTTGGAAATTAGGGAAGTGAAAAATATTCAGGAGATAACAAATCTTATTCTGAAATGAAGTGCGGGAGGTGTGCTCCCTGGCTGGACTACAGAGCGAGAATATTAAAATAAGTGTAATGAATATTAAATTATGAAAACAAGGAACAAATTTATCCAATGGCAAAAGAAACAACATAGCCAGAGAGAAAAGATTTCATTTTTAATAATTATGGCAATTTTTTTCATTTTTGTTTTACCTACCGGTTTGTTTTTTATATCACAAAGATTAGATAGAATTTTAAACTTTCCAATGGTTTTACAACCCCCATTTAATTTGGTTGGGATTCTCTTACTTATCGTTGGATGGCCCTTGGCTCTTTGGGCGGTTTGGGTTCAATACAAAGTCGGCAGAGGTACACCAGCGCCAATGATGCCAACTCAAAAGCTAGTGATAGTACCACCTTATAATTATTGCCGTAACCCCATGATTTTAGGCTCAGGTATCTGGCTTTTAGGATTTGTAATTCTTTTTAATTCATTATCCTTTATTTTTATAAGTATCTTTCTTTTCATTGTAATTCTTTTTTATTTTAAATTTGTTGAGGAGAAAGAATTAGAGGCAAGATTTGGACAAGAGTATGTTAGATATAAAAAACAAGTACCATTTTTGATTCCAGTTTTTAAGAAGAAGATTGATAGAACGAAATAAAAAGGAATAGGTTTATCTTAATTAAAGTTACAAATTGAAGTCTTATTATTTTTATATGGAATACCTTTTTGTATCTCAAAATACCTTGTGAACTGAAGTCCGAGTGCTAGTGCGGGAGGTGGGTAGTTCAATTGTATTCAAATCCCTATAGAGATTTGAATAGAATTCAAGTGCCCTATTTGAATTTAAAATCAACAAATTATTATTAATAATTATGATTGAAGATGCAATTGGATTTACAGCAGGATTTTTAATTGCAGTTAGTATGATTCCCCAAGTGATAAAATCTTATAAAACAAGAAGTGTTAAAGATATTTCATTTTTAATGCTTTTCATAATCATGTTTGGAACTGCATTGTGGGTAATTTATGGGGTATTGATAAAAAGCTTTCCAATTATAATCATGGATGGATTTGGATTTCTCGTAAACCTTATTTTAATTTTTTTGAAAATAAGATATGAAAAATGAAATAAATCCCTACATTTTGAATACAATTCAAGTGCGGGAGGTGAGCACAGAACGAAAAGCGCAGTGCGTACGTTTATGGTTATTTTTAATTTCTTTTTATTATTTGTTTTGAAAAGATTTAAGATAGAATGTTTTTAGATAGCAGTTCTCTCGTTGCTATTAATAAAATAGGTAACTAACTGACCTCTCACTAAGATTTGTTATGTGTAATTAAGAATGAGCCCTTATCGAAGTTTTTTAATTAATACTTCTTACTATATAATTATGATTTGTATTATAGATTGTGGTACTTCATGGCTTGAAGAAATAAAAGAGAATGTAAAAGCATCTAATCATGATTTTGATGTTATTAAATCAAAGGAAGTCAAAAATTCTGATTTTAAAATATTTTCAGGAATTATTATTTCTGGAGCCCCAACAAATTTAACCGAAATAAATCTTCAAGAAGAGTATATGGATATTTTTAGTTTTCTTAAAAATATTGAAATCCCAATACTTGGCATATGCTTGGGTCATCAAATTATTGGATTACTAAATGGCTCAGAAATTAAAGCTGGAAAATTGATTGATAAAATGGAACATATTGAAATTATCAGAGAAAATAATTTATTCACAAATATAAAAAATCAATCTTTATTTAGAGAAGAACATTCCGAATATATTTCTTTACCCAATAATTTTATGTTACTTGCAAAATCAGAATCTTGTAATAATGAAGCCATGAAGCACCGGGATAAGAAAATATATAGCACACAATTTCATCCAGAAGTATCAAATATTAATGGCAGGAAACTTATTAACAATTTTTTAGAAATGTGTAACTCGAAGTAACGGGCTCATTCTTATCTTCTCCTTTCGGTCGACCGCACTGCGCTTTTTACTCAATGCGGGAGGTGGGATTTGAACCCACGAAGGCACTAAGCCACAGGATTGCTTACATCATCTTTTCATCATCACTAATTACAATGCCTTAAGTCCTGCGCCTTTGACCAGGCTAGGCTACCCCCGCGTACTATTACAATTTCCATACAGCTATATAAAACTTGTTTTAGAAAAAGAAATTAATTTTACTTCAGCTTACCCAACGCCTTTTCAAAGTCGCCGGCCTTTTCTTCTAACGCAACTGCTGCTCTCTCGATTATTTCTTCAGGTTTCAGGCCACATACAGTTTCAACGGTAAATACAAAACCATCCTCACTCGTCTCAACCTTTATTGCTTTCTTCGGACAGATTTCAACGCATTGCATGCACATGCTGCAGAGCAAAGGATCGGTTACGATTATCTTGCCTCTCTCTTCTTTTATTATATCCTTCACGCATTTTTCCACACATTTTTTGCATTTGTTTGTATCACATTCTTTCGCGTTTATAACAACAGAAGGTTTGTTTTTGTAGCCAACAACCGCAGCCTGCCATTTTGCATGATTTTTTCCAAGGCCCAGTTGTGCTGTTGCCTCAAACTCCAATTCATCCCCCTCAAACAGTTCAGTCACAGGCATTTTGTCAAAAACAGGCTTCACATCTTTGTCGCTACTCTTCAAATCACCAGAATAAACAACACACGGCCCCCCTTTCTTAAGCACCAATTCAACCTGACATCTACTGCATCCTTTACTCTCACATTTGCAGTTATCCAGAAGATTGTAAACCTTCTCGTCAAACGTAAGAGGTATCTGCCCCAACCTGTTAGCCAAAAGTTCATCAACAACAACAGAATCATTTTTTCTAAAATCAACCCATTCTATTGCCATTGTTGGCACTTCACCAATCATAATCCTTCTTAACGTGTTGGCAAAACCTGCTGTGACGCCTTCAAGGAGAAATTTTACCTCAGAATCATTTCTTTCCAATATTTGCACTTTCATTCCTTCACCAGTATAATTTGTTTTGTTGCCAAGTTTATAAATAACTCTATTTTTGGTAACTGATATATTTTAAGCTTTTCACTATCAAAAAAATCAAAGTATGAATTTCATGCGGGAGGTTGGATTTGAACCCGCGCAGCATACAAGTTATCCTCGAACAACTTTTCAAAATAGGCTTAAAATAATTTCTTCTTTATAGTAAAAAAATAAACTCTACACCCTCCTGCCACGTCTGCCGCCAGGACGCCTCGTCGTATCATGTGGAATCGGTGTAACGTCTTCAATCATGCCTATTTTCAGGCCAGATCTTGCTATCGCCCTTATAGCCGGCTGAGCGCCAGGTCCAGGTGATTTGCTCCCATGCCCTCCCACAGCCCTAACTTTTATATGTACGCCACCTATTCCCTTCGATAAAGCCTCCTCAGCAGCCTTTTTTGCAGCCTGCATAGCAGGGAAAGGCATGCCTTGTTCTCTATCCTTGTCGGTCATCATACCACCAGAAAATCTTGCCATCGTTTCCGCACCTGTTATATCGGTTATGTGTATTATGGTGGCGTTGACCGTGCTGTATATGTGCGCTAGACCCCATGTTATTTCTTTTTTTCTTGCCTCAACCATTTGTTTCACCTGTTTTCACTTCTGCTGCAGGTAAAACTTTTTTTGGCAGCATCACATCAACAGCAATATTTGATTCGTCATCCTTTGAAACCATATAGCTCGGATAAACTATTTTCCTGCCGTTAACAGTCACGTGGCCGTGTACAATCAATTGCCTTGCCTGCCTCATACTGTTAGCCAATCCCTTTCTAACAATTATTGTCTGCAACCTTCTCTCCAAAATATTCGCCAAGGTTAATCCTAAAACATCATCCAGTCCAACACCTTCCTTCAACAAACCAAGCCGTATCATCTTGTTGATAAGAATCCTTTCCATGTCCTTGTCCTTTTTCGCAGCAGAATCCCTTCCCATCCGCCTGAATTTTCTCAAAATGCTCTCCGAAACCAGAATTTCCTTCTTGTTTCTCAAACCATATTCCTTGACAATCACCCTCTCGCTTTCAATCCTTTGCTTGTCCCATCTCTTGCTAGGTTTTTTGTATTTTTTTCTGGAGCGTCTCATTTACTCACTTCTTCTCCTCTTTGCTTTCCTGCTGCACTATTCTTACTGATTTTCTAACAACACCAACAACCCTTCCCTTCCTGAAAGAGCTTCTTGTTCTCTGCCCTCTTACTGGTAAACCTAACATGTGCCTCACGCCTTTGTATGTTTTTGCATCAACCAGCCTTTGTATGTCAAACCTTCTTCCAATATCCACATCCTGCCCTGACAAATGAATATCAGTCCCACTCTCCAAATCTTTCCTTCTATTCACAAGCCATGAAGGTATGCCGAATTTCGCAGGATTTTTTATTATATCCTCCACCTTTACTATGTCAGGCTCTTTGAGTGAACCTAGCTTGGCCTTTGGGTTGTAACCTGATGTTATGCAAACGGCATTTGCAAAAGCGTGGCTTATACCCTTTATGCCTCGCAAAGCCCGTATAAGCGGCATGTCGCCATCGATGTCAGTATTGATAACCCTAACTATAGCCTTCATTTCCTTCTTCTTTTCAATATGCTTCTCTTTCGCAGGCTTCTCTTGTTTTTCCTGTTTCTCCTCTTTGGCTTCCTTTGCTTCTTCCTTCCTCTTTGTGCTACCCATTTTACCACGTATAATAGTATCTATAATAATCGAAACAAATACTTTTAAAGTTTTTTAAGGAAATAATCGGCAGTCATTTCAGCCATTTTTTCAACCAATTTACTGTTAATTTTATCAATTCTTTTTCCGAATTTTTATCAATAAAGCTATGGTCACCTCTTTCTATGATATCATATTCTGCATTTAGCAATTTCGTTGCTTCTTTATCATCTTCAAGTCCAACTACTTCGTCTTCTGAGCCTCTTAAGATTAATACTGGAATTTTTACGAACTTCAAAAACGGTCTTATATCGAAAGTAATGAATTCGTTGAAAAGGTCTTTTCCAGCTATCAATTTTTTTCTTGGAGCGAAACTCTGCCTAACATAAAAAACTCCTTCCTCTTTGATAGTCTTTCTATGTTCCGGAGTGTCATAATGTTTGACACCCTTAAAATACCAACCAGGGCCCCAGAGGACTAAAGTTTTCACTTTTGGTTTTTCTTTCATTGCCATAAGAATGGCAGCAGTCCCCATACTTATTCCTATCAGAGCTATTTTATCAGAATTTACAGTTTTCAATTTTTTTACATAATTGATTGCTGTCAAAACATCTTCTGACTCGGATTTGATTGTCATATCTTTGAATTCCAAGTCGCTTTCTCCAGAACCCCTGCAATCTATTCTCAAAACAGCAAAACCAGCGTCTGTTAAAGGTTTGATAGAGTTATTTGCAAATTGATGGTATTCTTTGGTTCCTTTGAAGCCATGGATGATTATCACTACCGACGGCTTTTTGTTTTCCGGCAATGCCAGCAACCCAACTAATTTTTGACTTTTTTCATTGTGAAATACAACCTTCTCTTCTTTCATTCAAACCCCTTGAAATATTTGTGGACCGACGGGGATTCGAACCCCGAGCATTCCGCACTATGGATTTATTGCCATGCGGACAGTCTACCGTTGGCTTATCGGCCCCTAATTCCTAAATAGTTTTTTAATTTATAAACTACTTCTTTACCCGCGACCACTTTCTTTTTTTTGATTCCCTGCCAAGCAAATAGTTTTTTTCACATTTGGAACCGCAGAAATAGAGTATTGTACCATCATTCTTAACAAACATCTTGCCAGATGCCTTGAAATTTTTACTGCAAAAAGAGCATTTCATATCCTCACTTCTTCTCTTGGAACCTTGACACACTTTCCATCTCTGTCTCGCGCAGCATCAATATGTCCCCAACCCTTATCGGTCCCATAACATTCCTTGTCAATACTTTACCTTTGTCAGGTCCATCAAGAACTCTACATCTAATCTGCATCACTCCCCTAACACCAGTCCTGCCTAACAATTGCAGTACCTCTGCTGGAACCGCTTCTTGGGCCATGTTATCACTTGCCTATCTCTTTCAACCTTTTCAATACTTCCTTCAGAAGATCCTTACCTTCACCTGCGTCTGTTATAGAAATAGCAGCCGAACCAACCTCTATACCAGCAGCCCTTCCCAACTCTAGTTTGCTTGGGACGAATGCATACGGAATATTCTTCTCATCGCACAATTGCGGGATATGCATAACTATCTCTTCAGGCTCTACATCCTCTGCAACAATGACCAGCTGCGCAATACTGCGTTCTATTGCTTTTGTAGATTCGTTCAAGCCCTTTCTCAGTTTTCCGCTGTTTTTAGCCATTTCTACAAGCTGCAGTAGCTTGTCGCTTATATCTTTCGGTGTTTGGAACTTCACATAACTTTTTACCATCATACCACCTCATTTTATCATTAATTCTATTTATGGGCAAAGTATAAAACTATATCTTTTTTCGCTTTATTAACCTTGTCAACGCGTGCAAACCCAACCCTTTGCATCTGTATAACATCATTTTCCTTCAAATCCATCATAGTTTCCTCGCCTACTGCCTTTCTTGTTGCGCCGTTAGGCATAACAATCTTTACCACAACATTCGGTTCAGACACCCAGTGTATCTTTTGTATCTCAGTTTTTATTTTTTCAGAAACAAAATTTGACTTTTTGCCAAGCTTCACTGTAGCAAGATTTATCAATCCAACCTCCTTTCCTTCAAACCTCTTCAAATCATCCCTCTCAATGTAAATTTTTGCAGGATTGACCTTCAGCAGCCTAGACCCGCGTTTTTTGAAATCCGGATGCAGTGGGGCTTTGGTAGATTTTATTTTCATGCCGCCATACACAGCTATCTCTTCTGGCTGTAAAACAACAAAATACCTGTTTGCTTCTTTGTCTATCAGCTTCCTGTTTTCTGCATACAATATTTCTCCAGGAACTGTGACATCGGCAAGACTCAACCCCATGCCAAGTATGAAATTTCTTAAAGCCTGTGACTTTATCCCGCGCCTTCTCAAGGACTGCATGCTCCATGTCCTCGGATCATCCCATCCGCTGTATTCACCTATTTCTATTGCCTTCCTTGATCCGCTCTTGCTTAGCTTGGCTTCCTCTATGTTCAGCAGGCCATAATGTATGAACTCTGCTGCCTTCCAGCCCATCCTTTGCCAGATAAACTCCTCCATCATATCCTCCATAACTAAATCCTTACCACGCAGTATATGCGTAACACCAAACATGTGATCATCAACAGCCCAGGAAAACTCCAGCATGGGCCACACTCTGTATTTTCTCCGAACACGAGGATGATCCCGCTCTGCTATTCTCAGCAAAACTCTATCACGGAAAGCTGGGTTCGGATGCTTCATATCTGTCTTAATTCTGACAGCAGCCTCACCCTCCTTGAACCCACCACTGAGCATCTTCCTCCAAAGCTCCAAATTTTTCTCCGCTGTATTATCCCTGCAGTTGCATTCCAAACCATTCTTACGATTTTCCCGCAGCTTCAACTCCGGGCAGATGCATACATATGCTAAATTCTTCTGCAACATCTCCTGCGCAAATTGGTAGAATATTTGCATCCTGTCAGATTTGTAAAACACCTCATGATATTTCACACCAAGCCATTTCAACCCATCCTCTATCAGGCTGTAGCCTTCTGGTATGATAAACTTCTCTTCAGAGCCAATGGTGTCGTCAAAAACAAGTATTAGCTTGCCGTGATATTTTTTTACATATTCATCATTCAGCAAAACCATTCTTGCATTTCCTATATGCAGCGGGCCGGATGGATAGGGTGCAAGCCTCATCACTACCTTCTTACCTGCATTCGGCAGTTCAGGCAGTCCAACCTTTTCTTCTTTCTTTTTTTCCACGAATCCAATCTTTTTTAATTCTGCCTGCTGTTTTTTTAACGGCATTCCATTAACTTCAGTTATAATTTTTTTTATAATCGGAATTAAATCCCGTATTTTGTTTTTTACATCTTGCCTTTCTGCTATGACCCTTCCTAATACTGCTTGGAACTCTGCTTTGCCACCATGCTCCACTGCATTTGCCAGCGCGTGCTTCAGCACTATTTTTTCCATAGTATCAATTAGGGCATTATTTGTTAAGTTATTTATCAGTAGAAGATTATGCTTGCATAGCCGACAACCGATGTGAAATCCTGCGTCACATCACCTGAGGTGGCATACTTCAGCAGTTCAGCCTTTCTGGCGCCAAGCTTCTTTGCTGCAACCATAACCATAGCGACAGCTCCAAAACCGCACATACTAATCTTTTTTTCAGCAACCTTTTCAAACAAATCCTTCTCATTCAGTTTCAATATCGACTTTATCACAGACTTGTCATTCTTCTCAGCCATTTCCTGCGGAACATAGTGCGAAAAATCAGTGCTAGCCAAAACAACCCACTTTTCCTTTTGCTTTTTTACAATATTCGCTATAGTCTTGCCAATCAACCTGCAGCTGTCCAATAGCAAATCATCAGCGAAATCGTTCATTATCACCAATGGAACAAATTTAAAATCGCTCCCGAAGCGGTACTGTAAAAACGGTAGCTGCACTTCGACTGAATGTTCATGTTCATGCGCAAGCACATCATACTCCACAATCCTCGTGTCAATCAGCTTTTCCGCCACATCATTCGCTATTACCAAATCACCGAGTGGAGTCTTCCACATCCCAGCCTTCATAATGGCGAACTGCGATCCTATGCCAGTGTGGTTCGGTCCGATAATTAAATAATTTGCCTTTTCCATTCTGGAATAAGCCCATGCTGCAACTGGTCCCGAGTATTCGTAACCAGCATGCGGCACAACAGCTGCTTTCACATTCTTCGTTTTCATCCCATTCGGTCCAAGCCTGTGGTTGAAACAGCTTTCTATCTGTTTTTTCAGATATTCTTGGTTAAGATTGTAAAATGTTCCGGCTGCAGCTGGCGGCCTGATCAGTATAGTCATGCAAAACACCGCTATAAGATACTTATCGCGGTTTTAGTATAAATTTTAGCCTGTTTTGCAAAAATTTTTGCAAAAAATAATTTTTTTCCCGAAAAATTTCAATTATATTCTGCAAAAGCTATATCGTTATCTATATATACATCATTTCGATAATTATTATTTAGAAAGTTCCAGGGTGTGGGTTGCGTGCCGAAAGATAAAAACATTTCTCGTCTATTTCTTCGCTTGAAACCAGTGAAATTGCTGACGAGTTTGAAAAACGGGCCGAAATATGCAACAATACTTTCGAAAGAAGCTGACTGCACATACTCTCATACAGTCAAACTGCTTGACCAATTTAAAAATTTTGGCATAGTTGACTTTGAAAAGAAGGGAAGGATAAAGATCATCAAGCTGACTGATGACGGGGAGGACCTTGCACATTCTGTGGAAGGCGCGCTGATGAAGCTTTCAAAAATGAAAGAAAAGACAAGCTGATGTTTTTTATATTTCATTTCATTTCTTTTTTTATTTTCACAAAACATCAAGAGGATTCTTTATCTTTTTCAGTTCTTCCATTGATACATGTGTATAAATCTGGGTCGTGCTGAGATTGGAATGACCAAGCAGTATTTGTATTTTTCTTATGTCAGTCCCATCCTCAAGCAGGTGTGTGGCAAGGCTGTGCCTCAATGTATGGGGGTGGACATTCTTTGATATGCCAGCCTTTTTTGCTGATGATGCCACGATCTTCTGCACATTCCTCGATGTCATTCTCCCATTGCGGCCTTGAAAGAGAAAATCATCCCTTCCTTTTGCAGCTGCAAAAATTTTCAACTCTTCAGCAAGATTTTTCGAAATAACAAACAACCTATCTTTTGCACCCTTGCCACTTCTAACCCATCCCATTGCCTGCTCCAGCTCCAAATTCCCAACCTTCAGATTCACCAACTCGCTCAACCTTATGCCAGAAGAATAGAGGAACATTATCATCAATTTATGCGTTTTGTTACCAGTTGCATCAATCAGTTTTTTTATTTCTTCCTTTGTCAGCACAGTCGGCAAGCTCTGCGACACTTTAGGCGATTTTATATTTACTATATTTTTTTTGAGCATGCCGTCGTAGAAAAATTTCAGCGCAGCCCTCATCAGTATAACTGTTTTAGGCGACACGCCCTCGGACATCTTCTGCACTATGAAGTCTTTTATATCATCCTCAACAATATCATTCGGATTTTTACCGACAAAGTTCAGGAATTTTTCATTCCACAGCATATAGGCGGCTACTGTGTTTTGAGAAAACGCTCTCAGCTTCAGCTCTGCCTCCAATCCTTTGAGAAACTCTTCCATGATAAGTAATATGTCTATGCAATATAAGATTCTTTCGTGCTTCACTTCAACTAATAAAGCTAATCCTTTTAAGCAAAGTATTTTAAAATTATAATTATGTGGAATTATTTAAAGAATTCGTTTATTTTTGCGAAAGAGATGATTCTCCATCCCACTGAAGCAACAAAGAAAATATCAGAAATTAAAGGCGCCATCATCTATCTTTTGATAATATCTTTAATACCGGCTATCCTTAATGGCATTATTTCATTTTACACTGTTTCTGATATTTCAGAGCGCCCCCTTTCTATCTTTTTCTCTGTAACCTTCACATTGATATATTTTATCTTTGTTATGATAGGTGCTGCGTTTATCCATGGGTTTGGAAAATTATTCAAATTAATTAAGAAGGATTACTCTTTCACATTTGCAGCATTGGCTTACGCATCAACCCCAGCGATTTTGTTTGGTTGGTTTCAAAGCCTCCTTGGGTTGATTTCAATTTACCTGGATGTAATTTTTGGTTTGATCCTTGCAATATGGGTATTTATTCTGCAGATATACGCCCTGTCAAATCAGCATAAAATCGATAAAAGAAGGGCCATTTTACTTGTTTTGATACCAGCCATAATTTTTGCTGTTATTACCATCATACTTGCAGGAATTGCCTATATGTATATTAGTGCGATATTTACTAGCTAAACATAAACTTCTACAGTGGAATTATTAGCAAACCATACCTACGAAAACTTTAAAAATACATTAGACAATTAAGAATCATGCCAAAATCAAAGAAACAATTGATTAGAAGGCTTGAGAGGAAGATAGTGAACCAAGGAAAAAGGGAAACCAGTTTTAATGACATAGAGGAGCTGGAGAGGAAGATACAGGAGCCTCAGGGAGAGGCAAATGAGGCAATGGGGATAGAAGAGGAAGAAAGCCAGGGAGAGGAAGCTTATCCGGAAATCAAGGAAGCACTGAAAGAACTGGATGACGAAGAGGAAGAAGAATAGTTCCGCAAAGCTTATTAAAAGAGTAAAGACAATTAATTCTTGGTAATTTTGAGTTTCTTGCAAAGAATATTTGGAAAGAAAGAAGAGGTAAAGGAGCAGATTTTTAGTATTGAAGATGCTGAAGGTTTTCTCTCGAAAAATTTTGACGAAAACTTTCAAGCGTTCAAGGAAGATGCAAGCAAAATATACCAGGATATGCAATCCACTGCAGTTGGCATGCAGAATGATATTGCTAATCTGAAGCAAGCTGAATATACTGGGCCAGTGGATTCCGAGCTGCTGCAAAAGGTCGTCGCCCACAAAAAAAGCTTTATCCAAAAGATGGAGGCGGTGGCAGAGCAGATAAAAAGGCCAATGCAGTTAGACCTTGATTCCATTCTGGAATTTAGCAGGTTTAGCTCTTCGGCCATATCCGAAACCAATGCAAAAACAGTGGTTGATTATCAATTTTTGAAGGAACTGTTCGAAAAGGAGGCAGACAGCGCAATAGGCAAATTTAAAATTCTCAGCAACAAGTCGAATAATTTTGAAAATCTGGTAAGAAAAAATAAAGATAACCTCTTTTTGATAAAAAATGCTCAGGGCGAGTTGCAATCGATAAAGGATGAAATGAAAAAATTGAGCCATGTGGAAGAAGATGTAAAATCACTTGAAGGCAAGTTTTCTACCTTGGAGTCAGAGCGTAACAGCGAAAAAGAAAAACTGGAGAAATTTGAGGGCAGCGAAGATTGGTTGCGTTTTAATGAGTTTTTGGAGAAGAAGAAAAAAATAGAAGAGGAGATATCTAGCATAAAGTCACAGATAATTCAAGTTATATCAAAGATAGAAAAGCCAATGAAGAAGTTAAAAAATTTGGTTGATAGAGGCATTGTAAAAATTGAGAATGAAAAAATTCTGGAAAAATATGCCGGTTCTACTTTTGACGCATTGGTTGGAGAAAAAAATCCCCAAGCATTGTATTCAATATTAAAAATTGTTCACAAAAATATTTCCGAAGGAAAGGTTGACCTGAAGAACAGGGAAAAAAGCATGGCTGAGATAAAGTGGTTGTTGGAGAATGATGTGCTTGAAGGCCTTCTGGAAAAATATCTTTTGCTATTGAACGAATTGGAAAACATTGAAAAATCTATAAGCGAGCAGAAGGTAATGGATATAAAAAATGAGTTTGAAAAAAGAATTGACGGTATAGAAAAACAGATTGAGAGGGCAAGATTGGAAATGGAAAAATTAAAAAAACAGATAGAAAGAATGAAAGCCTCTGCCAATGAAAAAAAAGTAGCTTTGGCAAAGTCACTAACAACATTAACCAATAAAAAAATCAGCATAAATATTTAGTTTCTATAAGATTTAAATGAAAATAAAAAATTTTAGGCATATAAATTTTTTGGTATAATATAGCGAGTCTGGCATTAATGTTGCCATTTCAATTAGCAGTAATGCTCATAAGTCTAGCCAAATTTTAATTTATTCAGAATCGGCATCAAACCTTTCAAAGAAACTATTTCAAAATCCGGTCTTGTCTTTTTCGTAAAGCGGTATGGCAGCCTTCTTCTGTTGATTAACACAGTATACATGCCCAATTTTTTTGCTCCCAAAATATCCGCTGAAGGAGTGTCACCAATCATAACAGCTTCGCTCGGCTTGACCTTGAAATGTTTGAGAACGATTTTAAAGATTTTTTCATCAGGTTTTCTTATCCCGGCTGAATCCGAATCGATATGAAGATGAAAATGCTCTTTCAACTTTGTTTCCTTCAGAACCTTTTTATGAAAAATTTTGTCGCTGGTGTTTGCGAGGGTTGCTATCAAATATTTGCCTTTGAGTTTTTTGATAGTTGAAAGTGAATCAGGATAAAGCTTCAGATCCTTCAAATCAATTGATTTGTCCCACTTCTCAAGGAATTCCTTGGCTTTTGAAGCAGGAATGCCAAACCTTTTCAAAATGCATTTTGTGATTTGGATTTTGTATGATTTGCTTGGAAGATATGTGCTGCCGCACTTCAAATCAAGCCTGTCAATCGCCTTTTTTATTTCCCTTTCGCTGGTTTTTATATGAAACATCTCTTCCAGGATTTTTTTGTCACACTTGTTCAAAGGCGTGTGGTAATCCAGTAATGTTCCACCGACGTCGAATACAACAAGCTTTATCATAAATTAATTTGAAGAAAACTTGTATATATTATCTTGGCAGCCATGGGTATGGGTTTTTCTCAAGTTTTCTCATCACAGCGTCCTGTCTGTCCAATAATTCTTTGGCTTTATCTAAATCTCTATAGCATCTGCGACAAATATACCATGCAACAGCTGCATTGGCCTTTTGCCACATTGTATAATCATTACCCCACTTACCATCAACCTCAGAACAAGCGCTTTTGAAAATTTCGTCTCCCCTAGCTGCATCCCTCATTCCTTTAGGCAAGGCCATTATAGCCATCTCTTCAAGGCTTGGAATATATGATAACATTGGAATTTCTCTAGCTGCCATGATTTAATGAATAGGAGCAAAGATTTAAATCATTTTCTTTTTCATTCTCTTCATATGTTCAACAATCAAGGCATGAAACTCTTTATACAGGTTCACATCTTTTGGCAACTTCTTTTCGCACATCTCCTTTATCTCATCGTGTTCTTCTTTTCCATCTATAACTCCAAGCTCAGAGAACAGCCTTCTCGTATAGGCGTCAACAACAAAGCAAGGCCTGCCGCAGGCATACAGCAAAATGGAGTCAGCAGTTTCCTTTCCTATACCGTTAACCTCAAGCAGTTCCTCCTTGGTAACGTTGTTTGCAAAATCTTCAACCGAGCCGTATGAAAGCAAAAACCTACTGAACACCTTCAATCTCTTTGCCTTTTGCTTGAAAAATCCCGATGGCCGTATTAATCTTTCAAGCCTCCTAATCGGCATGTCTGCTATCTTTTCAGGATCTATCACATCGGCATTTATCAAGTTTTCAATGGCCTTCTCCACATTCTTCCAGCTCGTATTCTGCGTTAATATCGCTCCAATGCATATCTCAAACCTGCTTTTTGTTTTAGTGGGCCACCAGTTCTGCTCGCCATATCTTTGCAAAAGCTGCTTGTAGATTTTAATCAGCATATCAACCACTTGTCTGTACTTGTTTTTTATTGAAATTTATAGTGATAACAAAGCAATTTAAAGGCTAGCCTCTATTCTTCTATAATGCGTCATGCAAGGGAAGAGTTTTCACTTAAAGATGCCGTAGACTTTTTGAGCAAGTCTAAAATTGCTGAATATATTCGCAGGGCAAAGGTAGTAAGAGGCTATTGTGATATTGAATATAGGGCAATTCGGGTTGGTGTAAACAGATCCAAACACAGGAATGTCATACCGTCTGAAAATCCCAGATATTTTGAGTTCACGCGAAAACATTTGAGTACCATCATCGGATTGGTCTATGACAACAGTACTTGCGGGATTAAAATGACATCAAAGAGCATACAGCTTACTGAGGCCGCCCGTTCTAAATTTTTGCAGGGTTGGGACGTTGTCAGGGAAAAGTATGGAATTGATGAAAACCCAAAACGCGATGGAAGCAGTTGATTTATAATTTCACAATCTTTGCCTTCTTCCAAATTGTTTTGAACCATTCGGTCATAACCGATGAAAAATCCTTGCTGTCAAAAAAGATTGTTATCCTATTTTTCGGATCGTCAGGATTTTTTATGATTATTATGCAGCTCTCCCTGTCTTGGATTGCAATGCTGTAATCCTTTGCAGGATAATATCTTATGTCATACCCGACACTCTTGAGTTCTTTCAAGTAATGGATGTTCGCGGCATTATACTGGGTTGCGATGAATTTTATTTTTGTCCCTCTTTCTATTGCATTCTTTGATGAAACCTTTATTGACTGTGGGGTTTTTTCACCGGCAGACATGATTAAAATTTCTCTTCTTGCCCGGTTTGTCAATTCATTTGCCAGGTTGTACATCTTCTCATACCCAGAAACAATTATCAGTTTCTCCTCAATTCCTGGTATTTGCTTGAGCAATTGAAAATTTTTCAATGATTCGATAGTGGATTTTTCTATAGTTTCCAACTCATTCCTTTTTTCCTGCAGCAATCCAGCAATTGCAATTTCTGCCTTCACCGGTTTGAAAACCATCGGCTTGCTCGAAATCAAGGAAGCAAACCCCTTGTTCGCCAAGGCCTTCAATGTATCGAACACCCTTGTCGGGGGAACTCCGGATTTTTCCGCGACCTCCCTTCCTTTCATAGCCCCGTGTTTTAGTAAGGCCAAGTAAGCCTTTGCCTCATACTCAGTCAATCCCAGCTTCCTCAAAGATTCTGTTGCCATTAATCATTATTAGTGATTAGTAACTTATATAAGTTACTACTTCTATGTAACTAACTAGCTGGATAAAGAATGGTGAAAAAATGGCAGACAATTTTGGAAAGGAACCTGAGTACTATGCAAACCTAGCTGGGGTTTGCACGGATAGAATGGAATTGCTGAAAAGAGCTATGAGTAGAAGGCCTGTAAATGTTAGAAAGTATAGGCATGTTTTTGAGGAAGAAATTGAATTTCACTTTGATAAAGTAGGAGAAATTGATTATGAAATCGGTGCCTTAAAGGACGGTTTGGAAATGAGTAGAGAGGCGGTTGCTTCTGTTCTGAACAGTCCTGACAAGTCTTCGCTTCCTGTTTATGAGGAAAGAGTGAAGGAACATCAAAAAGGAATAAGAAAATTGGGAAGCGAAAAAAGAGCGTGCAGGAAATACGCAGAATTATTTTTTAACATTCTGGAAGGAAGGAAAATAGACAGAGAATATGCAGAAAGTAGATTGGAAATATATAGAGGTCAATGGGAAGGTCTGGAAATAATGAAAGCTGCTGCCGCTGGTGGTTGGTGATAATGGTTAGAATGTCAACATATGTCAAGAAAGTAATGCCTGCTATGAAAAGTCAAGGGTGCCTTTCTCGGAGAGATATACTAGATGGGTTAAGTATTCTTGAAGATAGAGGTATAGTTGATGGTGAAGATTCAAAATTTGAGTTGGATGGAAAGGGCCGAGTTACTAAAAGCATAGTTTACAAACTCAGCGGGTATTCTTATAGAAGATTGGTGGAAAGCATAATTTATTTGACAAACCGCAAGTTCCAAAAAAGTGAATACAACCCATCTTTAGAATATAAGGTTAGAGCCTTGATCATGACTGTGAATGGATGTGACGAAATGTCACCAAAAAGTCCAACCCCCTTGTCTTTTGAAAAGATGCAACAAAGTGTGAATTTGATGTATAATCTTGTTCCAAAAGATAAATTTGAACAACTGTTTGAAGAAATGCTGTATGGTCCACAACTTGATTAATGAATCCCACTAGATTATATTTTACATTTCTTTCTTTGCTTCTTCTATCATTTTCAAATATTTTATTATCGCTTCTCTCGCGACCGCTGCCCACTTGATCTCCTTGTGCTTCTTTATTTTCTCGTAAAGGTCCTCCGGAAGGCCGACAGTTACGTGAGCATTTATCCATCTTACCATGAGAAGTTGTTGGGTAAAAGATGTATATTATTTTTCCGTACCGCCCATGGTGGTGATAAAGTCGGCAGCTAACGAAACTTAGACGTAAATTGTATTTTCAATAAATTTCGAATATTTAACTTTGTTCATAACAGTGTCTAGCGTATATTTTATTAACTAGAAGACTGCCGATTATCAGTACCATCCATCTTCAATTGCTTTTTCTTTTAGTTTCTCACGTAGATTAACTGGATTCAATACTTCTTCTTCTGTAATCTCATAAATTGAGACTTCAGGCCATTTAATTTTTCTTTCGCTCATCTTTTCTAATCTTGCACCTATTACAGAAGACCGTATGTCAACTTTTTTTGAATCCTCTTTCGATTTTGTTATGAAAAATACTTTTGAAATATGTGGTATAATGTAGGATTGGATGATATCAGCTATCACAAGGTTTAAATCATTAATTTCATCATACAAAATTTCAAAAACATAAACTTTTCCATGTTTTGTTTCAAGATGAATCTCAGGTTTATAATGAAAAACAAAACCTTCAAAATTTGGATGAGGCAATGGTATTTTTTCTTCCTTGTGAATTCTGAATTTACCACTTTCTTTGGCCAATGAAATTATTATTTTTTTTATTTTTTTATGATAAGAACTTTCTGGCATATGAAAATCATCTTCTTCGTCTTGCTAAAAAACTAACACGTCTTCCACGTCTCGTCCTAAAAGATACTTTTGTTCTTCTTACCATGCCTAATCACCTTTTAATTGTATGGTGTTTTATATTCATTTTTGTTTCTGTTGTGCTTTTGTAAGATATCTGATAATATATATTTACAAAAAATAATGAAAAGTTAATTACATTTGGGCATATATTTACTCTTATGAGAAATGAACAGAATTTAGAAGCTAAAAAATGGATTGAGATAGCAATTAAAGATTTAGAAGCATCAGAAATTTTATTTAAAAATAAGTTATATCCACAATCACTTTATTTTTTTCATCAATCTCTAGAAAAACTAAATAAAGCCCTTTTAATAAGTCTTAAATTTATAGAGAGAGGAATTGAAATAAAACACAATTTGCGGGATGCTCCAGCAAAACCTCTCTATAAAGCGTATAATGAAATTTTTGATGAGATATTAGATAGAATGGAACAATCTAAGAAAAAGAAACTCTATAAAGCCAAGAATAAGATAAAATTTTTAAAGAGAGTACTACAACCAAGTGATTTCCAAAAAATAACAAAATTGGCGATTGGCTATCACATGATTCGAAAACTAGACAAGTCACACGACAAGAGGTTTCTAAAAGAAACTCTGAATAGATTAAACAAAGAACACGCTAAATATAATAAAGCGAAACAAAGGGTATTAAAACAAATTAAAAAGTTTGAAATTTCTAAAAATAATATTGATAATTTTAATAATATGATTAAAATTTATTCTGATTTTGTTTTAGACGGAATGGGCTATGTGATTAGTGTTGCTTATAGACTAATCTTTATTTTACCAGAACAGAACAGATTTCGATATCCAGAATTTAACCCAATAGAAACCTATAAAGATAATCATCTATTAATTAAAAACTTTAATTCTATTTTAAGACATTTAAAAATCTCCTGTAATTTTTTCAAAAATTTTTGGGTTGATTCTTGGACTCAAAATATAGATTTTATATAAGGAATAGTATTAATTCTTAAATATTTAATTAGAATTTTGATTTTCAACTTCTTCTAAGATAACTTAGATGAACCGTGACTCTTTTAAAGTATATTTATCTAATTTTGCATCATAGCAATTATGAGTGAAGGAAAAACGGTGTCCGATAAAGAAAGTGCTATACGTAAAATATCAAGAGAATTAGAAGAACAAAGTAAAGAAATCAAGTCGTATTACGACAAAATATACGATCAGTTTTTAAAAGATTTTGATGAATTGGAAAAAACCAATGAAATTAGAGCTACTATATTGATTACGCATCTTTATGCAGGTTTTTATTTGGCTGAAATGATAAAAGCAATACCTTCAGTTACACTTACTGATATGTCTGATGAGGAAGAAGATTATAAATTTTTGAATGAATTACAACTTTTGAACAAAATAAATTTTCTAAAAATGTTCAGTGAGAAGGGAGACGCCGATTTCAGAAAACTCATGCAAGACTTGATAGAATTAAATCGAAATAGAAATGAAATTGCTCATCACTTTGAAATTCGAAAGTTAAAGCTCCAAGGCAAAGATCTTAAAATTACAGAAGAAAATGTTAAGAAACTCAATTCTAATCTGAGAGAATTAATAACAAAAGTTCATAAAACTCTATATCAAATTTGGGGCGTAGAGTGATACAGGGGATTTTAATTAAATAAGTTCACCTAATATCAGTTAGAAGAAGCCGATTTTATAAAACGTCTCGAGAAACGCCGACACGAGAATGATAGGCAACTTCTTGTGCAAGCTGGAATAACTGACGGAATAAGATTATGCTCTCTTCACCTGCTATTTTTTCATCCATACTAAGCATATCATTCAGCAACATTGCTCTAGGGGTTTCCTTTCCACTCAAGTTTTCTATTTTTTCACGAATGCGAAATCCCTTAATCTGAGCTCTGCCTTTTGTTCTGAGATCTAAGTTGGTGAGGTCTGGTTTGTGCTCAGCAACAGCCATATCAAGAGTTTGCGGCGATTTATGTAAAGAGGGGACAAGACAAAACTCTTTTAGCAATCTAAGATAGCGAATGTGATATCCTTCGTTAAGTCTATAAGGTGAATCGATTTCCAAACCTTCATAAGCAATTGCGCTGGGTTTTTGAGACAACAAAATGCGAGTTCCATCTCTCCCATGAGGATGAACTACATAAAAAACTTTTACAAATAAAAAGTCCCTTCCCCTCTCCACGCAGCCATGTCTTTCTAAGTAACTATCAAGAGCATCATTGGGACGACGATTATCAGTGGCTTCGAGCATTAGGCGAGATAATTCTTCTTGAATTGTTGTGGTTTCTGGCCACTTATACTCCGCGAATCCTTTTCTCATTAAAAATATAAGGAAAATAAAAGATTTATTTCTTCAGAATTTTCTAGCAAATAGAAATTTATGTCTAAGATCAGTTTCATCCAAGACACATAAAATGAACTAAATGACATCTATCCGTATTTAAACTTAATTTTTACTGTTTATTTTATGCAAGCGACTGTAGAAAAAGTGACTGGCTTGGATTCGCATCTGCCCGTTTCCCTTAAATACGCTATAGATCATGGAGGAGACAAATTTCAAAATTGGTTCAGGCGTTATGTCAAATATTGTCAAGCGGTAAAAAACGGGTTGGTCAGAGATGCGGAAACCCTAGGACTTCCCGAAGATGTGAGAGAGCTGGCACTGGAGGAGTTGAGAGAAAACGCCTGCATGTTTAAAGACAAAATACCCGCGGCCATAGCTTCTACAGCCATACTGGCGTACGTATGCAAGCAGAAAGGGCGTAAACTAGCAAAAGAAGAAATCGATGAAAAGACCGGTCGCATCAACGACGTTTTACTTAAAAAACATGTGAGATTGGTGGAAGAGCTGAGATCAGAACCTTCGTACTTTACTCTCAATACAATTTACGAAAGATTTGTGGATTCCTGCAAATTTCAACTCGGCCTTGACAGCTATCAACGCACCTATGGTACGCGTAAAGATGCAAAGCCCGGTTTCATAAGAGTGATACCGCTTCTTCAAGAGGATTTACCGGTTTTATCAAAATCTGACAGGAAAACCATGTTCGACTGGCAGGATATGGTAGAACATTTGATGAGTATTATTTCAGTAGAAAAGGACAAGTACAACAATTTTGTAAGCCGCGAAGGGCTGTTAGGCTTCTATATCGCTAGGAGAGAAAAATTGCTTGGTATAAAAACGGATAAAATACCATCGGTGGAAGACGCTGAAATAATTATCGAACCCAGAGCTCAAATACGCTCAACCTTTTAATGTTTTAACATTTGCTTATAACTATGAACGATAGAAAATCCAGTTGCGCTTATTGCGGATATGACATACCGCTGGAATCGCCCTTTGTCAACTACAAGCTGGAAGGCGTGCGCAGGCATCCTGACTGTGCAGCTGTTCATAGGAATGAAGCTTTTTCTGAAAAAAGAATTATCTCAAGATATCTACGTATAACTGCGGTTGAAAGGCCAAAGGTTGTGATTGCCAGCGAAGTGTTCAGAAGGCTTGTAAAATCCTCCATTGAAAACTTTCCATACCAATCTGTAAAATTCACAATAGGTTATTACGACGAAGAGGTTGTCAGGATCGAGGATTTTTGCGGCATGCCGCTTTTAAAATCAGTCATGCAACCAGGCGAACTTTCCATATGGGAAATAGACAAGTCAGAGCAGGCAAAAAGAAGTTTGGAAGATATTTTAATGCAGGGAAGATTCAATGGCTATATTCATTGTCACGACTCGCCTGAGATAGGTTTTTCCGATCTTTTTTATGATTGGTTTTTATCCGACACAATACCTGAAGGTTTTTATGGAAGAATTGCTGTTCATGTTCAGTTTGATTTTTTCAACCCCCCCATGAGAGAACTGATTCTTCTTAACCACAAAAGATTTAACGGCAGCAGGTTTTTAATCACACCAGAGTATTCAGCTGAAGGGGGTTTAGCAAGATATTTGCAGCCGCAAGACCAGGAGGATGCGAGACTGATAAAAGAGGCAAAGGACAAGGCCAGACGGGCAATAGTTTCAAATCCCCAAAGGCATATTGCAGCGTTTTCAACCGTTTTGGCTGACGTGAAAGATTATGACTCGGACAAGGACGAAAAAGCCATTATGGATGGATTGGCAGAATTGGTGAAAGGAAAAATAAGGCAGTTGCCGTTGGTTATTGGTTGAAAGACTTTTTAAATTATTAAACTATAGAAACAACCAGAAGTTTAGTGCCTAAATTATTTTGGTATCTTTAGGAAGCACATTCCAACTAGAGTACTTTTCTAAATCTATTCTAATTACAGCCCTTTCTTTGGGATCCCATGGATACTTCCAATATACTGGATATTTTTCTCCGATTAAAAATTCATAAAAGCAAATATCTCCATCATCCTCTACCAATGTTGCCCTGCCCCTAAACATCGCACCCCTTACATTCCATTCCATGTTGTCATCGTAATTATCTATTTCAAACGATACATTTGGGTTCCGAGAAATATTTGCTACTTTTGCTGTACGTTTGTCGGTTAAGACATAAACCCTAGGCCTTGGTTCACCGACACGTTCATCTCTGTAAACAAACCAAACAGGGACAACGTGTGGCTCGCCACGAGGTGAAATTGTAGACAAGTGGATTAGTTCATCTTCCCTCAAATAATTTATCAACTTGCGTTTTGAAAAATCATTTTTCATTACTCATTTTATTTAGAATACAAAGATTTAAAATAATAACAAAAGCATCAGTTTAAATCTTTAACCATCATTAGCATAATTGTTATGTCGCCTTTATTTCAAAGAAAGAAGGAAGAAGAAAGTACTCGCAAATGCAATTGTGAAATTTGCAGATTTTCGGATGAGATTGATAGAAGGATTGGTGCTGAATTTCATGAGGTGCTTTCACCATTCATTTGGCTTCCGTCTACCATTCGTAAAATAAATCCTGAAGAGTCGCTGAAAAAAGCTAGAGAATGCGAAAGAACTGGGAATTTGAATACAGCTATAACAAATTACAGCGAGGCATTCATCGTCGCTCTTGCAACAGAAGGTGCTGATATAAAAAAATACGGAAAAGCTTGCATAGATTTTTATGAAAAACATCAAGGCCTTTCTACCGCATATGCTGGCCTAGAAAGTTATAGAAAACTTTTGAATGCGCCAGATGTAGCAAAAAAACTTGGGAAAACTTACATTGATTTTATTGGCTCTATCCCTGAACCAGTGAAGAAATAGGTTCAATCACTATCTACAATTCTAAGTTTTTATAGAAGGAAAAAGTCACGTTCTGATAACTTCCCGTATGTTTTACCGACGTGTGTTTTATAAAAACGAGCACCAGTTTCCAATACAAAGGCATCTACCTGCACTTGAAGAGGCATAATAATCAGTTATTGGAGATCTTTCTTTTCTCAACGCTTTAAATTTTTCAGTACATCTAACTCGTCCTCTCATACTAACAAACCAAAAACTATAAGAATTTAAACTTTGAAAAAACTATTTTTCAGTATAATTTACTTGTTGAAAAGAGTTAATTATTACATAGTTCTTATAACTACTCTTATGCGAACCATTTTCTAAGGAATTTTTGCCATTTTCAGGCATTTCTAAGCAAACTGCGCCACGAATTAATCGAGATTGAGCAAATAAAAGACAAGTTAACAAAAATCCATTAAATTATATTATGGAATTTGAAGTTGTGTTGGGATTGATAGGTTTCTTATTCGTAATAATCTCTTTTATGCAAAAATCAATTAAAAAGTTGTATTTTTTTAATGCAATTGCCACCTTTTTTCTTTGCCTATACGCGTATTTGATCAAAAACTGGATATTTTTTCCTTTAGAAATCGTTGTTTTAGTTGTTGTAACCTGGGATTATTTTAAAACAAAGGAAATAAAGCCTAGGCATCACACAATTCATGTAAGAAAGAAAAGAAAATAAGAGCAAACTGCGCCGCTAACTAGGATAGATTGCGCAATTTGTGTATTTTTTACTAAATTTTATGATTTTTTGGGTTATTAATGTAATATAAAACATGCTTTATACTAGGTTAATAAGGCATTTAACCATTTTCTAAAGCATATTTTAACGAAAAGGAGTTTATTTTTACCTAATTGGCATTTATAAATATTTTATGACATAAATATGATATATGGAACATTTTTAAGATTCAAATAAAGATTGTAAATGAGGGTTAATTATATAATATAAACTATAGGAAATGAAAGTAGTTAATCATGTTATATAAGAAATAATATTGTTCTAGAAAGTATATTAAATTTTACATATGTGAGTGCGGGTTAGGCGTACAGCTCGGAGTGAGAGTTGGACGATTTTAGGCTAGCAAAATTGATATGCGGCGCAATTTTAAGATCGTAATTTTTTGATAAAAATAGATACAAAGATAGGAGTGAGAGTTTAGCTAAAAACAACAAAAAGTAGAATAGTGAGATTATAGTCAAAGTTAGAGTTTGTAAAACTTAAATATAACAAAAACTATAATATTATTGATCAAAAATGGGCATAAAAAGCTTCTTTATGCGAATATTGCGCCATCCCGAGCGCTCTGAAGCGCTTCAAAGCGATTTAACATCGCTTCAAAGCGATTCAAAAGCGCTCTTAGAACGAAGCAAAGCACTTCAAGAACCAATAACTCAAGAATTACCTTCAAATTATGAATCCCCATCTTCTATTGAGCTTCAAAAGGATTCTTTGGAGTTGGGTCTCGCCGCTGGTTATACAGGAAGGTCATTAAAATCAATCGAATCTTCCTTAGTTCGCATAGAATCCCAAATGACTACTAGAGACTGGTTTAATCTTCAATTTGGAGAAAGTCTCAGAGAGTTGGCTGACGTTTTACGTCAACATGAAAATAAAGCACAAATACGTTTCGAATCAATTCAAAATTCATTAAATTCACTCAAGGGTATAGCTGATATTTCACCAGAATCAATTAAACCCCAACTATATAGGCAAATTCAGGCCATAGAATCTCAACTTCCACCCACTCCAAGAATGAGGGAAATAGTCGAAACAGTCAAACAAAATCGGGAAATGAGTTATGAAGATCTTGCCAAGAAACTCAATTTGGGAGAATCTGGATTACGAGGTCTTTTATCAGTTATGATGAAAAGAACAGAGGCCATTGAACGGTTTGAAAAAGATGGCAAAGGATGGGTTCGTTTTACGGATTCTAGTGATTTAAAGCGCTCTGAAAGCGAAGGAAAGGCAGGAGAAGCGCTTTTAAGATATAATTTTGAGTCTATTGCCGAAAAACAGGGATTTAGCATAGTTAAAAGGTTTATACAAACCCCTCCTGATTTTATTATCGAAAAAGACAGTAAATCTATTGGTGTCGAGCTTAAATTGGGTTCAGACACTGCTTCTCTTACAAAAGGTATCGGTCAGCTTTTGTTTGCTAGATCTTCATATAATCTACAAGAACTATGGTTGGTTATGCCTCCTCAATACCAACCAATAACAGAAGATTGGATCAAAACCTTCAAATCTCAAGGGATCAAAGTCTTTATTTTGAGTCAAGAAGGGCTAAAAGAGTTGTATTAAACACAAATCAATCACACATTTTAATGTTTTCTTATAAAATTTCCGTATTAAAACCAAAAATAGTTAAAATTTTGTTATTTTTATCAAAATTTCATTAAAATAGGTCGGATTACCATAAAATTTGTTCAAATTAGGTCAAAATACCAAAATTTTTTCTTAAAATAGACCATTTTACCATAAAAATTGGTCAAAATAGACCATTTTCACACTAAAAAATCATTAGAAAAATACCAACTTTTAACAAACTCGGTAATTTTTATGAGCATTATAGCAGAGTTTAGCTATTCCCACTTAGAATTACAGGCAGGACAGGTCAAAATTTTCTCATTTATACCTGCCTTTACCAAAGTGCTACATCTTTTGCAAGGTACATTAACCTTTGTCATATATTGTCCGTTAAATTTTCCCAAATTAACACCTTAGATTACAATAATATGTATTTTATTACAAATAAAGGCAGCTGGTCGCATTGGTTATGGCTGGCGCACTTTAAACAGCATTTTTTATGAAAATTCTTGGCAGATTTCTTGGTAGATCGAATTGATAACAAAACTCATTTCTTTGCATTTAATTTTTCCATAGTTGATATAAAACGGTATATGCCGTTAAGATCAGCCTCAGGTTTGAGCCTTACCATCCTAACATTGAAAGGTTCCATTGTTTGCATGTCCACAAACATCGTTAAATGATTGTCAATAAGGCGAGAAACGGTTTTATGATGCAAGCTGGTACGCCTTGCAATCTCCCTTATCCATAACCAGCCTTCTTCTGCCCCTTTTAGGCATTTAACAATTTTAATTATGTTCTCAGCAGTGTCTTTTCTCAAATTACCTCACCACAATATCGATGGCGCTGGTTGGCGCAGATTATTTGCAGAATAAATAATTCTCATAGCACTTTAAATAAATTTATGTAATTTTACATCTACTTTATAGTTCTTTCAGCCAAATACGGCATTATAATTATTTTTTACACATAACAAGTTTTTATAACGTCATTTATGGTAAAAACAACCTTTATTTTATTTAATTTTTAATTTTACAGGGATTCCACTTTCGTAAATACCCTAAATAATAAGCTACAATAGTTCTTTGATAGGTATGATTCCCTACAAACGTGAAAAGTGGCATTTCCTCACAACCGCTGTAGGGCATGACCAATATACTATACCAATATTTGAGCCATCTACACGTAACAAATGCGTCCCTCTTTTTAAGACTATGATGTCAACAAGATGCCAAAACGACTGCCAGTTCTGTTCCTTCAGGACTGAACGAAATGCAGTAAGGGAGCAATGGGAACCGGAAGAGCTTGCTAAGGTGGTAATGATTGCTTGGCAACATAGAAAAATTCACGGCCTTTTCCTCAGCTCTTCAGTTGACCGCGATCCTGATGCTGTAGTTCAACAGAAGTTGGAGGCTGTAAAAATATTGCGCGACAAAGGCTTCACCTCTTATATACATCTCAGGTTAATGCCTGGAACAGATAGGGAACTGATAAAACAATCTGTTGAGCTTGCAGATAGGGTTGGTATAAACATTGAATTTCCCAGCACGGCTCATTACAATGACATGAAATTGTTTTTGGATTTTCGCCAAGATTTGATACGCAGATTGAAGTGGCTGTCCCACGACATTTTGAAGGCGCAAAAACAGGGAAAATGCAAGGCTGGCTTGGACAGCCAGATGGTTGTTGGTGTTTCTAATGAAAGAGATAAAGAAATTCTTCAGGTCAGCGATTGGTTTTATCACAGGCTGAAGGCAAGACGTGTATATTATAGCAGTTTCGAGCCTGTTAAAGGGGCACCGCTAGAAAAAAAGCAGGGAGAGGACAGATGGCGCGAGTATCGCTTGTACCAATGTTCCTTTTTACTACAGCAGTTTGGCTTTCATGCAAAGGATTTTGTTCTTGAGAATGCTAGATTGCCTTTAAGCCAGGATCCAAAACTTTTGTTTGCAGAAAAACTCGAGATGAAGATCGATGTAAACAATGCAAAATACGAAGAGATGATCAAAGTTCCAGGCATAGGGCTTAAAACTGCGAGAAAGATTTTGGAGAATAGGCAGATAAAAGATTTTGATGAGTTGAAAAGATGCGGCGTTCTGAGCAGGGCAGTGCCATTCTTACACGTTAAAAGAGAAGTCCAAAGAAAAATCACATTTTGGAAATAATTTTTTGCCATATTTCTTTTTATTCCTGAGCATACAATAATATTATAGTTCTTTTTGGTTGCAAGAGTTGAAAACATGAGTTTGATGAATATAAAATGCCCAAAGTGCGGCAAACCAATAAAAAAACACATTCTTAAACTTACACGTGGAAAATGCAACCACTGTAACTATTTATTGGCAGGCTCTCTAACAACATTTACAACTGCCCGTTCACGCGTGCAGAGCAAATATTCCAAATGACTATTTCTTCTTAACCATCGGAAGCCCTGTTCTAAGGTTCTCAGTCACAGTCAAACTTTCTGGCAGGTCTATTGCATCCTTTGGATCCTTGCTAAAGAAGAAGAGTTTTCCTCCTCTAGTGTGCAGCCAGTATGTCTGACCCCTTGAATTTTTATGTGAATATGCCATTGTAATACCTCCAATTTTTAATAAACCGATTTTAATAAAGTTGAATTCTTTATTATTTAACCTTTCTTTGCAAACTAAACCAAAATAGTCTCTTCTGTCTGCGCAACCAATCCACCGCTTTCCTCACGAAGAATGGGATATCCTTCCAATGCATTCGTATCCATCAACTGCTTCAGCGCAAACTCAATCCTCATCGGCGTCGCTATTTTGGCAAGCCATCGCTTAGCAAAAGGCAGCATCTCAAAATCACTCACAGACGTTTCCAAAATCTTCCTTGCCTCAATCATCCTCACAGGTTTCATTTCATTGAATCTATAAATCATAACCGGGTAAGATTCCTTGACCATACCAACACCGTCCGTTGCAAAAACCTCCATGGCTACAGCCTTCCCTTCTGGTATTTCTGACTTGATGTTATTTTTTCCATTCGGTATGGTAGGCTCTGCATGCTGCACATATCGCTCTAGGCCATGGCCGCAGAGGTTGCGTATTGGATTGAAGCCAAAACTGTTTATCGTTTCTTCAACAACCTCAGAAATATCACATATTTTCACACCAGGCTTTATCATCCTCAACGCCTCCTGCAAAGCCTTCTCTGAGGCATCTATCAAAGGATGCGTTTTCTTACCAACACATACAGTGAAAGCCCTATCCCATATGTAGCCTTCACACTGCACGCCAAAATCAATCTTCACCAAATCACCATCTTTAACAACAATAGAATCGTTTATGTCAGGAGTGTAATGAGCAGCATTGTCGTTTATCGAAACATTCACAGGAAAAGCAGGCTTTGCTCCCAATTTTTTTATTTCATTTTCTATCTGCTCTGCTATTTCAAGAATTTTTTTTTCTTCAGATGCAACCTTCCGGGAAAATTCCAATACCTTGTCAGATATTTCCTTTGCCTTTGAATAATTTTTCAGGGCTTCTTCTTCCATGAAATAACTATACCACCCATTTTAATAAATGTGTTGAAAAACAAAATATAATTGTTATGCTGAAGAAAATAAAGCGGATCAGATTGAGGAGGCCGTCGGTCGGTGCAATCGGAAGAAAGCTGCGTGGCCTTGTTCGTTCATGCGACAGATGCGACGCCACCAGACAAGAGCTTTTCAAAATTCATACCTTTAGCAATACTGGCGTACAGAAAATCCATTATTATTGCCGAGGCTGCTACGCAAAGATTTTAAGAAAACCAAAGGAAATTTAAATAACCCGGACAAAAGATTATTATGGCCTTCAAATACAGATACAAACCAAAACATCAATTTAATATTCGTTCGGATTTCAAACCTAACTACAAGCTACTTGCTGCTTTATGTATTATAATCATTTTTGCATTATATTTTCTGTTTAGTTCGCAGTTTCAACAACCAACAACAACCACCACCACTACAACGACCGCAGTAACTACAACAATTTTGCCATCAAAAGAAAAGCTCATAGTGGCCGCAAAGGACGCAAGAGAAAAACTCGTTGGCCTTGGCTATGCTACATCATTAAACCTAACAATAAGCAGCATACAGATACACACCACAAGTAATGCTACTGAGGATTCAAATATCACTGCTGCTGGTTGGATAACAGTTTTTGAGGGCACGAAAACATTTGATTTGCTGGAGTATACGGATGCACTGGCAATAATCGGTGAGAAGGAATTGGATGCTGGTAAATACACGCAGATAAGGCTCTACATATCTGACGCCAAGATAAAGATATACGATTTGGGTAGAAATATTTCAAACAAGACTTATCCCATGGAAATACCTAGCAAGGTATTGAAACTGGTAAATCCGTTTACAATAGAGCAAAACAAGACCACTGTTTTGACGCTTGATTTCGACGTGCCATCTTCAGTTCCATCTAGAGAAGCAGTAGCGGGTATTGGCATGGCTTACAAACTCACCCCGGTTGTAAAAGTAAGTGAAACTAAAATTGAGGCAGGCACTTTGCCGCAGAATTCTACTATCGTTTAAGGTTTGCATGTATAATTTACTAAAAATATTTAAATATCAAGCCTAAATATTTCAAAATATAAATATTATTTGTGATTTTTGTGCCGAAGAAGAAAAGACGTGTGAACAAAATGAAACTTATAGAAAAATTTGCGACCGAGCAATTGCAAAAATATGTTAAAATACACAAAGAGCATGAAAAAGATTTGGATTATATCGGCTAATCCTTCTTCCTTCCTATTAAGAATCCTATGACGAAAAGCACCATTCCTATAACAAGTACCACGGCAAATCTTATCATAATGCCGTTTTCAACAAAATTCAAAAACCCGCTTATTTTTGGCAAGAATTCTGCCGGAACAAAGCTTGGAACAACGAAATTGGTCAGCAAGATTAAAAATACCATAGCACCGACACCTATGCAATCCTTGCCAACAGCTTTTAGTCGCAAAGCATAGGTTTCATTCAATACAAAAACAATTACAACTCCCAATACCATTGTTATTGATAGGTATAAAATAGAATCCTGGAAGAATTTATTTCCCATTGAGCTTGCTACAACCATAAGGTTTTCACCACCAAGCTGTATGCATTCAATAAAATTGCAGTTATATTTTTTGTAATAAACCTTGTCAAACATTGCTGTTGCTATAACATTTCCTATATTCTCAGGCGTGCTTGATACCACATCTACACATTTCACCTCGATATTTTCCGAGCCTGTTGGTATTTCTACTGATTCTTTCCCTTCACAGGATTTTGCAAGCTGCGAATGTAGTTCTGCAAGCTTGGCAGCATCTCCTTCTACAATCTTTTCTCCTGCAAGGCCAACAAAAACAGGCTTCATATTTTCATAACTTGTAATCTCTGCAAGCGATATTACAATTATTAGCAGAGACAGCGAGGTTGTGAATATAAAGCTTCCTAGAAATTTTCCCAATGACCTAAGCTTGGGCATAATAACCTTTTGTTTTTTTTTTATTATTAATCTAAAGCCCAGCCTCTTTTCTCAGTATATCAACCTTATCGGTAACTTCCCATGCAAAATCCGGGTCTTCCCTACCGAAATGGCCATAAACAGCTGTCTTCCTGTATATAGGCCGTAATAGCTTAAGATTTTCTATAACAGCCTTAGGCCTCATGTCAAATATTTTTTTCACTATTTCAGTTAGTTGCGGATCCGGGAGTTTGCCTGTACCAAATGTATTAACCATTACAGATACTGGTTGCGCCACACCGATTGCATATGCAATCTGCACCTCGCACTCATCGGCAAGGCTGGCAGCAACAATATTTTTTGCTATATATCTTGCCATATAAGAACCAGACCTGTCTACTTTCGAAGGATCTTTGCCTGAAAAACAACCACCACCATGGCTCCCAACACCACCGTATGTGTCAACAATAATCTTTCTTCCTGTCAAGCCGCTATCAGCAAGCGTGCCACCAATAACAAATCTGCCAGTGCCGTTCACAATATATTTTGTCTTTTCATCCAGCAAATTTTTTGGAACAACATACTTTATCACATGCTCAACAACATCCTTTCTAACCTTTTCTATGGCAGCATCCTCGGTGTGTTGCGCTGCTATAACAACGGTGTCAACCCTCTTAGGCTTGCCATCCAAATATTCCACAGTTACCTGCGATTTACCATCAGGCCGCAGGTAAGGCAGAATTTTTTTCTTCCTACATTCTGCTAACCGCATAACAAGCTTGTGGGCAAGCATTATTGGTAGGGGCATCAATTCTTTGGTTTCATGACTGGCATAACCAAACATCATTCCTTGATCCCCAGCACCCTGCTCATGCTTTTCATTTTCATTTACACCCATTGCTATGTCCGGTGACTGCTCCTCTATTGATGTGAGCAGGCCACATGTCTCCCAATCCAATCCATCTTTAGCGTTATCAAATCCGATTTCTCGCAAAGTTTTTCTTACAATATCCTTTACGTCAACATAAGTTTTGGTAGTGATCTGCCCAGTCAAAACAATCATACCCTGCATTACCAATGTTTCACAATCCACCCTTGCCTTTGGATCCTTTGCAATTATTGCGTCCAAAACAGCATCTGAAAGCTGGTCTGCAACCTTGTCGGCATGACCCTCAGCAACTGATTCAGAAGTGATTAAATATCTACCATTGTTATTTCTCATAATATCACAAATCAAATTCAGTTTTAGTATATTTATAACTTGTGAATTAAAAAATTGAAAATTACTTTTTGAAAAAACCTTCCAGCTTTTTTTGAACCTTGCCTTTCAGCACTTCATCCTCGCTGTAACCTAAAGCCTTGAGCACACGCATGCTTGCCGGCAATACTTGATTGTTTACGTAATATTCAGGGTCATACTGATTCGGTTTCACATCCTCCACAGGCTCAGCCCTGTCACTTATACTACCGCTACCTTTTGTTATGACAAAACCTATCACCATTCCCTCACCAACAGGCCTGCCGCGGGCCACTGCCTTCTGCGCAGCCTTTACATGCGGGCCAATTACCTTGTATGCTGACAACGGCCTTGTAATCTGCTCATAGATTATCAAATCCTCCAACTGCACCTTACCAGCCTTTAGCCTTTCAACAACCTCCCTAACCATCTTCACAGCCTTTTGAGGGTTCCTTTCCCTGAGTATCGTTGTTAAAATATCTCGTTGTATCTTTTTGCTTAGCTCGCACCAATCCCTCCTTACAGTTTCGAAACCGCGGATTTCCAAATTACCTTTGTAGTCTATGAGCGCATACCTTTTCTTCGCCCCCATTTCTTCCTCATGCCTTGCAACAAATATACCACCTTCATACAAGTCCCTAAACTCCAATTCTATTATCCCTGGTAACTTGTCATTAACAATTTTTACAAATCTCTCTCCAATAGCTCTCAATTTACTTTGTGGCAATTTTTCGGGATACATCACCATCAGCGAATCTGTGTCACCATAAACTATTTCAAAGCCGAATTTTTTTCCCTCGTCTATAACAGATGTTATGTAGTGCCGTCCCCATGCCGCAGCAGCAGATCCGCATTCCTTTCTGTACCATTTTGCTCCGAAGTATGCCATGTAGCCATAGGTCGCGTTTGCCAATATTTTCAAGGCATACTGCTCATTGTCAAGCAGTTTGAACTCTTCACTATTATCTTTCAACTTTTTCATCTCAGTCTTCACTTCCTTCCTTCTCTCTATCAGTTCTTGCAAATGTCTTGGCATGAATCCCTTTGAGTCAGCACAAAAATACCACTTGCTCTCAGGAACTTGCTGTCTTTTTTTACAAGGCATGAAATTGAAAGTCCAGGGATCTATGTTATGCGTTACGATAATAGTGGGATACAAACTTCTAAAATCAAAAACTAAAATATCTGAATGAATTCCTTTTTTTGGCTCGATAACAACCGCTCCTTTGTATGTCGGTCCCTCACGCCTTTTTTCTATTTCCTCAGTCTTCGGTCTGTTTGGTATAACCACACCATCTACAAATGCCTTCTTCATGAAAAATCCTTCGACCAGTTGCGAGTAGGTGTATCTTGCAGTATCAAACGGCAGCTGCCCAGTCAATTTGCTCAGTGCAAAAACCTGTGGCAAAATATGTTCAGCAAGTTTTAATGTTAATTCAGAGTCCCACATGTTGTATTCTGCCAATCTCTCCAACTGTTCTTTCTTACTCCAAATCTCAACCATATCCTTATATTTCATTTGCTTTTTTCCCATACCAAGCAACTGTTGCGCAACTTCATCTAGAGTAAGCACCTCACTTCTCATCGATGAGGCAAGAATGTGGCTGATGAAATCATACAAATCGATATGAACCCTGCCCTTTGACTTTGCAGAGCTAATCCTTCCCCTTCTTACAACAAATATTGGTACGTTATCCCTTCCAACCTTCAAAGATACCTTCAGTTTTGCTGCCCTGTCTTTGAGCATCGGAAAATCAAATCCATCAGAATTATATCCTGCCACAAAGTCAGGATCTTTCTCTTTTACAATCTCCATAAACCTTTCAATAATTCCCCTTTCATCCTTCACTACTTCAACATAGCTAGGTTTCTTCTCCCAATACTGCGAGGTCAAAACCTTTTTACAACCATCATTTGTAGCCAGACTTAGCATAATGAGTTTAGATTCCTTTTCTTCTTCAACCCATTCAGTGTCAAAAGACAAAATTCTGAATTTAACACTTTTTTTTATATCAACAGCTTTCACTGATTTCGCTTGTATAACAGCATCAACCTGAAAATTATTTTTTTCTTTAATCTCTTTTCCCGAAACTTCTATCCAGTTCATCGGCTCGATCTGCTTGTCTATTATAAATCTTTTGGTGAACGGGATGTCATACTCGTACGTTTCCTCCACATCCTTCCAGCCTTTTATCGCATCCCTAACATCAGGAATTCTCCTCGGGTTGTCAATGATTATTTTCAACATCTTCACCTTTTCGTTCATCCAAACCCTCTCAACAATCTCAACCTTCAATATTTTTGTCTCAATTTTTTTCACATCCAACTCCCAAATCCTCTTTTTCAATCCAGCCAAACTACCTTCCTTTGGCATGACAAAAAAATATGGCTCAAAGTTAGAATCAAGAACAAGAATAGTTCTGCCTTTACCATCCTTACAGTACAAGCGAATGGCAGGCCTACCTTCAATCAAGGTATAATCTGCATCTATCAGCAGCAACTCTTCTTTCAAAACACCACTAATAATAAATTATCCGTTAATAGAACTTATTTGAATATTATTCCCGTTTCTTCCGACCAGAACACCAAATCCAGCTCATCCATCGGTATGCCAACAAGCCTTGAAAAGTCCCCAAGTTTTGATTCTATTTTCAAATAATTTTTGTCGCTCATGTTTTTTGGGATTTCATCTATCACTCCCAAGGTTTTCAGGTTGTCAAGTATATGCACATCGAGGATTGCAAGGTTATCACCAAGGCCTATGTTTCTAAGGAAATGCGAAGCCTCTTTCATGCCAAATCCCTTTATATTTTTCACCAACCATTCCCTTGCTTCAAAGGAATCTTTGAAAGATAAAATTTTTTCTTTTAACACCCATCGCCCGTTTTCTTTAATTTTTTTTCTCGCTTCAACTATGAATTTCGCCTTGTTGTCACAAAATCTGACAGAATTTAGAAAAGGCCGTATCATATTTTCACTGCCGATAAAAAGATAATTATTTTTTACAATAGCCTCTATAGCCTTCCATGCTAATGTGGCTTTGGATTGAGGCGTACAGATACAGAAGGCCATTTCAGCAAAAAGTCTTTCGTCATTTTCGTTAACCAGCTCTTTGAAATCTTTCAATCTTTTTTTTATGTCTTCTTTCTTTAGCCTGTAGGATTTTTTCAGTTCATCTATGCTGCCAATCATGAAAACACCTAATTAAATTAATGCCTGCCAATGTTAAGCCATTTGCGTAACTTTAATCTCATCCTATTTCTCAAAGCATCAAGCCTTGAACCATACTTTACGATTACAAACAATAACACTAATCCAATTATTTCTGAAGAAACTAGAAAGGGGTCCCATTTCAGCTCTATTGGATATGCCTTAAAATTGTAATTCATGAAAGGGTAGAACCATGGCACAAAATATGTCGCATCACCGAAAAGATGCAACAGCAAACCTAAAGATAAAGCTAACGCAACAGATTTTTTTCTTATGATAAAATAAATTACCAATCCGGCTATAACAACAAAAAACAATGTATGTGCGATGTATCTGCCTGAAGGTGCGAATCCTAAAAAGTATAGAGATTTGTCAATTACATCTGGCAAAATCGATCCTATGAACGCAAAAGTAACCGGCAAGAAGAGCATGAAACTTAAAAATAATATCACACCCACATGACCGAAAAAATACATTAAACTCAGTCCTTCAGTTTTATCTCTATGTGCACTCCATGTGGTATGTTAACCCTCATTATCTGCCTCAGCGCTCTATCATCAGCCTGGACATCTAAAATACGTTTGTGCACGCGCATCTCCCATTTATCATAAGTGGCATTGCCATGCCCTGTTCCATCGCCGCAAGGTGTTTTTAGCGTAACAACCTTTAATTTTTTGGTCGGTAACGGTATAGGTCCGCGAGTATTTATCCCAAACTTCTTTGCTATATCTTTTATTTCTAAACAAATGTTGTCTAGCTGCTTCGGATCTTTCCCCGAAAGTTTTATTCTCGCTGCCTGCATCTTCTCACTTCTAGTTTTTAATTATCGTTTAGTTATGCTTAAATACTTTTGAATTACCATAAATTTACCTTTCAGTTTAATAAATAAAAATTAAAAAATTTAAGTCCCTTCTTCCCAACTACTCAAGTATTTTTCCTGCTCTTCTGTCAAACTATCGATCTTTATACCCATGGATTCAAGCTTTAATTCAGCAATTTTGTCATCAATTTCTTTTGGAACATTATAGACCTCACCATCAAGGTTTTTGTAATTTTTTAAAATCCATTCGCAAACCAATGCTTGATTAGAAAACGACATATCCATTACCTCGCTTGGATGGCCTTCTGCCGCTGCCAGATTTACAAGCCTGCCCTCAGCCAACAAATATATCTTTTTTCCATCTTTCAGCTCATACTCTTCCACGTTATCTTTAATAACTCTTTTATCGTTTGCCATTTTTTCCAAATCCGGAATGGAAATCTCAACATTAAAATGTCCAGCATTCGCCATTATGGCACCGTTCTTCATTTCTCTTATATGTTCACCACGTATGACATTTTTGTTGCCCGTGACCGTTACAAATACATCGCCTATCCTACTTGCATCAGAAATAGGCATAACTCTGAAACCATCCATCATAGCTTGCAAAGCCTTTACCGGATTGGTTTCTACAACTATTACATTGGCTCCAAGCCCCCTTGCTTTTGTTGTCACACCTTTCCCACACTGACCATATCCGCATACTACCATATTTTTTCCTGCATAGAGTATGTTTGTCGCACGTAGTATTCCATCCAAGCTGCTTTGTCCAGTTCCATAATAATTATCAAAAAGGTTTTTCGTTGGCGTGTCGTTTACAGCTATCACTGGATATTTTAAAGCGTTGCTCTTAGCCATAGCTTTCAGCCGTATCACTCCAGTCGTAGTCTCCTCTTGGCCCGCATATATGTTTTTCAAAAGATCCTGTCTTTTTGAATGTACATTTGAAATAAGATCAGCACCATCATCAAGAGTGATGTTTGGCCTGAAATCCAAAACCTGATTCAAACACCAATAATATTCATCGTTACTAAGGCCGCGCCAAGCGAAAACATTTATACCTTTTTTCACCAATGTAGCGGCCACATCATCCTGTGTAGATAAAGGATTGCTTCCGCATAATGCAACCACCGCTCCACCAGCTTTCAAAGTCTCAACAAGAACTGCCGTCTCTTTTGTGACATGCAGGCACGCTCCTATAGTCAATCCAGCAAAAGGTTTTGTTTTTTCAAAATCTTTTCTTATTTTCATAAGTACTGGCATATGCTTCTCTGCCCATTCAATCTTCAATTTTCCCTTGTCAGCTAAAGAAATATCTTTGATTTTGAATTTTTGAACAGGCTCTCTGGAAATTTTAATTGGAGTTTCTTTTACTATACCCCAAAGGTAGTCCACCCTCTTGTTCAATTCAACAAGCCTTCTATTTATTTCCGCCAAATATTCCAAGAGATTTTTTTCCCCATCCATTTTCATTGATTCAGCTTTGATTATAGGAGTAGCAAATATTTCTTCCTCTTCCTTCATATCAAATTTATTAATTGGAAAAGGATTTATAAGGATAAAACAAAAGTTTTTAAATTGAAAGGTTTTTTCATGGATGAAGTTATAAATGCATTTATGAATCCTAATTTCTATGATCATGTTGTCGAACAAATAAAACTATTACAAACCCACATATCATTTGTATTTCTGACAGGAAAGTATGTATACAAAATTAAAAAGCCTGTGAATTTTGGCTTTGCTGATTTCAGTACTTTAGAAAAAAGAAAATTTTTCTGCGAAAAAGAATTGAAGCTGAATGCAAGGCTTTGTAAGGATATGTACATTGAAGTTGTGCCGATAAAAAAATTCAAAGGCAAAATCAAAATGAGAGGCGAAGGTGAAGTAGTTGAGTATGCCATCAAACTAAAAGAACTTCCACAGGAAGCTAAGATGGATAGGTTGATTGAAAAAAATAAAATAGATAAAAAAATAATTGAAGATATCGCAAGGATAATTAGTGATTTTCACTCTAAAGCTGAAACAAATAAAGAAATAAACAAATACGGATCTGTTGAGAATATAAAATACATTTGGAATGAAAATTTTGATCAGACAATTGATTTTATAGGCAGAACTATCGGTAAAAATCAATTTGATTTCATAAAACAAAAGATTGAAAATTTCATAAATAGAAATAAAAGGCTTTTTGAAAAAAGGATTTCTGATAACAAAATAAGAGATTGCCATGGCGATTTACATTCGGGGAACATTTTTGTTGGAGATAAAATTTACATTTTTGACTGTATAGAGTTTAACGATAGGTACAGATGTTCGGATGTTATTTTAGATATAGCATTTTTTACTATGGATTTGGATTTTCGTTGCAGGCAGGGCTTTTCAAACTATTTCCTTGAGAAATATACAGAATTTAGTGGTGAAAAAGAATTGTTCAAGTTGCTGAAATTTTATGAATACTGGAGAGCTTATGTAAGAGGTAAAGTGATTAGCCTTAAACTGAATGACCCCAATATTGATGAAAAAGAAAAAATAGATTCTGAAAAATTGGCAAAACAATATTTCGATTTGAGCTATAGATATGCTGCAGCAATTTAGCCAAATTTCGATCTAAGCTTTTCTAGTGATTCTTTCAATTTCTCAAGTTCATTTTGATCTCCTTTTGAAAAATTATGGAATTCAATTTTTTGCATTCCACTATCATATATTAGAATTGGTTTTCCATCTTCGAAAGGGTCTTCAAACCTTTCCTTCAATTTCTGGAATACTTCCATTTTATCTACGTATGAAAATTTATCTGGTTTTCCAGATCTTCTTTCAAATCTTTTTTTAAGAACACTTTCAGGGCAAATGCATTCAACAAGAAAAACTTTATTGTTTACTTTTTCTACAACATCATATATTTTCTTCCTGAATTCTTTTTTATAAACTGTAGCATCTAAAACTATGTTTAAACGTTTAAGCAAAGATTTTGAAATCTTTTCAAATAACTTATCATAAACCAATTCCTTCTGTTTCCAGATCAATCTCTGAAATTTTTCTGGTATAACCTTCTGCCTGTCGAATATAGATTCTAAATCAAATTGAAATGGGTTCGAAGATTTAAGAACGTCTTCCAAACTACCTGTTTTGAACAGCTTCTTTCTTATAGAATCTGTTCTTAGGATAGTCGCACCAATATCATCAGCTATTTGATTTGCAGTAACAGTTTTCCCAGTTCCTGGCAAGCCACAGACTATTACAAGCACAAAATTATTATATACTTATAAATTATTATTGTGAATTTTCTTCAGGATTGTATATATGAGATAAGCGTTACTTTGCTTTTACTACATCCAAGCAAATGCCAGCAGCTACTGTCATACCCATGTCCCTTATTGCAAATCTTGCTAATTCTGGAAAGTCAGACTGCTTTTCGATTACAAATGGTTTTGACGGCACCACTTTTATCTTTGCCGCATCCCCAGCCTTTATCATATCCGGTTTCTCCTGCATTACTGCTCCAGTCTTTGGATCTATCTTTGCAATGATCTCGCTTATAGTGCAAGCAACGGATGCAGTGTGGCAGTGAAATACTGGTGTGTAGCCAGCTGTTATCACGGAAGGGTGCTGCAACACAACAATTTGCGCAGTAAACTCTTTTGCTACGGTCGGAGGATTGCTAATATTCCCTGCAACATCCCCGCGTCTTATCTGCTCTTTGCTGACGCCACGGACGTTGAAACCAACATTGTCACCAGGTTTAGCCTCTGGAATTTGCTGGTGGTGTATTTCTATCGATTTCACCTCACCCTTTACGCCAGCCGGCTCGAAAACAATTGTATCATTTACCTTCATCACACCCGTCTCAACCCTTCCAACTGGTACAGTGCCAATACCTGTTATGGTATAGACATCTTGGACAGGCAATCTCAACGGCTTTTCGGTCGGTTTCTTCGGTTCCTTTACATAACTGTCTAAGATTTCAACCAGTGTCAAGCCTTTGTACCAAGGCATGTTTGCAGATTTCTTTGCAACATTGTCACCTTGGAATGCAGAAACTGGTATGAATGGGATATCATCAGTCTTGTATCCAATACTCTTCAAAAGTTTTAATACATCTTCCTTAACCTGCAAAAATCTCTTCTCATTGTAGTTGGCATTGTCCATCTTGTTCAATACAAGGATTATTTGATCGATACCTAAAACTTTTAGAAGCCACGCATGCTCCTTTGTCTGCTCCTGCACACCCTCTCCTTCCTTTGCTGACACAACGAATATAGCAACATCAGCCTGAGAAGCACCTGTTATCATGTTCTTTACAAAGTCCCTGTGGCCAGGGCAATCGATGATGGTGAAAAACCATTTGTTCGTTTCAAAGGGCCTGTGCATGATATCTATGGTTAATCCACGCTCACGCTCTTCCTTTGTCGCATCCATTACAAATGCAAATTCAAACGTTTCTTTTTTATATTCTTTAGCAAGCTCTTTTAACTTTCTCATGTCCTCTTCTTTGATAGTGCCAGTATCAAATAGCAATCTACCTATCAAAGTCGACTTGCCAGCATCTACGTGCCCGGCAGTCATAATGTTTATGTGCGGTTTCGCAGGCATTTCATCATCCCTCCAATTTTGTATTATACTTATTATTGCGTAATCTTTAAATATATTTCCTCATTATGCCTCAGGCTTGGGTATATCCTCAGGAAGACCTCTTCTCTTCCTTATTCCTCGTATCACTTCCTCACGCAAATCATTAGGCAACTTTTCAAACACTGTCTCTATCAGGCTGTAAAAGCCCCTACCGCTTGTTGCGGACTTGAGCGAGGAATCAAAACCAAACATATCGCTTACAGGCATCTTTGCTGTCACCATCGAAGCTCCTCGGTCCTCCTTCATATCAATTATCTGACCTCTTCTATTTTCCACTTCTCTTATAACCTCGCCTATAATCTCGCTCGGCACATCAATCCTTACAATCTGTTTCGGCTCTAACATCGTTGCATTGGCATGCAGCATACACTGCCTTATTGTATACTTCACCGCAGGTAATATTTGGCCGGGCCCTCTGTGAACAGGGTCTTCATGCAGCTCGGCATTGACAAGCCTTATCTTCAACTTCGTACATGGTTCCCTTGCCAACGGTCCATCCTCCATTACCTCCTTGAAGGCATCCTTAACAAGCTCCATAACTTCATTCATATACTGTATCCCCTTTGTCTGGTCCATGAAAACATTTTTATTATGTATCAGCACAATGCTTTTTGCCTCATCATAATCCATACCAAAGCTCGCCACCTTTTTGAAAAAATCTATTGCCCTTCCCTTTGGCTCTATACTACTTGGTAGTTCACCATCAATCATCGCTTTGTATACACCATCCTCCAAAGGTTCGACTATGATCATGAATTTATTATGCCTGTTCGGACTTTTCCCTTCAACCTCAGGTGATTCTTCAAAAATTGTCTCCCTGTAAACTACAATCGGTTTGGACATCTCCACATCTATTCCCATTTCTTTCAACTTGTTTTCCACCTTCGCCTCGATATGCAACTCACCCAAACCCGAGACAAGGTATTCACCGGTCTCTTGATTTATTTTCACCTGCAACACTGCATCCTCCCTTCCTATTCTTTTCAGCGCATCAACCAGCTTTGGTAAATCCATAGCATTCTTCGGTTCGATAGATTTAGTTACAACCGGTTCGAACAAATGCTTTATTTCTTCAAACGGTTCGATAATAGCACCAGGCTCGCAAACCGTTTCACCTGTGAAGGCATCTGGTATGCCAACCACTGCAGCAATATTTCCAGCAAAAACCTCATCCACTGGTATCCTCGTAATCCCCTTGTACACTGCAACTTGCTGTATTTTTTCTTGCTTATGTTGATTGATCAAATAAACATCCTTTCCCTTGAAAGTTTTGCCGGAAAATATTCTTCCAGTGGCAACATAACCCACATGAGGATCCGGTACGACTTTGGTTACAATCATCGCTAGCTTACCATTAGGATCAACTGCAAGCATCTCCTTTCCTATTACGCTATTCAAATCACCCTTCCAAATTTTTTCCAGTCTGTATTTTTGCGCTTCAAGCGGGTTTGGTAGATGCTTTATTATCATGTCAAGAACTACCTGATGTAGCGGGGCTCTCTTTGCCAGCTCATCCTCCTTTCCGGCTAGCGTTAGTTCAATAATCTCCTTGAAGGTAATTCCAGTTTTTTTCATATAGGGTATGGAAATCGCCCAATGTTTTATAGCAGAACCCATCGCCACTGAACCGTCTGCAACATTGACAAGCCACTTTTCTTTATACTGCTCTTCAGCATATTTTTGAATCAAAATGTTAACATCCTGTATTATCTCTTCAAATCTTTTCTGCATCTGCTCTGGTGTAAGTTTCAATTCTCTAATCAAGCGGTCGATCTTGTTTATAAACAGCACAGGCTTGACCCTTTCTCTTAATGCCTGACGAAAAACTGTTTCTGTCTGTGGCATTATTGATTCCACGCCGCAGACCAAAACTATTGTGCCATCAACAGCTCTCATCGCCCTTGTAACATCCCCACCAAAGTCCACATGCCCAGGTGTGTCAACCAAATTTATAAGATAATCTTTCCCATCAGACTCGTGCACCATCGAAACATTTGCACCGTATATTGTCAACTGCCTTCTTCTTTCCTGCTCATCAAACCATGTATACATAACCTTTCCGGCCATCTCTTCGGCAATCATACCAGCGCCAGCCATCAAGTTATCTGTTAAAGCAGTCTTGCCATGGTGTACGTGTGAAGATGTGGCAACATTTCTAATCCTAATAGGATCTTTCATAGCTTCCACAATCCTTTCTATCAGAGTTTTTTTCACCATTTAATCCCCAATAATTTTTTACCTCGCACCCTCCGATTCCCTTTCAACCATTTCCTTTTGTTTCACTGCCTCTGATTTGCTGGGGTCGTTTGCATAAGCGCCAAGTATTTCGTTAAATAAGGTGTCAACAATATTTTCCTTCTTGCCAAATGATTTTCTGTATGCTGCCTGCACTATATTACGCAGTGCCAAATCAACACGACGTTGCGGACTCGTTATAACAGCCCGTCTTACCATCATGCCACCAACCTGGTATTGTGTTATCTCTTCACGCAGTGCAGCATTCTCTATGGCCCCAACCAAAACTTCTATAGGATTCTTCTTAACCTGACCCTCTATTCTTTCAAAAACTTTTTTTACAATTTTATAGTGTATCTCTGTCTTGCCAACGCATCGCCCGGATGTTATGACATGCTTTTTGCTGCGATGGCCCGGTATCTGCAGTTTGTTCATCAACCTTTCAACAATATTCATCTTGGATTTATGGAACTGCTGGTTTGCATACCTACCTCCGCTTCGCGGCGCAAAAACTGCTTGCAGGCTGATATATTTTTTTAGCCCGATATCCTTTGCTTCTATACCATCAACACTCCAGCGGCCAAAAATTTTTATCTCCATAATCATCATCTCGTAGGCTTTTGCTTTTTACCTGATAGAATTTGCTGCAGATCAACACCATTTACAGAAGTAACCTTGAACTTTATGCCCCACATGCTTCCCTTAGGTCCGCCTTGTGCTCCACCAATACTTTCGATCAGAACCTCATCATGCTCGTTTACATGGTCTATAGCACCTTCACCAGGCACGTGGGCAGTTACTTGAATGTTGTTTTTCAGAAGCTGCACTCGCACTGCTTTTATCAATCCAGAGGCTGGCTTCCTCTGCTCCACACCTCTTTTATCAATTACAATGCCTCTTGCCTGCGGTGCTCCCTCTAGTGGGTCCTTCTTCCACAACTGCATCATCCTTCTTTTATAGTGTATATCGTGCCATCTAAACTTTTTTCTGGATTTTCTCATGCTTCCCCCTGCAAATTCTCCTCTTGCCATTCATCTCACCACTAGGTCGTTTACATTATGATTCCTTTGAAGTAATTCTTTAAATATCTTTAAATTTCTTTTATCCCTTCCTATCACCACAGCTTTATCCTTCATCTCAACCTTTATCTCAACAATTGTTTTATCATTCTCTGTTTTTACTTTTACTTCCTTACATTGCGGTATGAGTTTTTTCACAAATGTAACCACATCATCAGAAAACTCGTATATCTTTATACTCTTCCCAATCACCCTTTCTGCGTTTTTCACACTGTTGCCGTCCTTGCCTATAGCTATGCCAGCCTTGCCGGATTCAATAATAAAATATAATGTGTTATTTTCAGCATTCAGTATGCAATCCTTGACAGGGGCCCCGCTTATGTTCTCAAAAAGGTTTATCAGGCGTATGGTTTCTGTGTCGAATTTTACTGTCATGAGAATCATTCATTTTATTACTACTGTTGTAACTGGGAACGGTTTACCGCAGATTACCCCCAAGTCTTTGCTGCTACCATCAAATATTTCCAACTTTGTACCACTAGTCCTTGCATTATGTTCTATCTCTTTTCTATATTTTTCCGGCATGTTTCTCGCCACGACTATTACTTTTGGAATGTTTAGTTTTATAAACCTTATCGATTCTTTATATCCTATCACTGCCTTGCCTGTTTTTATCGCAGACTGCACATCTTCTACTAGTGTCATTTCTCCTCCACCCTTTCAAATCTTGAAACCACATCAAACATCCCTGTTCCAGAAGGTATAACCTGCCCAATCATCACATTCTCAAAAATGCCTTGGAAGCTGTCAGATTCATTTCTTATCGAAGCCTTTACCAAATGTTTTATAGTTTCTTCAAATGCAGCCCTTGCTAGTATCGAACTCTTAGTTCCAGCAACACCGTAACGGCCTATTGACTTTATCTCTCCTGTAAATGTCATCAAATCACCCACAAGCATTACATGCCTTATGTCAACATCCAATCCCTGCTCCTGCATCGTTTTTATTGCCTCCTCCATAATCGAATTCCTCGCTGCCTCTATGCCAAGAACACTTGCGGTTTCGTGGATATCATTTGTAATGGTCCTGTTTTCATCAACCTCTTCAATGGTCATAACCCTTTTGAGATTGGAACCTATTGTGTTTATTATCCATTCCTCTCCCTCCCCCCTAACAACAGCATTGCTTATTCCCTCTATACCGTCGATATGCATAGCCACAATCTTTTCTTTTATCTTCTCCAGTTCCTTCACATCCACATCGCCAGCAACGCTCACAACTATATCCTTTGTTCTAACACTCGTCTTCACGGCTTTCAGTTGTTCCTTTATTATATTTGCAAGCTTTCCAGCCCTTTTCATATCCATCAACTCTATCTCAATTGTCTTATCGCTAAGGTTTATGGAAACCCTTTTCAAAATATTTTTTACCTTCTTCTCAAATATCTCTCCTGCAATCTTGGCAGCATTCTCCTTGCTGTTAAACTGCTTCTTAAGAAAAATAGTCATAACAGGTATCTCAGGTGCGCGCTTGGCATCGAAAATTTCCATAAGTCTTGGCAGGCCATAAATAATCTTTATCCCTACGGAACCAGCGAAGTGGTAGGTTCTCATGGTCATTTGCGTTGCTGGTTCTGATATGCTTTGAGCAGCTATTATTCCTATAGCCTCACCAGGCTCGAAGGAACTCATCTCGTACGATTTTCTAACTTCCTCTTCCAATTTTACCTTCTGCTCTTTATTCAAACGCCTTTCCTTGGCAACATTCTCTATCTCTTCCACAATTTTTTTTGGCAGTTCAATCGAATAATTTGCTTGCGATTCCTCCGACATTTATTCCACCCCTTTCTAACTTCGACGGATCCAGACCATCTTCACCAGCTACAAACTGCACTATTCTTTTTGTGCTATCCCTAACAGTCCCGTCGTATTCCACCTTTAGGTCTTGCAAAGCACCAACAAGCCTTCTTTCCATGTAGCCGCTATGACGAGTTTTCAAAGATTTGTCCATCAGGCTTTCTCTGCTGTTCATGGCATCGAAGAAAAATTCAAATGGAGTCAAACCATTTTTGAAACCATGGCTTACAAATCCCTTTGCCTCAAGACTTATGTCACCCTGCTTGAAGTGCGGGAAGGTTCTGTCATAATAACCACGCTCCATTCTTTCACCCATAATGGTCTCTTGCCCAATCAACGCAGCAGTTTGTACAAGATTTACAAAGCTGCCTCTCGCCCCACTCCTTGCCATGATAACTGTAGAATTTTCTCTTATATGTTTATCCAAAACATTTTCAACCTCATCAATCGCCTTATTCATTCTTCTTTTTATTAAAATCTCCAAGCTCTCCTTTGCAGTCCTGCCTGCTAGCAATCGCAACTCACCGCGCTCAAATTCTTTGATAAGTTCGTTCACATCCTTTCTTATGTTTTCAATTATCCTCTTTATTTCTTCAAGCGCTTCTGGCGGCATGTCTTGATCAGAAATGCTTATTGAAAATCCTATTTTCATCAACACCTCGATCGACAGCCTTGTTACATCAAAAATGAATTTTTTCACAACATTGGCGCCATACATCTTCTCTACTTTATCCAATATCTTGCCATCCTCTGCTCCGACGGCTGCTTTATCTATCACACCTGTTAGCAGCTTGCCGTTTTCTATCTTTACCCAGGCGTCATGTTCGCAACCTTCTCTCTTGCAATTCTTGCAGCCTATGCATGATTTTGCTCGATGGCTCATGTTGAGTTTTTTTGGCAAAAACAGGCTGAATATTTCTTTCCCTGTGAGTGTCTCTTTGTCCGGAATTTCTATATTCTCATCCACCGTCCTTATCATCTGTACAAAGTCCTCGCGTTTGAATTTCCTTTGCCCCTTTGTCAAAAGATAAAGACCAGATATCTGGTCTCTCAAAGCTCCGACTATTGGGCCAGAAAATCTTGGGCTCCTTATGTGTTTGTGCATGGCCATTAGCTGGACTGCCTCTACCTGCGCCTCCTCGGTTTGGGGTATATGGAGGTTCATCTCATCTCCATCAAAGTCAGCATTGTATGGCGGGCAGACTGAAAGGTTTAAGCGGAAGGTTCTGAATGGCATAACCCTCACGCGGTGGGCCATTATGCTCATCCTGTGCAGCGAAGGTTGGCGGTTGAAAAGTGCTATATCACCGTTTTGCAAATGCCTTTCTACAATGTAACCAGGAGTAATCTCTTTTATTATATCCTCCTTGTTCTGCTCAGAAACCTTTTTCCTTCTTCCATCAGGCTTTACAGCATAATTAATACCAGGCCATTTTGTCGAACCGTTTTGCAAAAGCTGTTTTATATTTTCAATATTTTTTTCCGTCACCCTTACTGGAACTGTCAGTTCTTTTGCAATAACCTCTGGCACACCAACTTCATCTATATCCAAAGTCGGATCTGGGCTTATTACTGTTCTTGCTGAGAAGTTTACCCTTTTACCTGCAAGGTTGCCTCTAAACCTTCCTTCTTTTGTTTTCAACCTTTGTGATAAAGTTTTCAGTATTCTACCAGAGCGATGCCTTGCAGGCGGAACACCAGATATTTCATTATCAAAATAAGTGCTGATATGATACTGCAACAATTCCCACAAATCTTCAATTATGAAATCTGGTGCACCCAAGTCAATATTTTCCCTCAACCTTTCATTTATTCTTACAATATCCACTAGCTTGTGTGTTAAATCATCCTCAGACCTTTCCCCTGTCTCAAGTGTTATAGACGGCCTCACCGTAACAGGTGGTATTGGCAGCAACGTAAGTATGAGCCACTCAGGCCTCATATTTTTCAACCCAATTGCTTCCAAATCTTCATTCGGCACCTTTTCAAATCTTTCCCTCAGCTTTATTGGTGTCAATTGTTCACCATTTTCTATAAGGGTGTAAGGTTTGATGAATTTCAGCTTGCCCTGCTCGCTCTTGCAGTAAGGGCAAACCTTCTTGCTCAATTTTATTATTTCCTTGAACGAAGGCTTTCTCTCCTTGAATTTATCAATCTCCTTTTGTTCGATCAGTATGCGGCCGCATTTCTTGCAAACAATCCTCAAAAGTATCATCAAGGTTTTTGCATAATGTACATGTATTATCGGTCTTGTTAATTCTAGGAGGCCGAAGTGACCACTGCACTCGCCAACAGAACCGCCACATGTTCTGCATCTCACACCAGGATCAACTACACCAAGCCTTGGATCCATAATCCCACCTTCTATTGGATAACCCTCCTGATCGTAAAGCTCGGTCTTTGTTATCTTGGCCACAGCTAATTTTTTGATCATTTCAGAGTTTACTATGCCGAATTCAATCCTTTCAACAATCACAGCTAATCCTCCTTAACAACTATTTTCGGGTATATGAGCATGCTCTTCAGCTCATCGAGCATAAGTTTGAAGGCATAACTCATCTCTATTTCAATAATTTTTGATTCTCCGCACATAGGGCAGTAGTTTTTACCTTTTATTTTATCCGATATTGCTACCAGACCACATTCTGAGCATATTGGTATGGTTACTTTATCTGAATCAAACCGTTCTTTCAACACCAATGCCGCACCATGTGCTATGAGACAGTCTTTCTCCATCTCCCCTAATCGCAACCCACCTTCCTTACTCCTTCCTTCAGTTGGTTGCTTTGTCAAAAGTGTTACAGGTCCGCGAGAGCGGGCATGTATCTTGTTTGATACAAGATGATCGAGCTTCTGATAGAAGCAATTGCCAATAAATATTTGCGCTTCAAACATTTCACCAGTTTTTCCGTTGCACATTGTCTCCTTGCCATCGTTCCTAAATCCGTGGGATTCAAGCATACCTCTTACATCTTCCTCGCTTACAGGATTAAATGCTGGTGCGTAGATGTATTGGCCTGAAAGCGCAGCCACTTTACCTGCTAACAATTCTAAAAGTTTACCCATGGTCATTCTCGACGGTATTCCATGAGGATTGAAAATTATATCCGGCACTATGCCATCTTCAGTGAAAGGCATATCCTCCTGCGGCACAAGCAATCCTATCACACCTTTCTGTCCGTGCCTGCTTGCAAACTTGTCTCCTATTTCCGGTATTTTCATATCACGTATCATAACCTTCACAAGGTTTGTTCCATCAATTGTTTCTGTTAAAAATACCCTGTCAACAATTCCCTTATCCCCATGTCTCAGCTTTACAGAAGTTTCTCGTATGTTTTCCATACCAGTTATGAACTGGTCCATTGTTCCTAAGAATCTCAACGGTGATATCCTTCCTATAATAACCTCATCCGAATTCACAGATGTCTCTGGGTTTAGCACACCATCCTCAGGCAACAATTTATATGCATCCTCACCCGCATAACCCCTTACACCTGGTTTTGGTATGCCAATCGTATCTTCCTGGCCACCCATATAGCGCTTTTGCTCAGCCTCATAAGTCCTAAACATTAACGTCCAAAAAAGACCGCGTTGTACAGAGCTTGCGTTAATAATCACTGCATCCTCTGTGTTGAATCCCTCAAAACTGCTTACAGCAACCACAACATTCATCCCATTCGGGTGTTTGTTGTAGTTTATTATTTTATGGCCGTGCGTTTGGACAAGAGGTTGCTGCGGATAAAGCATCAAGTTAGATTTTGTGTCAACCCTGTTAAGATAATTGGTAGCAAAAAGTCCAATGCTCTGGCCAACCATTTTTGCCCCATAGTTTACCCTGTCACCTCTATTGAATTCTGCATATGGAATGAATGATGCTGACAAGCCAAGAATTGTTGAAGGATCAATTTCAACATGTGTATGCTCAGTTGTTATGTTTTCATTCCTCAAGGCTATGTAGGCATTTTCCTCCTCTTCAGCATCCAGATATTCTATCACGCCTGTTTTAATCAGATCATCCCAGCCCAGTTCACCTTTTCTCAACTTTTCTACATACTCTTCTGTTAGCTTTGGCTTGCCGTTTTCAACAACAATCAAAGGCCTTCTTACCCTTCCCACGTCTGTCAAAATTTTTATTTCGTCCAAATTTTTAAGATAAGCGACATTAATGTTGTTCGATATGAGACCATTCCTTCTTCTATCCCTCAAATCCTTGACAAACTTGTCTGGTTCATTTGTCTGGCCAACAAACCTTCCGTCTAGAAATATATCTATCATTTTGTCTCCACCATTTTTAACAAAGCCTTAGCTTCCTTTTCATTGATGCCGCGCGTAATCTCTGCCATCAATGCTAAATATTTTCTCAAACCTATCGTAGCCCCCTCTGGGGTTTCTGAGGTGCAGAGCTTTCCGAAATGTGTTGGATGCAATTCCCTGGCTTCAAAATGTTCCTGCGTGGAGGTTAAAGGCGATAATACATTACGCATGTGTGAAACTGTTTTTATATAACTGCCACGCTCTAATCTTTGGCTAACACCTGTCCTACCACCAACCCAACTGCCTATTGCTAGAGCGGAGACAAGCTGATTTGTCAAAACGTTGGATTCAACTATTGCTTGTAAAGGAGGAAGCCTGCCCCTTTTAGTAAGCTTTTGATAATTGTAAGTTATCCTCGTTATCAACCCCCACTTACCCAAGAGTATCGATCTGAACAGTATCTCCAGCAGATCGCCTGCAAGCTTGAGGCGCTTGTTTGAATAATGATCTAAATCATCCTCCTCTATCTTGCCCATATGCAGCCTGATGGTTTTTCCGACAGCCTTTGCAAGGAACAATGCCTTTTCCAATCTATTTTCAGGATTCTGCCCCAGATGTGGTAGAAGATATCTGTCTATAAGCTTTACAACCCTTTCTACTCTGTACTCTTTCTGCGGAATTTTTATATGTTTGCCAATTTCATCCAAACCCTCTGCCTTTGTATTTATGTCAATGCCGTAAAGGTTTGGCGAAAATTCCTCCTGCACCTCAGCATCGGTTGATATAGCAGTTATGATGTCCTTGTCATTCTCCAAACCCAACGCCTTCAGCAGAACTGCTATCTGCAACTTGTTTATATTGGCAAAACTTATCAAAATTATTCCATCATGCCTTCTCTCCAAAATATGCCTTTGCACATAGCCATCCTTTTCAGAATGTATCCTTGCCACTTCGCCTATATTGCCAGCATTCACCTTTGCAACAATTATTCTGTTGGACGATATCTCTTCTACTAGAACCAGTATCCTTTCAGTACCGTTTATAATGAAATATCCTCCCGGATCGTCAGGGTCCTCGCCCACATCGATCAATTCCTGCCTACCCATGGTTGAAAGGCCACATATGTTTGACTTTGTCATGACAGGCAAATCACCAAAATTTACAACTATGGTATCGCTTTCTATGTTGTTCAAAACAGGTGTCATTTCAATAAACATAGGAGCTGCATATGTTAGGTTTCTTACCCTTGCCTCCATGGGCAATATACCCCTCACAGAGCCGTCAGCCTCTTTTACAGAAGGCTCGCCTATCTTGAACTCGCCAAATTTTATTTTGAACTCACCCAGATCAGGTACATCAGGTTTTATTATTCCTATTCCATTCAATATCTTCGGTATCTTTCTTGCCACAAAATCATTGTATGAATCAATTTGAAACCTAACCAGTCCCTTTTCCCTGATGAAGGTATTCAATAATGTCAAAAACATATCATTCATGCCATCACTTCACAACAACCCTGTAATACACAGTCTCCCCAGCAGTTTGGCTCTTCCTTTCGATTTTAATTACATCCCCGATCTTACAGCTGAGCTTCACTACTGCAGGATCTGTAGAAAGAATTCTTGGCAGCTGCCTCAGTGATATGCCGTATTTCTTTAAAACCTCTTCCTTTTCAGCATCGTTAAGTACTGTGTGCTTTGGCACAAACTGATGTTTTTCTATTTCTACTTCCTTCAACATACCACCATAGAAAGAAATGTGTAGTTTCGCGTAGTCCTAATCAACAAATCACCATCGGGCTGCCTAAAACGCTGCCAGTCGTCAATATACTATCTTATTTTATGGCATCTTAAATCTTTTAAGTTTAACTGTTTCCATATTTTCCTACTGTTTTTAGGAAAAAAGCGCCCAAGACGGGATTTGAACCCGTGTTTCCTGTCAATTTTTTAATTGGTCACAGGCGTGACAGGCCTGCATCCTAGGCCATTATCCCAGGGGTTACCTGTCTAGACGACTTGGGCGTGATTATAATTCTTGATTGTTTCTATTATTATTTAAAAGTATTAATCTTTCTTTTAAATTACTAAAGGAAGGGTATCTTCCTAGGACTTTCCAAACTTGAATCTTTGATAAATGGTTTTCATTACTGAAACCTATATGTTCCATCCATAAATTAAAATTTCTCATTGCATAACAACTGATTTGATATTGCTTAACTTTAGAAAAGCCACAAGGCTTCCTTTCAGAAATCGAAGATGTTATCGAAAACTCCTTTAGTAACTCCTTTATTTGATAGGCCAACATTCGACTTGATGTATTTCCAATAATTACGGGATATTTTTTTCGATTGTTTCTGAATGTTATACAGAAATCTGCATCTGCTAAACCTCTTAGAAACCGTGCTTTTATTTCTTTATTACTTTCTAAAATGACTCTCGGTATTTCTACTAACTGACTTTTCTTGCCCGACTTCAAACCTAAAGATATAAGAAAATCAATAATTTGTCTAGAATATAGAGCTATTCCTATTGCTTTCTTTTTCTTGTAATTCCAGATGTTCGGATTTTTACCAAATAACTTGAAAACTAAATTATAGATATGTTCAGTTAGAAAAATAAAATCATTTTCAGAATGCCCAGTTATCACAAATCTATATGTTCGTTTCTTTCTGTTGTAATAAATATTTCCATCTCCAACCATAAATTCCTAGAAACTCAGCCAAGTCAGGTGTTATTCTGTTAAACACGAGTTAAAAGATGGATTTTGATATTATTTATAGATTTCTCACTTATTCGAAGGAAAAAGAAATAAATGTGTTGACGGCGTCCTGGAGTTCCCATGCTTTCACATAGTACAACCCAGATCGCTAGAAGGCTTAACTTCCGTGTTCGAGACGGGAACGGGTGTTTCACCTCTGTTCTGGCCGCCAACAATAACTATATACCGCTTATACTTAAAAAACTAACGGATTAGAGATTACTCAACATAATATAATAAAAAATCCCGACTGGGAGAGTCGAACTCCCAACCTACCGGTTTCTATGCGAGCAACTGCTTTTGACAAGTGCTATAGCACTCGACTACAGCCGGTTGCTCTACCATTGAGCTAAGTCGGGCCAATAAATTAAACTCTGTATCTTAATATAAAAGGTTTACTTTTACAGAATTACTTTAATCTTATTGATATATCTTTCGATATAGCCATGTGTCTTTTCTTTTTTTTATCATAATATGATGCAGAAGCTCTCGGCAATTTTATAGCACCATGCACTTCCAGCATGGGTTTGATGCGATATGTTATAACGCGGTCTTCCTTCGGCCCTAACGATTCGAGTTTCCATATCAGTTCAGTCCCACCTTCACTCCTTTTCACAGTCGGCTTTAGCGTCTCAAACCTTTCTATCACCCTTGCTATGGATGGAACAAAATCCCTTACATAAACATCCCTTATTTCTTTACTACTACCATTTCTCACATCAAGCGATATTATCGTCTCCCTTTCAGCACCGCTGCCTACATGCCTGTAGTGTTTGACCACTTCCAGCTTGTAGATATAAGAGAAGATGAATATTACGCCGGCAATAATAACAACAGCAACTGCAATCAGATTTTGCACGCGGAATTCGTAAGATACAACCCTTTCCTCACTAGGCTTCAGACCACTCACGAGCCAGAAATACAGTATGTTTGTTCCAACCTTCTTCTCTTCAGTACTCTTTGTAACAGGATAGAAAACAGCTTTTATATAATCTGGCACAGTCTCTATGACATAAAAATCAGGCAGAACAACATTGTTATCATTCTTTACAGTTATTATTGTTTTGCTGCTCAGTATGCCATATATAATGCTTTTAGTTATCTTCGGCTGGTTTAATACTTGGTTGACTTTGAAGGTTGCCGACATGGAATTGATTTTACGGTTGTACGCATCCTTCAGTATCGATTCTATGTAATATGTTCCAGGCGCTGCATACTTGTCAATATCAAAAACATTTTTTACAGTCTCGGTCGATTTCTTTGCCACAATAGTAGTGTTGTCAAATCTTTTTATGATATTTTTTTCAAATACGACATTAGTTTCAACATTTAGCTGTTCAGAATATTTCTCACCTATGTTGGTTACTTTTGTTGTTATTACTACGACATTACCGGGATTGTATGCAGATACATCCGGCATGACATCTGAAATGCAAACAGACCCTATGCTCTTTATTATCAGGTTGACATCCTTCGAATCATTAACATCTGTTTTGATTGCAGACGTAACAGTTATTTTGAAAACCTGTGAAAACTCCTCAGTACATGTAGGTACGTTGAAATATACACGGAAACTTCCCTCACCATTTGAACTAAGATTAATCCTTGTCTTTTCAGGAGTAGCACTCACACCGTTCCAGTAATTTGGCCAAACTGTTATTGAAAAAACATCGGCATCAGCCTGCTTGTTCTTTACAGTGGCAAAAACAGAAACAATCTGGCCGCTGGAGACAGTAAGCTCGTTCTTATCTACTGTCATTTCCACCCCCGCAGCAGCTACATTATTCAGGAACAATAATATTGAAAGCAGAAAGAACACTAAAAATATTTTTTTCACTGGCACACCTATAAATTACATTATTTTTCTACATTTTAAATATAGTCTATTTTATCAGTTTCTTCAAAAGTTTAGAAAAAGTCAATCTTTCTTTCTTTTCAAACTTCTTTTCCAGTTTTTTCTTCGCATGCTCGATATATTCTTCCAAATATCGGCTAAGCGGACCGACAATTTTTTCATCTTCCCTGTCAGGCCTAGTTATCATTGTCAATTCATAACCTCTTCCATATTTTTCTGCGCTTGTCACATTTTCAAACGGAATCCTTTCATGCTTTCCTGGCGTTTCAGCAGCATATCCAACAGGTATCATCGCCACAGGCCTTATGTTATCAGGCAATTCAAGTATTGCCTTCACCTCCTCTTCATCAAAAGATCCAACCCAACACGTACCGAGCCCCAAAGCAGTAGCACTCAGTAACATGTTCTGTATGGCAGCTGCTGTGTTTTGTGCAGAGTATAAAGTCTCACCGCGCTTGCCAAACTTTATACTTATTTTTTCCAAGTCCGAGCATACTACAATCACAACAGGCGCCTCTGATAAAAGGCCTTGTCGCAGTGCTGCCTTTGCTAGCTTATTCTTCTGCTCTTCATCTTTGACAACAACAAAATTCCAATCCTGCGTATTGCCGGCTGAAGGTGCTTGCGTGGCCATATACAGCATAACACCGATCAGGTTGTCATCAACAGGCTTCTTCTCAAACCGCCTTACACTTCTTCTTGCAGTTATAGCATCGAAAACATTCATATTCTCTAATAAAAAGTTGTTTTGAATAAATTAAAGCATTTTTGTTGAGCCACATTTTGGGCATGCCCAAACCTCTTCACTGCTTTTATCATCCGGGTTGCCAGAAGCAAGCTTTTCTCGTATCATCTTAACTGTTTCATGGGAATTCTTCATGCAGGTCTCGCAGTAGCTGTAAGTCCATGTCGTACCTTTAGTCATCCATATCATCCAAAATTTTACAAATTTTTATAAGGAAAATTATAAATTCCATTGGACTTAAACTTTAAATGGGGTAAGAATATTATGGATTACTCTGTTTTGGCAGATATATACGAAAAACTTGAAGCTGTTTCTTCAAAATTGAAAAAGACTGAAATACTTGCAGAGCTTTTCAGGAAAACATCTGCAGAAAGTTTGCAAAAAGTTGTCCTGCTTGTACAAGGAACCATCTATCCAAAGGCAACAGGTTTAGAGTTGGGCATAGCTACGCAGATGATGATTAAAGCCATAGCAAAGGCAACCGGCTTCACTGCAGAGGCGGTTGAAGAGAAATTTAAAAGAACTGGTGATCTCGGTCTTACAGCTGAACAGTGCGTAAAATCAAAAAAGCAATCAACGCTTCTGAGAAAAAAATTAACAGTCGATCTTGTGTTTGAAGATTTGCAGAAGCTTGCCACCATAACAGGCAGCGGTTCGCAAGATAAAAAACTGGCATTGATAGGAGAGTTGTTTGCTTCTTCGCAGCCAAAAGAGGCGAAGTACATAGCAAGAACTATACTCGGAGAGCTTCGTGTTGGAGTGGCAGAAGGCTTGATACGCGATGGCATTGTGGATGCATTCCTCCCAACAAAAACCAAGGAAGAGAAAGAGGAATCTACAGTTGCTGTTGATTATGCTTGGAACATTAATGCTGATTTTGGTCATGTTGCTAAGATTGCAAAGGAACATGGTGTGCTAGGTTTGAAGAAAACAAAGGTTCAAATTGGTAAATCAATTCAGGTTATGCTTGGCGAAAAGGCTGAGAGCATTGAAGAGATTATAAAACAGTTTGGAAAAACTGCGGTTGAATTTAAATACGATGGATTGAGGGCACAGATACATAAAAGTGGGGATAAGATTTGGATTTATACAAGAAGACTTGAGGATGTTACGAAACAATTTCCAGATTTGGTTAAACTGGCACGAGAAGGCCTGAAGCCGAAGGAATGCATTGTTGAAGGTGAAGTGCTTGGCGTAAATGTGAAAACAAATAGACCATTGCCATTTCAGACTTTGTCCCAGCGAATACATCGCAAGTATGATATCGAAGATATGGTAAAGGAAATTCCAATACAAATGCATCTTTTTGATGTTGTTTATCTCAATGGCGAGACGCTTTTCGACAACCCTTTCATAGAAAGGAGAAAAACCTTGGAAAAAATAGTAAAGACCATTCCAAAAAAGTTTGGGCTTGCCAAACAACTGGTTACAGATAATGTGAAAGAAGCAGAAAAGTTTTATCATCAAGCATTGGCAAACAAACAGGAAGGCGTTTTCCTAAAAATTTTAGATTCCAAATATGTTTTCGGTCGCCATGTAGATGGTTGGTACAAAATTAAACCAATCATGGAAACGTTAGACCTTGTTATAGTAGGTGCAACATGGGGTGAGGGAGCAAGGGCTAACTGGTTAACTTCTTATGTTATGGCATGCCGCGACCCAAGCACAGGAAAATTTTTGGCATGCGGCATGATGGGCACAGGATTGAGTGAAGAAGAATACAAACTCATGACAGAGATGCTTAAACCATTGATAACTTCAGAGAAAGGCAAGAATGTTGTTGTTAAACCGAAGATTGTTGTTGAGGTTGGCTATCAGGAGATACAAAAATCTCCCAATTACGAGTCTGGGTTTGCCTTGAGATTCCCGAGATTCATACGGGACAGGACTACGGATAAGAATGCTGACGAGGCTGATACCATAGAGCGTGTTGAAAACTTGTTCAAATCGCAAGGTCAGCGCGGATAGTATAACTAAAAGAAGAAAAAAATTTCTTTAACATAGAAAAATTTGCAAGTATAAATTTTTTCAACGCATCAAAAAGATAAATTATATATAAGTTGCTGTAACAACATATAAAAGCTTATATATTGAATCACTATTTAGTTAAAACATGGCAGAATTTAAAATGCTAGCATCTTCAAAGGTATTGGACGCGCTCAAAGGTATTGGATTGAACCTTTATGAAAGGAGATTGTGGGTCGCATTGCTAGCGCGCGGCACTTCCACTGCTGGTGAATTGTCTGAGATAGCAAACGTTCCTCGTTCTCGAGTTTATGATGTTTTGCAGAGCCTTGCAGACAAAGGTTTTGTAGTAGTACAAACAGCAAAACCGATTCGTTATGTTGCAATAGCTCCGGAAGAAGCATTAGAGAGGGCGAAGAAAAAACTTGAGGAAGAACTTAGATCGATGCAGGAGAGGATTGATGATATAAAATCTTCGCCGGTATTGCGCGAGTTGAATGAAATTTACTCAAGTGGATTGAAGCTTATTTCACCAGAAGAAATTACTGGCTCACTGAAAGGCCGCTATTCTGTTTATCAACAAATGGATACAATGTTCAGGGATGCGAACAAGCACATTGATGTTTTCACTACGCCTGAAGGCTTGAATGAGATGGCTTCAAATCATATTGATGCTTTGAAGAAAGCAAAGGACAGAGGAGTACAGATAAAAATTGCTATAACGGGAACGGAAAAATGCTCTGATGCCGTAAAATCCTTGGGAAGTTTTGCGGACATAAAAACTGTGGATGAAAAGGAAACTCCTATTTCCGGCAGGTTTGCTGTTGTTGATGGCAAACAGATCGTTCTGTCATTGACAAACCACAAGGTTCACTCTACGCAAGATATGGCTTTCTGGAGCAAGAGTGAGCACGTTTCTGGTGACGTTTTCGAACCAATGTTTAAGATGATTTGGTCCAAGTCCAAGCAAGTTGGCTAAATTCTCTTTTAACCTACAAAAATAGGTCTTTTTGAAAGCATTCTAGGTAATGTTAATTTCTTTACAGGCTTGCCAGCAATTTTATTTTTTATTTTTTTGATCAATGATGCAGCATCAACAAGTTCTACCTTACCGCTTTCCCTTATTCTTACAGAAAGTTTTTTTGATTTTTTCTCTTTCTCGCCAAAAACTATAATAAATGGTACCCATTCCAGTTCAGCATCCCTTATCTTCTTCTCCAGAGTTTCTTTTCTATCATCAATATCAACCCTTACACCATTTCCCTCGAATTCTTTTACAATGTTATCAACATCTTTTGCAAAACTATCTGATATTGGAATAAAACGTACTTGGGTTGGTGAAAGCCACAATGGCAGTGAAGGAATTTTTTTATTCTGCTCATCCTTATGCGCTTTTTCCAGCAAAGCATAAATCAACCTTTCTATCGCCCCACTCGGCGAGCAGTGTAAAATTATCGGATGCTGCTTTTTACCCTTTTCATCAACATAAGTTATGCCATACCTCTCTCCATTCTCCACATCTATCTGATCCGTAGACAATGCAGAGGCCTTGTCCAAGCAATCAACAAAATTAAACTCCCATTTCAAAACGAAATAGAAAATTCTCTCAGACCAAATCTCAACAAGGACAGGTTTGCCGAATGATTTTATAATAGAATTGATGAAATCCTTGTTTTTTTCGTAGAAATCTTTAGTAAATCTTATAGCCATTTCATAATCTTCCTTCTCTAAACCAATCTCGCTTAGAACATCCTGCGACAGTTTGAATCTCTCCAAGAATTCTCTTTTAACCTGCTCCATATCAGCGCACAATGCATGCACGTCTGGCATTGTAAAAGCTCTTAGCCGTCTCAGTCCAACCAACTCACCACTCTTTTCACGCCTGAAACTATAGCGAGTCAGTTCGTATATCCTAAACGGCAGGTGCTTGTAGGAAATCTGCGCGTCCTTGCTCATCAAAAACTGGCCAAAACATGCTGAAAATCTCAAAAACAATTCTTTATCATCAGAAACAACAGTATACTGCCGAGCAGGGAAACGGTTCATGTAGTTCTTTATTGCAGGATGTTTGTAGTCATACATTATCGGTGTTTCTACCTCCATCCCACCATATTCTATAACCTTCTCGGTGACAAACTGCTCTAACAAAGATTTTATCAACCGTCCTTTTGGATAAAATCTGAGATTCCCAGGATCACTGCTAGGCTCAAAATCTACTAACTCCAACCTTTTCATAAGAGTCACATGCGGAGGTGTCTGCTGCACTGCTCGTGATTTTACAATCTCGTAATTCTTGAACTTTTCCAGATTTTTATGCCCAGAGAAATCAAACTTTTCTACCGGTACAATCTTTCCGTTTGGTTCCAAAATATACCAAGAAGACTTTAGCTTCTCCTCAGCTTTCAACGCCTGCGAAACAACCTCCTTCTCACCCCCTTCGGAAGGCAAAATTATTTTTGATTGTTCAGCAAGAGGATGACCTTTTACTTGTATGGAGAATTTTTTATTCCAACCAAATGGTGTTCTATAAGTTTCTATTCTCGCTCTCTTAGCTTCTGCTTCCATTTGTTTTACTATATTTAAGGCATCATTCGGCTTTGCAAGATTGCTGCTCAAATGGGCATAAGGATAGATCAAAATTTTATTTGTTTTTATCTGCTCAAGGCTTGCCTTAACCTCTTCCACAGCTTTTTTAGCAACCTCTTCTGTATCACCCTGCTCAACAGCAGTAAACAAAACAACTATCTCTTCCAGCCTTGTCTCTTTCTTCTCTGCTTCTTCTGCTACAGCAATTTCCTTTTTTATGGGTTCATATTCTATAAAGTCTGCATGAAGCTGAAGTATCCTCATTTGTTCACCTCTGCAATATCTGCAACTATAGCATTATTTAGTTTTTGTATACCTTTAGATTTTAATTCAATTAGCTTTTTTCTTGACCCCCCACCACCAAACACAGTATCAAACTGCATAACCTTCACATCAACAACCACTTTTTTAATCTTTTTATAACATACAGGAGGTGTTGCACCTGGTTCGTAACCAGAATATTCATGCGCCTTTTCGAACGGAACCAATTCCACATCCTTCACCATCAACGCTTCTTTTAGCTTCCCTTTATTCACCCTGCAGTTTCCTGGGACTACAACCATTATTGTATCTTTTTTATCGCCAATAAAAACCAGTGACTTTGTTATTCTTTCCAGCGGCATTTCAGTTGCAGCCGCCGCATCAGCAGTGTGAACAGTAGACTCCTTTTCAATGGGATTATACCAAACATTGTTTTTTTTCAAATATGCAATCAGGTTCATACTAAAATGTTTATAATTTTGGGTAGAATAAGCTTCAAACTGTTTGTCGTCCACCGTGCATATCGTAGCACCTTTCGTTTATTTAGAAAATAAAGAATATAAAGGTTTGATAAAAGAATATTACAAAGATAGCCCCGTGGTGTAGAATTTAATGCAAAATGGTCAAGCATACGAGCCTCTGGAGTTTGAAAATAAAGATAGCTCGGGACCGCGGTTCGAATCCGCGCGGGGCTATATTTATTTATCGATGTTTTAATCCTTGATATGGAAGAAATTTTAAAAGAAAAAATTTATGAAACAGTTTCTTCTGTTACAAAAAATCAAAAAAAGATTGGTATTGCATTTTCTGGTGGCGTTGACAGTTCGTTACTGGCAAAGATTTGTAGCGATACTAAAAAAGATGTAATCTTGCTAACAGTAGGTCTGGCGAAGTCATATGATTTGAAAATTGCGACTGATGTTAGCAAGCAACTCAATCTTCCTTTGGCCATATATGAAATAAATGAAAAGGAAATTGTCAAAGATATTGAAAAGGTTTCTAAGATATGTGGTCAAACAAGGTTTCAGGATTTGGAGATCTGTGCGGTCAATTATTATGTATTCAAACTTGCCAGTGAGAAAGGCTTGAGAACTGTTGTAAACGCAAGCGGAATAGATGAGTTGTTCTGTGGTTATGAAAAATATTGCAAAATCTTTGAAAGGGGTGAAGATGCTATTAAGAATCTAATAACAAAAGAAGTTGGTATCGCGTTGGAAAGCAAGAGATTGAAGGATAAGATCGCATCTATGTTCGGAGTAAAAAACATCGAGCCTTTTCTTGAAAAAGATTTTGTTGAGTTCGCGTTGCAAGTTCCTATAAATCTTAAAATAAAGAGTTCTAGTGATAAACTAAGGAAGCATGCCATAAGGAATGTGGCTGTGAAAATTGGTTTGCCGAATGATGTAGCTATGAGACAAAAGAAAGCTATGCAATACAGCTCTGGTATGCACAAATATTTTGAAAAAACGATTTAATTCATTTATTCTTCCAGTTTCTTTGCCTGTTGCCTCAAGTAATTGAGTTTGCTTTGCAAAAATTTTATTTGTCTAACAGTCGTAGCAGCAAATAAAGCCTGCTTGGTTTCGAAAAGCTGCTCTTGTATGAACCTAACCTCTTCAATATTGACACGGCTGAAATTCCTATGATTCATAATCACTTTTAAGTGGTTAATGGTATATAAGCATTACTATTCTACAGTAGCGAAATATTTATAAAGAATATTTAAACTAGGCTTGCAACATTAGAATATGGGCTACAAGACAGCTAAATTACCTGATTTGAAAGGTCTTTGTCAAGAGATAATTGATGAACTGTTGCAGGAAAGGAAACTTACACGCAAAGCAGTAAACAGAATAGCAAAGAAGGTGTGCAAAAAGTACAATTTGGCAGACGTGCCAGCTAATACACAACTTTTGCAGTTTTGCAGCAAGGAGGCAAGGGAAAGACTCAAAGATGTTCTGCTAATGAAGCCAGGTAGGACTATCTCTGGGGTCACAATAATAACTGTTGCGTGCAAACCAGCAAAATGCCCTGGCAGTTGCTTATACTGCCCGCAAGGAGAGAATGCCCCTTCGAGCTACACAGGATTGGAGCCAGCAATACAGAGGGCTATTAACAACAATTATGACCCTTTTTTGCAGGTTAAAAACAGGCTTGAGCAGTACAAAATCATGGGGCACAAAACAGACAAGATCGAACTGATAATTATTGGCGGTACCTTCCTTGCGCAAGAAAAGGCATATCAGGAATGGTTTGTCTGCAGGCTTTATGACGCTTTAAATGGCATGCAGTCCCGCAGCTTGGAGGAGGCAATAAGATTTAACGAGACTGCAATAATACGTTGTTCTGGTTTGGCAATAGAGACAAGACCCGACTACTGTTTTCAACAGCATATAGATCAAATGCTTCGTTTTGGAACAACCCGGGTTGAGATAGGTTTGCAGACAGTATATCCAAATATTCTGGAAAAGATCAACCGTAGACATGACGTGTATGCTGTGATAAAAGCCACACAACTTGCAAAGGATAGCTGCCTTAAATGTACGTATCATATCATGCCAGGTTTGTTTACAACCTCAGAAGAAGATATAGAGCAGTTCAAAATTTTGTTTAGCAATAACCAGTTTAAGCCAGACTCACTTAAAATTTATCCAACCCTCGTTGTGAAAGGTACAGAATTACATAAAATGTGGAAAAATGGTGATTACAAACCACTTGAGGAGAAAGAAGCTACTGATATTCTTGTAAAAGCGATGAAATACATACCAAAGTATTGCCGTATCATACGCGTGCAACGAGATATACCAGCTAACCAGATTGAGGCAGGAGTAAAGAAAAGTAATCTCAGAGAGTTAGTAGAGCAAAAAGCAAAAAAGCTTGGCATAAAAATAAAAGAGATAAGATACAGAGAGGTTGGGCATGCTGTTGAACGGGGTGTAAAGGTTGATTTTGATAGCGTAAAAATCAAAAGGATAGATTACAATTCTTCAGGCGGTAAGGAAATATTTCTCAGCTTCGAGGATGCTAAACACGACGTATTGGTTGCATTTTTACGTCTACGTATTCCTTTCAAACCTTTTAGGCCAGAAATAACCAACCATACAGCACTGATAAGAGAGTTGCATGTCTACGGTCCACTTGTTCCTGTAGGCGAACATATAACAGAGGCATTCCAACACAAAGGTTTCGGTAGAAGGTTGTTAGAGAAGGCTGAGAAAATAGCTAGGGAAGAGTTTGATGCAAAGAAGATGGTGATAATGAGCGGTGTTGGTATGCGAGGTTATTATTACAGGTTTGGCTATATGCGTGACGGACCATATGTTTCTAAGATATTGAAATAGTAAAGGTAGAAAAGGAGTTATAAGTAATAATCCCAAAGAATATTTATGCCAAAGAATTATCAAAAAGTTCTGAAAGAAGTTTTGAAAAGAATAACGCCTGATTTGAATGAAAAGAAGAAATTGATAGATTTATCTAAAAAAGTTTTGGACGTGGCAGAAGCAGAGGCAAAAAAAATCAAGGCAAAGGTCATGCTTGCTGGGAGCATTACTCGGGACACGTGGCTGCCTGGTAAGAGAGAGTTTGATATTTTCATACTTTTTCCTGCTGAAATGAGCGAGAAGCAGCTGGAGGAGCATGGCCTCAAAATAGGCAAGAGCATTATGGCCAAGGTTGGCGGAAGCTTTAGGATTGAGTATGCGCAACATCCTTACGTATGCGGTTGCGTGCAGGATGTTGATGTGGACATTGTGCCTTGTTTCGATGTAGAGTCACCGGAAAAGATGAAATCCGCTGTTGATAGAACACCGTTCCATGTTGAATACATAGAAAAGAATCTTCCTTTGAAATTGTCTAGCGAAGTGCGCCTGTTAAAGCAATTCCTTACTGCCAATGGCATGTATGGTGCTGATGCCAAAACGCAGGGCTTTTCTGGGTACGTCTGCGAACTGCTTGTAATTCAATACAAAAAATTCTTGGATGTTTTAAAGGCAGCAGAAGAATGGAACCCTGGTGAGGTTGTTGATATAAAAGGCTTCTATACGAAAAAGGATTTCCACAAATTGAGAAAGGACTTTAAAGATCAGGTTTTAGTACTAATTGATCCTACTGATAAAACCCGCAATACTGCTGCAGCACTATCTGCGCAAAACTTTTTCAAATTCAAAAAAATAGCCAAAGATTTTTTAAGCAGGCCATTTGTAGCTATGTTTTTCCAAAGGACGGTTGAGCCTATAACGGAAAATGATATCGTAATAAAACAGATGCTCAGAAGGGCTGAGCTGATTTTAGTAAAATTCACACCACCTGATGTTGTGCCAGACATACTATGGCCACAGCTCAGGAAGTTTTCAGAGAGGCTGGAAAGCATAATGGAGGAGAATGAATTTGTTGTTTTGAGAAAGGGTGAATATACTAATGAAAAGGATCTAGCAGTGGTTTTGCTGGAGATGGAGGTATCAAAGCTGCCAACAGTGCAGAAGCGTATCGGGCCAAAGGTGTTTGATTTGGATGATTCGCAAAGATTCCTGGCAAAGTATGCGAAACAAGCACTAGCAGGGCCTTTCGTGGAAAATAATTTCTGGTGTGTTGAGGTTAAAAGAAACTTCTTAACCGCAAGAGAAAAGCTTGTTAACAGCCTAAAAGAAAGCTCTGACATACTCAAGGCCAAGGGCATACCAAATGCCATAGCAGATCAGCTGCCAAAAGGGCTTGAGATAATATATGAAAATGAAAAGATTATGGAATTGGTTAAGCATGATGAAACTTTCGGTGTGTTTTTGAAAAAATATTTTGAAATGGAGAGTTTGATATGAACTGGAAAGAATTTTTTAAGCCAACAGTGGGAAAAATTATTTTATTTATAGTATTGATGGGTGGTTTGAATTATTTAATTATATCCACAATTCATGTTCTAGACGCAAGAATTCTTATAGGATTGCCTCTGGGATTTTACCCAAAAGGTTCCTTCTATTGCCCATCAACTACAACATGCGTTCCTCCCCCTGTTGAATTTTCATGGTTTAATTTTATTTTTGACATAATATTTTGGTATTTGATATCTTGCCTAATAATTTTCATTTATAGAAAGGTGAAAAAATGATCGAGATAACTTTTTTGGGAACAGTATCAGGGGTGCCGAGCAAGGATAGGAACCATCCCGCTATAATCTTGGAATATTACGGAGAAGGCAAGGATACTATATTATTTGACTGTGGTGAAGGCACGCAGAAGCAGTTGATGAAGTCTGGCATAAGTTTTATGGACGTGAACAAGATTTTCATAAGCCACTGGCATGCCGACCATTTCGCAGGTTTGATAGGTTTGATCCAGACTATGAATCTGGAGAAGAGAAAAAAAGAGCTGAGAATATATGGGCCAGAGGCGGAGCGGTTTGTTTCAGATATAGTTGACCTTGGCTACTTTGGTTTGAGGTTTCCTGTCACAGCAGTCAACGTTCCGTTTGAGGGCGAGAAAATTGAAAAGATTGACGAGGGCGAGGATTACGAAATGCTATCAATACCAGGCTTCCACACTGTGCCTGAGGTTGCATACTGCTTCAAAGAGAAGGATAGGTGGAGTATTGATACGGAAAAGTTGAAAGAACAGGGTTTGAGAAGAGGATTTTGGCTTAAAAAATTGAAAAGAGACGGCAAGGCAGAATACAAAGATAAGGATGGAAAAATAAGGGTTGTGAATATAAAAGATGTTGCTAGCTGCAAGCAAGGCATGCGTGTTATTTATACTGGCGATACAAAACCGTGCGACAATATTGTGAAAATTTCAAAGGCGGCTGATCTGCTTATTCATGATGGCACATTTCTTGAGGAGGATGAGGGCAAGGCGCATGCCGATGTCAAGCAGGCTGCAAGGATTGCCAAAAAAGCTGACGTCAAACAACTTATTCTGACGCACATAAGTCGCAGGTACACTGATACGAAAGAGTTGGAAGAAGAGGCAAAAAAGGTTTTTGAAAACGCTAGAGTAGCGCATGATTTTATGAAGGTAAAACTAAAAAGCTGATACTATCTTTTTTTTCTTCTACTTACTTTTTTGTTACGTTTGTATTCAAACAACCACACTATGAAGCAGGAAAAGATGTATATGAAGACCAAATTTCTGAAGAAGGCGAATATGCTATAGGGATTGCAGTGGAAGTCTATGCCAATGATATTGTTTTCAATTATGTTTGAACCTATAACATCCAAAGTTGCTTTGTCAAGCGCACATGTGTAGAGACTCGAAGGGACAAGCATGTTTGCAACAAACAAATCCGAGTTGAATTTGTTGAATGTAGAATACTTTTTATTCAAACCATCCAATATACCATCAAGCCAAGCCTTAGCTACTTCCCTTTCTGTATCACTCATCACTGTATTATCACCCAATCGCTTGTATTCACAAAAAACATCATAGAATTCCTGCGTGCCTATGACCATTACTGGCAGTATATTTATGAGGACATTTACCCATACTGACATGAAGAATAGTATTATAACAAGAAAAACAAGGCACTTCTTCAAGTTCGGCCTCAATGCATCCTCTATTTTTTTCAGGCACATTCTAATTAATTATTCCGAAAAGCCCTAACTTAAATTTAACCAAAATGCCCCCACGGGGATTTGAACCCCGATCACAAGCTTTTCACCCCTAGACCGCAAGCTCGCGTTCTATCCAAGTTGAACTATAGGGGCAACACAACCTATAAATTTATTAACATCACAGATAAATAATCTACAAATGGTATAAAGGAGCAGTATTGATATGTCTATGAAATGTAGCAGTTGCAAAACGAACATCATTGCTAAAAACAATTTTGTAAGGTTTATGTGCCCGAATTGTGGGGAGGAAGAGATTGTTCGCTGTTCAAACTGCAAAAATGCAAGTAACAAGTACACTTGTTCTAAATGCAGCTTTGTAGGTCCGTGAGAGAATGGCAGACGTTATTATAGGGTTTAAAATCATGCCCAAGAGCATTGACATCAACCTTGACATGCTTGAGGATAAGATAAGAAAGGCTGTAAATCCAAGCCGCATGCACCGCGAGCCTATAGCCTTTGGTCTGGTTGCGATACATGCAACAGTGCTGGTTCCGGATGAGGGTGGGGTTCTGGAGGCTATGGAAAACAAAATACGGGCAATAGAAGACGTGGGTGAAGTGGAAGTAACTGGCATGACTCGTAGTCTCTAAGCTTTTTTATACTGCCAGCTAAATTAAAATTATGATAACCTACACTAGAACCAGGAAGAAATGGAGGCTTGTCGTGTTCTGGTTTTTCGGTGCTTTATGCATACTGTTTGCGTCGATGATTTCGGGCAGGTTAGAGCTTACATCAGGCGTAACTGAAATGGGTTATTTGATTGCGTTGATAATCTCTTTGATACTTGTAATGGTTGGCGGTCTGCTTTGGATTGCAGTGGCCATAGCTGCAAAGCATGCAGCAGAATAATTTTTTTAATGCAATTCAAACACTAGTGCTTTTAAGCCATTCAAACATTTTTACTATTCCCTTTTCCATTGGTATCTCTGGCTTCCATCCAAATTCTTTCGTTGCCTTTGCCGTGTTGCTTATGTAAACCTTCTGGTCTGCTCTCCTCCAATCATCATAAAAAATTTTGGATGGCTGTATGCCAAGTTTGTTTTTCATAAATTCCAGCAGCTCTATTATTGATATAGAATTCCTTCTGCTGCCACCGATGTTGTAAGGTTGCCCCTTTGTCTTGTTTATATTCTTCACAGCCATTTCAAAGGCCTTCACCAAATCTTCACAAAACAGTATATCCCTCACCTGCTTGCCATCGCCGTATATGGTTAACGGTTGTTTTTCCATAGCCCTCCTAACCATCCATGCAATCCATCCCTGATCCTCTGTTGGGTGCTGGGCTATGCCATAAATTCCAGACATCCTGAAAACAACATTCTTCATGCCAAACGTCCTGGCATAATCAAGAAAATAGGCATCACCTATTCCCTTCGAGCAGCCATACGGCCCTTCAAAGTCAAGCGGGTAAGATTCATCAACACCTTCTGCAAACTCCTTGTTAGCAAAATCCCATCTTGTCTCCTTTTCAACCAGTTCCACCTTCTTTTTTGTCAGATCACCGTAAACCTTGTTTGTAGAAGTGTAAATCATTACAGGATCACAGCCAGACCTCCTTGCTGCTTCCAAAACATTAAAGCTGCCTTTTGCATTTATCTCAAAATCTCCCACTGGATCTGTAATAGATGTGGTCATCGCAGTCTGAGCTGCGACGTGAAAAATAACATCAACATCCTTCATCTCCTTTTCCAATTGCGGCAGCACCCTTATATCGCCATTCACGAATTTGAGCTTGGGATTGTTTTTGCTTTGAAGTATTTTCAAATTCACTTCAGGACCTCCGCCAGGCCTGGAAAGGTTGTCGAAAATTATTATCTCATTTTCCTTCTTCAGAAAATGATCTACAAGATTACTACCTATAAAACCTGCACCACCGGTTATCAAAATTCTATATTCCATTTTCTTCGCCTGACCTTGGTGGTGTAATGTAACCGCCAACCTTGTTTGCTATTTTAATATTGACATCAATCAACTGCTCCAATGTTCCTACGTCAAACCAACCGAAGAGGTTTAGAAGAAAACCTGCAAGCTTTGGATTTTTCATATCAGCAGCAGTTTCGTTTGCCAACCTCTCCAGCAAAGTCCTCTCAAGCTTTGTTTTCGGCTTGTCAGGAAGCAAATGCTCTATATCTGAAAAAATGTAATTTTTGTCCATCACATAAACACCTGCATTTACAGGTATCTGCGCAACATTCTCAGGGAAGATATTCTTCTCAGGTTTCTCTATGAATTTATCTATAACATTGAAGCCTTTGATATTTTTTAGCGAAGCAACACCAAACCTTCCAATGTCTTTTCTCGCTACAGGGAACAGCGCATCAGTCACAACTGTTCCCAATGCCTTGCTACATCTCCTATGGTAATCAAGTATGTCATCCAAATTCATCTGTGTTGTTATGCTTCCATTCTCCAGCTTTCTCAGTATGACATAATCACCATTGCAAACAAAAAATTCCTTGCTCAAATCAATTCTATCGCTTATATACCTTAGCGCAAAACGCAAATCACCACCGGTCTCCCAGCCGTTTGCTCTAATCATCTCAATTTCAAAATCCCTATTTACATAATCCACATCGTAGCCCAGTTTGCTGAAAAGATTGATTATTTTTTCTATATGTTCACTCCTTTTTGAAACATACCTGCCAATCCTCTTCACAGTTTTGTCTTCTCTCACAACTATGAACAGCTTTTCTATCTCTTTAGTCCCGCCAAACCACGAAAGCATGTATTCCAAAAGCGGTATGCCGCATATCTCTTGGGCTATTTTTGGAGACAGGTATGTGAACGGGTAGCATCTTGTTCCCTCGCCTGCTGCAAGCATTATCGCAACTACTATGCCTCTCACCTTTAGAACAATTTATTTCCACGTCCTTTTAAATTTATAGAATCATGAATCTTTAATAAATTTTGTGAATCATGCTGCTTGACTGACGAACAGCCTGTATCTATCCTTACCTTCCAACTCATTAACAATCCTTTTTATGATAATCCTCTTTGGCTCAGGCAGCATTGCTATCCTTTTCTGCAGCTCTTGGAATGTCTCAAACTGCTTCTTCTTCCTTTCGTTTATGACATCCCACATATGCTTCTTCCCTATACCAGGCAGTAGCTCTAAGCTGTGCAGCCTAGTTGTTATCGACCCTGCTACGTTGAAAAAGTTCACAAACCTTTTTTCATCTTTAGATATGATCTCATCCACCACATTCTCCAGCTCAGTCTTTGCAAAGTTTGTAAGTTCGTTGTAGTTTATCCTGCCACGTATATACTGCACATGCTCCCTCTTCTCCTCTCCTATGTAAATTTTGTCTCTAGGCTTCACTACCAAACCTTCCTTTATTACAATCTCCAGAAGATTGAAATGTTTGTCGCCTACAGCCAATGCAACAGGCTCTGCCTTCCTGTCAGTAGCCTTGCCATGTGGCAAAAAATCCAATACTATGACGTAATCATCCTTCATCATGTTTAACACCCTTTGTACTAAACCACTGTTTTTTTCACAGTTTCCAGAATTTTATCCATTTCTTCGGGTGTAAACATACTATACTCTTTATGCAGTATAGCCCTCAAATCATCCTTGTCTTCAGGCAGAAAATTGGCTATCGCAACAATCTGTTTTTCCCTCAGCTTTTCTATTGTTTTCAATTCCTCTATCAATTTTTTTAACTTTACAGGATCAGCATCAACAAACTTTTTCAAAATATTCAGGGCATTCTTCTGCTCATACCTAGGCTCTTTTTTTATTCCTTCCAGTATCTTTTTCGCCTCTGCATCTGCAACAATCTCTTCGGTTATTATGTTCATTTTTATCCCTCACAAAGGCTTCAAATGCTCTGGTCTGGAAATGAGCTTCTTCACCTTATTTCCATCTAATATCTCGACAATATAAGCTTTGCCCCTTTTTTCAATTACTTTTCCCATTCTTCCTTTAAACCGAGGATGCGGCATACCTTTTTGCGAGGACGGCTCTTGTGTTATTACAACACGCTGTCCATGTTTGAACTCTTGCAAAAACTTTGTTATAGTCGGCCTGTAGGCTATTTTCTGGCGTATCTTAAACCTCGTCTTCGCTCTAAAGCCACGTGATTTCTTAACCATTTCAAACGCCTTTAGTATGTATTTTTATTACATCTAAACTTATCTTTTTAACCTTATTATTTAACAGCTCGGCTATATTAGGATTTGTCCTACCCTCGTCACCGCCTATCAATTCTTTTATATACAGACCAGACTCACCTTTTATTTGCAATTCTAACCTCTTTTTTCCCAATATTTTATATGTTATGTGTTTAACAAGCCTCTTCCTCAACTTATCCGCACGTCTGTGCACCACGCGAAGCGGTGTTTGCTGCATAATCGGCATATCAACCATCTTCTTCAATCCCTTCAACCTCTTCTTGTCTATAGCATTTTCAAAATCCACCACTGCGCTATAAGTTTTGTCAATCCTCGCGGTCTTCAATTTTTTTATAATCTCCTTTGCCGTTATTTTCAAATCTCTAACCTTGACCTTTTTGCTTTTATTTATGGCAGTCTCTATTTTTTTCAAATCAATTCTCCTTTTCACAGGTTTGACAATCTCTATTACAAACGGTCTCCAGCCAAGGCATCTTGCATTTATATCCTCCCGTCCGGCTCCATGAAATTTTGACCTCTTGCCTTTTATTGCTTTTAAGAAAGGTTTTTCTATTATTTCCTGCACAGATATTTTGTACATCTTCCCCACCCCCCTGCATTTAGGACAGCCCTTCCCATTGCACTCTGTGCAAACCCATTTCGTCTGGGGCATGTTGCGTGAAAGTTTGTTGTATTTTCCAAAAACATACAGGCTTCTTATGTCATGTCTAACCCTTCCTGTGTTGAGGTCAACAAGAATTGTTACATCTGGGTTTTTAGAATCAAATCTTTTTTTCGTTATCTTTTCAACACGCTTTCCCACTTCTCTGTTAATTTCGTTTTTTATTGGTTCACACCATTCTATCCCCACTTTGTTCCAAAAATCCTCTTCTGCCTTTGCCATTTCATTCGAAACAATTGACCCTATCAGGAATGTGTTACATTCCCACTCCCTGAGCTTCTCAACAACCTTTTTTGCAGTTTCATCTATTTTTTTTTGAAAAAAATTTTTACACAATTTGCATTCCTTTGGCTTTTCTGGCTTGATCTTTATATTCCTGAATTTGATGCCGTAGAAATTTGACAAATCAACATCAATCTTTTCACCCGAGTCTGCAAGGAAGGCTGCAAACAGCCTGAGAATTTTGCCACGTTGCTCGTTAGAATAACCGCTAAGCAGGTTTGCGCAAGTCCTGCCAAGGCATGAGTCACAAATGTAACCTTCTTTCATCGCTGCTATTACATTTTCAACCATTTTCATAAAATTCACTTAAATAAACTATAATTTAAACGTTTGAGAAAACGGTGGTATGAAAATTTTTTTTATCCACTCTACTATACAAATGTTTTTATGTGCAGGAATCAGAAGAAAAGATAGATTATGCATTCACTATCTTGCTGCCTAAACAAACTAATCATGACAACATGCATAGTCTATTTTATCATCACAGGTTAGTTTGGGATGATTCCTCTTTTTCTTGCCGGATGACCACGAAATCCAAATTAACACCTTCTTTGAAAAAAAATTGAGAAAGGATTCAGGTAACCCCAAAGAGGATTCTTACATCTAACACCTTTTAAAATCCCTCAAAAATTTTGTAGCCGTCAGAAAAATATTATATCTTGAAGCCGAACTGTTTTGCTAATTGACCTATTTTGTTCAGAAAATTTGTTATAAGCCCGGAATGTTTTTAAGGAGCTTCATTATGTCTTTTTGTCCCCGCCCTTTAAATAATTTTGTCACCTTTTTAAGCTGTTCGTACTGTTTTAATAAATCCCTAACCTCACTTTCTGAAACGCCTGCTCCTTTTGCGCATCTTTTTATGCGCGAGCTATCGATTATTTCTGGATTTTCTCTTTCTTTCAGCGTTAATGATTGGATGATATATTTGAATTTTTTCATCTTTCCCTCTTGCGTTTCCATGATATTTTCAGGTAATTTCATCATCCCCATGCCAGGTATCATAGATGCAATTTGTTTGAAAGAGCCCATCTTCCCCATGCTTTCAATCTGCTCGTAGAAATCCTGCAATGTAAACTTACCTTCAACAATCTTTTCCACTGACTCTTTCTTTATGTCAGCCTCTTTCGCTTTTTCTAACAAAGTCTGCAAATCACCGAGACCAAGCAGTCGTGAAACAAACCTTTCCGGGTCATACAACTCAAACTCTTCCACCTTCTCACCAGTTCCAATAAACTTAACCTTTGCCTTCGTTACAGACGTAGCAGCCAAAGCGCCGCCTGCCTTTGCTGTCCCATCCATTTTTGTTATTATCACTCCAGTCACACCTACTAGCTTGTGAAATTCCTCTGACTGCACCCTTGCAACCTTTCCCAAATCAGCCGGTATCACCAGCAAAACCTCATCCGGTTTTACAATCTCGCCCAGATTTTTCAATTCCTCTGCCAGCTCTTTATCCAGAGCATTCCTTCCAGCAGTGTCGTAAATGACAGTGTCATAATTTCTGAATTTCTCCAAGCTGTTTTTTGCCGTGGTCAATGGGTCTTTTTCATAAAACACAGGCACGTTAATTTGTTTTCCTAACTGTGTCAGTTGTTCTAAAGCAGCCGGCCTGTGAAAGTCGCATGTAACCAATGCAGGCTTTAGTCCCTGCTTTAAAAAATATTTTGCTAGCTTGGCAGCAGTAGTGGTTTTACCAGAGCCAAACAAACCAACAAGCATTATCCTCTTCTTGCCAGCCAAACCAGCAGGCTCCTCTCCGAGCAGTCTGACCAATTCTTCATATATCACCTTCAAAACATGCTCCCTCAACGTCAATCCAGCAGGAATTTTCTGCTCTAAGCATTTTTTTCTTATATTGTTAGCAAGCTCGTCAGTCAGCTTTATATCAACATCAGACTGCAAAAGTATTTTTTTCAGATCTTGCAATACTGCCTCTACAGCAGCCTTATCAATAGTAGTACCAGTAGTTATCCTTCTTATCAAATCACTGAGGCCTTTGCCTAGGTTATCGAACATGCTTTAATACCTCATATATCATATGAAAGCTTTTTATATTTTAATTACATGTTAAATCTTTATAGTAGATCTTGGAAAAAATGTGAAACAGCTTCTAGGCTTAAAACGATTGCACAATGAAAGAGCAGTAGCTGATGATATTAATGAATACATCAGTTCTGCTATGGAAGATATTGTAGGAATTACTAGGGCTTGTGATATTATTTTGACTGATGATTCTTCAAAGCAATAAATTATTCACAAATTTTTCTTTTTCAAATCTCTCAAAATCTTTGTATTCCTGCCCCAATCCTAAAAACATAATAGGTTTTTTCAACTCATATGTGACCGACAAAATAGCTCCGCCCTTTTCATTCACATCAAGCTTTGTAAATATCACCCCATCCACACCAATCTCGTTAAACATCCTTGCTTGTAAAACAGCATCATTCCCTGTCAATGAATCAATAACCAAAATCTTCGCATCCGGGTTGTTGACTTTAACTATTTTTTTCATCTGGTCCATTAGATTTCGATTAGTGTGAGCCCTTCCAGCACTGTCTATGAGAACGAAATCTATGTTGTTTGCCTTTGCATATGCAATGGCGTCGAAAGCAACAGCAGCAGGGTCAGCCCCATACTTGTGTTTGATAACCCTTACCCCAATCTTTTTTGCATGCTCTTCCAACTGCTCCAATGAAGCAGCACGGAAAGTATCAGCCGCAGCAAAAACGCAGCTGTAACCTTCCTTCACAAGCCAATTACCAACCTTTGCTAAGGAAGTGGTCTTACCGCTGCCGTTAAAACCTAGGAACAATAATGTATAAGGTTTCTTACTCTTCACCACGTTTTTCAAATCAATCTCATGCACAGTCAAAATCTCCAATAAACTTTGTTTCAAAACGTCAACAATAATCTCCTTTTCCTTCCCTCTTTTTATTTCCCTATCAACAAGGCTCTTCTTCAAATCATTTTTTATTTTTTCCACAACCTCATAGGCAACATCCGCCTCAATCAGACCGCTTTCCAATTCTTTGAGTATAGGTTCCAAATCCTCATCAGACAGCTTCTTCTCCGTAACTTTTTTTATTATCTTCTCTGTTACCTTTTTAAAAAACGACTTCTTTTCTTTAGGTTTCTCAATCTTTTTTATCTCAGCCTTAACCTCCTCCTTTACTTCCTCTACTGCCTTCTCCACTTCCTCCTTCATCTCCGGAGCCTTTTCTTCAATTATCGGTTTAACCTCCTCTAAAATTTTTTCAACAGGTTTTTCCTCAACAACTTCAATCTTTTGTTCAATCTCCTTCTTCGCTTCCTCAACCTTTTTTATTTCATCCTCCTTCTTCTCAAATCTTTCAGAAATAGATTTGACAGCATTCTTCAATTTTTCCTTGAGAAAGCCAAACATAATTATCTAACTCAAACCCGTTCCATTCTAGACTGTATTTCAGAGCCAAGCTGTTCTAGTGTAGCAGAAACTTTCTCTATGTTGTCCTGCGCCTCTTTCATAACCTGCTCCATCTCTTCCCTTCTTTTGTCAAGAATCTCCTTCGCTTCAGCAATAGTTTTTTCCATAACAACACCAGCACCCACTGCAACCATTACCTTCTTCTTGTCAGCAACCTTACCAAAGGCAAACACATCTGAACCTATGGGAAAAATCGCATCCCCGCTTTTTTCCAGTTCACCAATGCTTTCCTTCACAGCCCGCAGCTCTACTATTCTTGAAGCTATAGCATCCCGCTGCTTAATCACAGCTTCAAGCCTTGCCTCTAACACTCTGTATACAGCAACCTTTTCCTGCAAATCCCTTTCTTCCATATTCTCACTTTATATTTGCAATAGTTAAAATTTAGTTGGAGGCGTAATAATAAATATGAGATACGCACTGCTAGCTGTTATTTTGCTTGCATTACTGCTTTTTTCTTTTGCTGTAGCAACCAGTCCCGGCACTATAACCATAAACATAAACAGCTCTGACATATGGTGGGGCGATGCGCTGAATGCAAGCGGTACAGCAAAATATCCAAATGGAACTGGAATTGCTTATGGAAGTGTCACTGCTGCTATGGCAGGCACTACCTGCAGCTGTGTCGGAACAACTTTTAGCGGCAATTGGTACTGCACCTTTACAGCTCCGCAAGAGCTTGGTAGCTATACGCTAACAATAACAGTTGCAAATGATACATCAACCTTTACAAACACCACAACTATCAATGTAAAGGCTTCTTATGGAGCTACTGCAAGCGGCACAGGCAGCAGGGTTGTTTATGAAACACCTGCTTTGATGCAGCAGCTTGATGGTGCAATAAAAAAAGTTTGGGTTCGCATCAAGGTCTGGAAGTAGCTATTTCTTCAGCATATAAAAACTATAGTTTCCAACAGTTGAGTTTAAATCAGCAATCTTCACACTTGCAGCATACTCGGTTAGTATCGTCTTACATTCAGCAGATTGATACGGCTCAATGCTGCACCAGAAGTCTTTATCGAGTATCACACAATCAGTCCTGTTCCACACCTCACCCATTATATGTTTGTCAGTGCCCATCCACGACTGTAGAGAAGGCAGGCCTGCAACTAAATATATGCTAGGATCGTGGCTGAGTACGAAGCAGGATTTGTTGAAGCTACCAATTGTTTTTACAGCGAAATCATGATACACCCTTGCCTGAATGGCTTCCTGTATTTTTTCACTAGGGGTAGTTATTGTCGGTAGGTAAAGGAAAAATGAAGATACTGTAACAGCGACAATCAACAATGCAGCAACAATCTCGAAATTTTTCATTTTTACTTTTAGCTTGGTTATGCTATACATACCGTAAGCAGCTAGCAGCAGGAATGGTGGGTACTGCAGCAGTGCATACCTCACATCCACACCATATCTTACACTGCCTGCATAGAATGAACAGTATAAAAGAAATATCGCACCAAACCATATTGCAAGGAAAATATTTTTTCTATCTTTACATGTTATCAAACCGATTACGGCAAACAATGTGAAAAGCAAAGGATGCTCTATTGTAGGGTAACCGTTTATCCAAAAAATAAGATTTTCAGGTATGTTTTTTTGTATGTATGCTATGCCAAACTTGTCCCCAGAGCTGCCCCACGTGTCAACTTTAGAGGCATGGTAGATGTGTATTGCATACGGCGTTATTAATGCCAGTAAAACTAGCCACGGCATCATTTCCTTTGCAAACTTGTTTTTTTCAATGAACAGCAGTGCTGCTACTACTGCAATGAGTATAACCCCCTCTGTCTTTATCTGCACTGTTACTGCTAGCAATAGCATGGCCAGCAAAAATATTTTTTTATCATACTTTGCCAGCAAGAACATCGTTATGGTTGATATGGAAAAGAAAACAAACACTGGCTCGGTTGCAACAGTAGTGGACCACATTATCAGTAGTGGTGTCACAGCAAACAGTAACGCTGCAAACAAGCCAATAATCTCTTTTTTCGACAGCAGGTATGCAGCAAAAAATATCATTACTACAGCAAGGCTATTAAGCAGCGTGACAAAGCTGAATGCAGTGTTTTCACTCACACCAAAGAGCGAGTATGCAGCAGCAAGCATAAACGTATAGCCATTTGGCCACTTCATCAGTTCGCAACTAAAGCATTGGGTAGTAGTGCCGTAGTTGCAAAGGCAACTCCTTCCGTCTTGCAGGATTTGTTTTCCTATATCGAGGTAAATATCCTCGTCAAAGTAAAGCCTGTGCGTACGGGGAACAACAGCAGTTCTTAGCAGCAATCCGATAATAAATATTACTGCTAAAAAAATCCATGTCTTCTTGCTCACCTTTTTGAATTGCAAAAGAATTTTTCTGAAACTCATCGCAAAAACTATGCCAATAAGAGCAAGATTAACAGCAAGAAAAATAGGTTCAATCCTAATTAACGAGTCTATTATTACCTGTCTTTCTCCATAATTTACTACGGAATAAACAAACAGAAGGAAAATGAATACCGCTAGTAGTAATCCCTTTGTCAAAAAGTTATGTTCCTTAAAACTTTTTATTATTTTCACGCCTTCAACTCCAATAAATAATCACCAACAATCATATGTTTCGTTTTTGTTGCAATCATAGTCTCTATTGCATCCTTAGGCGAGCAAACAATTGGATCACCGTGGATGTTAAAGCTTGTGTTTAGAACAATCCCATCACCGACCACTCTTTTAACCCGTTCAATCATCTCCCTGTATTTTTTATTTTCTTGCCCAACCATCTGAGGCCGTGAAGAGCCGTCAACATGTATCACCGAAACAACTCGGTCGCGTACAGCAGGGTAGGTCATAAAGCCCATGGTCATAAACCTGTCCGGGTCGTTGTTGTAATCTTCGAAAATCCTCTTGGCCTCCTCCTCTAATAGTGAAGGGCAGAAAGGCTGGAACCACTCTCGTTTTTTCACTTGCATATTAAGCCTGTTCTTTAATTCAAGAGAAAAAGCCGGCCCGACTATGCTCCTGTTGCCCAAAGCCCTAGGCCCATATTCCATCCTTCCCTGGAACCAGAATAAAAACTCACCTCTTCCAATCAGCTCACCTGCTAATTTTGCAACATCATTCCTTTGCTCAAACTTTATGTTGCTGTGTTTTTTAATTTCCTCCTTCACCTCTTCCTCATTATAATCAAGGCCCAAGTATGCATTTTCAAGCTTGCATCCTTTGCTGCCGTTTAGCATGTTGTCAGCATACAATGCTGCACCAACTGCCAATCCTCCGTCGCCCATATGAGGAAAGACAAACCACCTTTTCATACCTGACTGTAACCGCAGAATACGGTTGGCCTTTATATTAGAGGCAATCCCACCAGCCCAGCACACATCCTTTATGCCAGTTTTTTCTATGGCATTCTTGAAAAGCTGTAGCATATGCTTCTCTATAGTCCGTTGCGCCATGTAGGCAAACTGCTCCCTGCGTGTGTTCCACATAATCTTTTCCAGCTCGATGAATCTTCTGGTTGTAGAATGTTTTGCTACTATATTCAAATCGTCAACATGGAAAAAATTTATCATCTTGTTCTTCTCATCTGCAACTGGATAGGAATAATCTGCAATGCACATCGTTTTTCCCTCATCCTCCAGCTCTCGCATGCCTAACAATGTGGTAACCTGTTCGTAAAGCATAGCCAGCGAATGATTACCAGGTATGGTTGACAACCGCTTTAGTTCACCATTCTCAAAAACATTCACAGTGCCAGAAACACCATCACCAACGCCGTCCAGTGTTATACACAATGATTTATCAAAACCGCTTGCCATTGCAGCAGAGGCTGCATGGGCGGTGTGATGGTCAACAACAACCAGCTTGTAGTTTTTAAATCCCAGCTTGTTTAATCGTTTTTTTATCTGCCATTCTATAATTTTTTTAAATACAGCATTCGAACCCATCTCTGTCATACGGTATTTTAACAATCGTCTTTGCTTTTCTAATCTTGGCTTTGCTATCATACGCCTTCTGAACTTGTAAAAGCTTTCATCCAGCGATGGAACTGCCCGTGCGAGCAGGCGGGAGAATTGGTTGCCGCATGCCGCCACTGTTGTTATATCGGCCGGTTTCAACTGCAAAAATTTTAAGCAGGCATTTATAGAATTAACAGGAAAGCGGATGTCCAGCTTCTTTCTTGTTAGCCGCTCTTCATTAATCGCAACCTTTATAACTCCATTCTCGACTATTGCTGCACCAGCATCATGCCCGTCCCAAATACCGAGTATGTACATAAAATCACTTATTTCTATAGTTTGATAGGCTGTAAATAAAAATATATAAACACAAAGTTAACTAATTTTAGATAGGAATGAGGAAAACTGCCCTTATATTTATTGCAGTATTATTAGCGATATCATTAACTACAATTTTCACTGCTGTTACAACTACCGCAGATTCACTAACTTCTTATTTTATAAAAATCTACACAAATACACAGCCGTCAAATACAGACCAAAAACTTGCAAAAACATGCGATTGCGGCCAAAATAATACCTGTGAATGTACTACTCCTTGCGATGGTAATGTCCAATATTGCGTAAATATATCAGGTACTAGCAATTATGGCAAGGCTGAAACATACAATGGAACTGATCTGCTAAGCAACAGTTCGTGGACACTTCTTTATACCACATCCGAACAATATCTTTCAGGTTCTCAATTTGATTGCTCCAGCATTATAGGTGGCCATAAATGCAGCCTTTCAGTTGATAATAACTTGGGTGAAAATGCTAGGATAGTTTTCATTTTTACGAACAGCCAAGGATTAGTAGTGGCCACAGCTACTGCAACCGCAACTTTGGGCACAACTCAACTAGACGGTATATTCTATTGCAGTGAAGCAGGAGATTATAGTGCCTCTTGGTTCGCATATAGAACTTCAGATGCGACATTGTCTAATTCAGTCGCTTGGTCATTATCTACACAAATAAAGCAATTGACATGTGTATAATAGGTGAATGGATGAAAAAAAAATTGCACATTTTCATATTTTTTTTATTAGGAATAACTTTATTTTCTAACTTGTCTTTTGCATTACCTATAACAAATTGCCCCACGTGCAATGTAAACAATTGCTTATGTTCAATAAGTAATTGTAATTCTGGAATTTTGAGAGTTTATTCAACTTCAAGCTGTTCTGGAATACCCGTATATCAATTTACATTTCAAGGAGGGGCCGCAACATGGGCTCCTTCACAAGCAAAAACGTATTATTTGAAAATCCTTTGTGATGATAGCACACAATCAGTATGTAAAGAGCAACTAGTTCAGAATGGTTCAAGCACTACCACAACCCAAGTAACCACCACTTCAACCACGACAACCATCAGTACTAACGCAAAATCCATACAATTCCACCCTGGATGGAATATGTTCTCCATTCCAATAAAAAACAGTTATACGGTTACAGCACTTTTTACCGGAGATTGTAGTAAAAGTAATTTTGCGGTTGCTAAGATATGGCATTATTCCAATGGCAAATATGTTGAGGCTACCACAATAGACCCAGGAAAAGGCTATTGGGTTAAGATGAAAAATGATTGCACCCTTTTTGTTGACGGCGAGCCAGTTACTATAGATGATTTACCAGGATTAGATCCGGGATGGAACCAGATAGGCAGCCCCACTGAGTCAGTTGAAGCACCTATCATAGTAGGCGACTGCAAAATTGTTAGCGGGCCTTGGAAATACAACCCCTCAATAAAAGACTATGAACAATCCGACCTTCTTGAGTCAGGAAAAGGCTATTGGATGAATGTAGAAGGTTCATGCGGACTTGGATCAGAATTGCCACCACCACCTCCAGTAATTGGGTCGTTCATTGGCAGCATACTCCAAAGCGTATTTAGAATAGGTGTGCCAAGATGAATCTTTTAGTTGTGGGATTAATTATGGTATTCTTAATTATCTTGATATCATGTATTGTTTACCTATTCTTTCTAAACCCTACTCTAATTGGAGACCTAATATCATCGGCAAAAGAAACAGCCACCACAGTAAAAACCACCACTACTGTAAAAATTAACGGCAATATGCGTCCACCACCACCTCCGGAATAATTAAGCAAACATCTCATAAAGTATAGTTTTAAGAATTTTGAATCCGTCAGAAAAAGTTTGTAACTTACCTTCACCATGGTTTCTTACCTTTTCATAACTTGGTATCTCTATCGTTCGCAAATGCTTTTTCGCTGCCTTTATAGCAATCTCAGTCTCTATACCGAAACCATCAGACTTTAGCTGTAACTTATTTATACAATTTTTTCTGAATGCACGGTAACCGTAACACAAATCAGAATAATTAGTACCCCATATAGCATTGACAAGCAAAACAAAAAATTTGTTACCTACAACACGGAGCAAAGGCATATCCTCCGTACCACCACCTTGAATGAATCTAGAACCCATTGCAATATCATACCCACTTTTCACAGCCTCAACAAGCAAACCAATTTCAATGCAACGATGCGAGCAGTCTGCATCCATGGTTATAATAATGTCGCCGCAAGCAGCCTTCATACCTTTTCTTAATGCAAACCCCTTACCCACATTTTCAGTTATAACCTTCGCGCCATAACGTTTTGCTATTTTCACAGTATCGTCAGTGCTGTTGCCATCCACAACAATTATCTCTTCTATATATTTTGGCAGTTCTTTTAAGACAGTAGGCAAGTTCTTCTCCTCGTTCTTCGTCGGTATCACAACAGAGACTTTCATGAAAACACTTGTTATAATTAAATTTAAATCATTAATGCTTTATTACTATTAGTTGTTATGCCAGTCGTAGCTATAGTAAAAGGTAGCGCTTACGAGGCAGCAAAAAAAGCCTTGCAGATGACAGATTTCAAGCAGCTTGCAAAGGGCAAGAAAAGGATTGTTATAAAACCGAATTTAGTCGTTCCTGTTCACAGCAGCAAAGGAATAACGACTGATGTTAATGTTGTTAGAGCTGTTTTGGACTGTTTGCCTGATTATAGCAAGGCTGTGATTGCCGAAGGTGCCTTTGATACTTCTGAAACCTTCAAACTGAATGGATATGACAAGCTTGCCAGCGAATATGGTGTTGAACTAGTTGATTTGGAGAAAGAAGCCGAGTGGAAGGAGGTTAAAGTGAAGGAGCCGTTTGTTTTGAAAAATATAAAAATGGCTAAAAGGGTTGCAGAGAGCGATTTTGTTGTAAGTGTTGGTAAACTAAAGATCCACTCGCAGACAACAGTTACAGGCGCTATGAAAAATATGATGGGCGCCTGCCCAAAGGACCAGAGGCTAAGAATCCACTCGTATCTGCCAAAATCCTTGATTGATTTGCTTTCTGTAAAAATGCCTGACTTTGGCGTCATTGATGGAATAGTTGCAAATGAGATGGATGAAAACGTTCCTTACCCCATAAGTATGGATGTAGTGCTTGCTAGCAAAGACTGTGTTGCCTTGGACAGAGTTGCAGCAGAGGTGATGTGCATAACCCCCCTGGCTGCAGAGTATATAAAAATGGCCTTTGAAAGGGGATTTGGTAAGTTTGAAGCAGATATAGTTGGAGAAAGGGTAGAGGATGTGAGGAAAACTTTTAGAACAAAGGACTTTAGTTTAAGAAGCGATGGCCAAAGGATTGGATGCAGGATGCTCATAGAGATCGGTGCGTTTGAATGGTTTTATAAGAACATATTTCCCACGATTTTGAAAATAAACCGCAAGATAAAGATTTTATAACCGTCTTAAAACGCCCAAAACTTCTCTTAAATCACTTACAACAAAATCCGGCCCAAAAATTGGTTTAAAGCTCAAAATTAGTTTATGGTATATTTTCAATTTTTCTTTTATTAAAACAGTTTTCATACCGCAGAGTTTTGGACCCCAAACATCATGAATCAAACGGTCTCCAACAAACAAAGTCTGGAATGGCTCAACATCCAATTTTTTAGCTGCCTTAAAAAACATCTTTCTCATGGGTTTTTTATTGTACACATTTTCAGGTGTAACAATTATGTTTACAAATTTTTTTATGCCAATTATTTTGATTTTATCTAAAGCTTCATGTAAATTACAGTTTGACACTACACCAACCTTATATCCCAACCTTTTAATTTTCTGCAAAGTCATTTTTGCAGTTTTTATGTGCTCGCTCACTTTAAAATAGGGAAATAATGTACTATCCAAGTCAAATAAAACGGCTTTTATATTTTTCATTGCAACCCAATCCTTTACATACCTACAAAAGTTTATTCTTCTTATTAAGGCTATATATTTTTATGAAATTAGATGCAGTTATCAAAATCGGGGGAAGCTTGGCCGCAACTCCCCATTTGAATTTTTTATGTAAAAACCTTGAAGAATTTTCTAAAAAATTTAGATTTTTAATAATTCCAGGTGGTGGGGAATTTGCTGATATAGTAAGAAAATTTGATAAAGAATTTCATCTATCAGATAGAATTTCTGATAGAATGGCCATCCTTGCTATGGATCAATACGGCTTGCTTTTATCCCATTTAATGAATGCTTCTTTATTGAGAGAATTAAAAATACCAAAACCATTTCCAAGGAAACCCGTAATTTTTTTGCCATCAAGCTACATGTTTAAGGAGGACCCTTTGCCAAATTCATGGGATGTGACATCGGATTCTATAGCTGCACATATAGCTGAAAAAGTTCATGTAAAGAGGTTAATCTTAGTTAAAGATGTTGACGGTATCTATTCTTCTGACCCAAAAAAGTATCCAAAAGCAAAATTAATAAAAAAAATTTCAGCAAAAGAATTAACTGCTTTAAATAAAAAAACTTGTGTTGATAGTTATCTTCCAAAAATACTTCTAAAAGGTAGATTCAAATGCTATGTTGTCAATGGAAGAAATCCTAAAAGAATTGAATCAATTTTAAAAGGAAAGGAGACGATTTGCACAGGAATCTTCTGATTCAAAGTTTCTATATATCAAGCTCTTACTGCAGTTTGTAATAATTCATCATAAAGATCTTTTAAACTAGAAATTACGAAATCCGGATTAGAAGCTATCACCTGTTCATCTGTGTCCCACCTTCCTCCTAGAACCCCAATACTCTTACAACCAATTTTCCTTGCAGTATTGGTATCCTTAGCTCTATCGCCAAGATAACCAGTTCTTTCTGGCACAGTGTTAAACTGAGTGATGATAAACATAGCAGCATCTTCTTTGCTCCCAAAAGTATCAAGTTCGTCAGCAGTTATAACCAGGTTCCAATAGTCACAGAGAGAGAAATGCCTGAGGCTAGCCTTGGTAAATACCCTGTTACTTCCTGTAAGAAGAGCTGCTTTATACCTCAATTCTTTCGCTGCCAACCTTAATTCTTTCATTACTTGCAAAGTTTCTCTAGCATAAGGCCTTAGCCTTAACATACTCAGACCAGTTTCACTAGTTATCATGCCGTCTATTTTGGTAGCAGCTGCCGAGATTTTTCCTTCTCTTTTTTCCATATTTTTAGGAAAAAATGGTTTTATTTCTTCTGCAGTGGGCTTTCCTACCAGTCGACCCATTATTTGCTCTTCAGTAGCTTTGATTCCATATTCGTTTAAAACGCTTCCATAAATGCCTGTATACATTCCTATACTGTCAATAAAAACTCCATCGTAGTCACAAATAAATGAATTTAAATCTTGAAACATACCATTAAAATTCAAAGTTAATTATTTAAGCTTTATCTAGTAAAGAAATTTTTTGCACTCTTTGGAATTCTTTAAACAATTCTTCAACTTTATTTTTATTTAATCTAGAATTTCTATCACCATTGCAAATATAACCCCTAACTCCAAAAACGTCAGCACCAATTTTAAAAATGCTTTCCACATCGTCTTTACCCAATGACCCTGCTAGGGCAACTGTCAAACCCATTTTATGCGACTTTCTTACAAACTCTTCTAAATCTTTTATATCAAAAAAATCAAAAAGCCTTTTACCATCTTTTATAGCAATATCTATCATTACAATATCAGAGCCACTCAAATGTGCTATTTCAGGAATATCAAAGGGATTTAAAGAACCAATGCGGGCATAATCTGCATAACCTGCCGCAACAACTTTTATTGAAGGATTAAAATTTTTAACAGCTTTTACAACATTTTCCATCAAATAAATCGCGTCTTTTTTTGTTTTTAAACCCTTCAAACCCACCTTGACATAATTAACGTTGTGAGTAGCGGTGCCAAGAGCAGCTAAAGACGCGGTTCCAGGTAAATTTGGCATATCACCAATGGCAGCACTAACTTGAATGTTTCTAGGAATAATTTCCATAATTTGCTTAATTACACTAGGAAAATTCGCACCCAAGGAACCTTCTTTAGGATTTTTTATATCTATAATGCAATGGCATCCACTATTTATTACTTCTAAAGCTTCATCCTCATTTATAACGCTGACCAGAAGTTCCATATGATTATTATTATTATATGAATAATTTATATTTGATGAAAGTTATTCCAGTCATGGACATTTTGAGTGGTGTTGTCGTACATGCAATAAGAGGGGAAAGAAAAAAATATGAACCTATTAAAAGTGTCATTTGTGATTCTTCTAAACCTTTGGAAGTTGCTATCGCCTTTAAGGAATTCGGGTTTAACAGAATCTATGTTGCAGATCTTGATTCGATAATAAGAAAAGGTAATAACTATGAAACTATTAGAAAAATTTCTAAAATTACAGGATTAGAACTGATGGTGGATGGTGGAATTAGTGATTTTAAATCTGCAAAAGAAATTTTCAACTATAACATTTCCAGCCTAATAATCGGTACAGAAACTTTGACAAGTTTAGATTTCGTTAGAAGTTGTATAAAAAAATTTGGAGCGGACAAAATAATAGTAAGTATTGATACAAAAGAAGGAAAAATGCTTGGCTCATCTTCAGAAATAAATTTAAAAAATCCAGCAGAAATTGCATCAATTTTTGAAAACATGGGTATTGAAAAAATTATAATCCTAGATCTAGCAAGAGTTGGCAGTAAGCAGGGGATCAATTGGCCACTTTTAAATGAAATAGCAAATAAAACAAATGTGAAAGTAATCATTGGTGGTGGTGTGAGAAATTTAAATGATATAGTTAAACTAGATAAAAAAGGAATTTACGGTGTGTTAATAGCAACAGTCATACATGACGGAAGTATTAAAAAGGAAGACATTAAAATATTCCAAAGTGTGCAAGAGCCAAGAAAATTACATAAATAATTCCCTCATGAACACTATAGAACTTGTGCCAAGAGATTTTAATTTTTTCAAACTCTTCAGGAGACAGTTTTATCTTGCAAAGCTTATAAATTCTTAAAATTGAAAATCCCAATGTTATTACAAATATATAATTTCTAGCAGGGCCTAGAAGAATTGCAAAGATTGAAACCAAAATTGGTATTGATAAAAGCACTTGAGCAATCTTGATACCTCCTTTCATGCCTAAAACTTTTGGTAAAACTTTCTCTCTTTTTGAATGTGCTATTTGATGTATCATCTCATGAAAAGCCATATAGAAAAAGAAAATGATTAAAAATGCAATTGCTCTTATAGAAAATGTGCTTGTGAAAGATAGGTATGCATATAAATATAGTAAAAGAACGAGGCTTATTGGGCTGGATATGAGTGAAAAGAAAGAGCTTTTTTTTAGTCTGAATGGGGGGACTTCATATAAAATATCATAAATGATTATGTAGAGGAGTAAAAAGACAAGGTTTCCATGAAAAATGAAAAAAGTAATAATTAATAAAATAAGTGGGACTATGCAGAAAAACAGAACTATGTATGAAGAATAAATTTTAAATAGACTTGACATGTAAGTTTTTTCTTTTCTAATTTTGGAATCGAAATAATCATTTATAGCAAATGAGAATGCTTGTAAAAATGCCAACTGGAGCAAGATGATCGCAACATATAATGGATTCGGAAAAATCTCCAAGCTTAAAATTCCTATAAATGGTATACCTAAATTTCTTATCCATATGTCAACCTTATAAAATTTTAGCAAATTCATACTATCCTATATTTATATTCCTCCTAAATTAAATAGATGGAATTTTTATGAGTGGTCTATGTGGCATAGTTAATTTCAATAGCAAAGAAATCGACAAGTCATTGCTAAGTCGCATGTTAAAGATGATATTCCACAGGGGACCGGACAAGCAATCCGTGTTCGTTGATAATTCCATAGGATTAGGCCATTGCCTATTATGCCTGAAATCTCAAGATCGAGCGAAACGTCCCATTCAAAACGAGGATGGTTGCATATTTGCAGTGGTAGATGGACCTATATTCAATTATAAAAAATTGAGGCATGAGTTGGAAATGAAAGGCCATCATTTCTATACTAACACGGATGATGAGATCATAGTTCATCTTTATGAAGATTATGGAACAAATTTTCCAAAATATTTGGATGGTGATTTTGCTCTAGCTCTTTGGGATACTACAGTAAAAAAGTTAATTTTGGTTAAAGACATTGCCAGCCATAAGAACATATACTATACTTTTGTAAATGGAAATTTTTTGTTTTCCTCTGAGATAAAATCTCTACTGATATTTCCAGATGTTAAAAGAACGCTTGACTATGTCAGTATCAAAGAATATTTGGCCCTTTTACATATTACCCATCCAAATACCATGTTCTCGGATATAAAAAGGATATCTCCAGGCCGCATGATGGTTATAAATAAAAATAAAATCGATACGAGAAGATATTGGGATATAGATTTGAATAAAACTGTAAATGGGTCTGAAGATTTTTTTATAAAAAAATTATTTGCCTTGATGAGCGAGTCTATGAAAAAAAGGAT